>Ga0302278_10001176_pt1 | contig 32747 bp, 27 predicted proteins | sample III_Bog_N3_2_FD_194543 | JGI IMG/M metagenome (GOLD analysis project Ga0302278, IMG submission 194543) | Peat permafrost microbial communities from Stordalen Mire near Abisko, Sweden - III_Bog_N3_2 | ecosystem: Environmental > Terrestrial > Soil > Wetlands > Peat | place: Sweden: Abisko... | reverse complement strand
TCTCCGCAGTGGCGCCGGTGTCTTTGTCCTTGACGACGACGCCTTTGGCCGCGACGAGTTCACCATCGCGACCCGGGGTGGCGTCGAGCAACCCGAGCGCCTCCACGCCGTTCAAGACGTCGGCGCCTGATTTCTCGGCATTCTCGGCCACCAGTCCGTCGAGGTTGAAGCGCGTGATGGTGTAGCCGTAGTTCGGAAAGACCGGATGTTCGGGCCAGTTCATCTCGAGCGTGGCCCCGAAACCGAAGGCCCGCAGGCCGTTGTACTTATGACCATTGGTCGCCACGATGCCCTCGAGGCCCATCTCGGCGAGCTGAAAGACCGAGCGCGGAGTGAGCCCGTCGCCACAGGTCTTCTCTCGCGGGAAGTGCTTCTTCTCAATCAGACAGACCGACCAGCCCGCCTCGGCCAGCCAGTAGGCGCAGGCCGACCCGCTCGGGCCACCGCCGACGATCACGACGTCGTAGAGGGTCGGTTTCGCGAGGACGTCCTCGAGGGTTTTCACGCCGCAATCTTAGGTCGAGTGGTACCCACGCCGACCCGTCAGAGGGGCTCGCTCATTCTGGTAGAAATGATGAGCGTGGACCAGTACTTATCAATACTTGGACTCCTCATTCTCGGCGTGCTCTTCGCATCGGGATCGTTCGTGGCGTCGTCGATGTTGGCACCCCACAAGCGATCGTCGGACGCGAAGTTGGCCCCCTACGAGTGCGGGATTGTCCCCGAGATCGAGCCACCCCAACGGTTTCCCGTCCGCTTCTACCTGGTCGCGATGATCTTTGTCATCTTCGACATTGAAGTCGTCTTCATGTATCCCTTCGCGGTCGTCTTTCGCCAACTCGGGCTCTTCGGTCTCGTCGAGGTGTTGATCTTCTCCGCCGCAGTCTTTGGCGCCTTGTTGTTCTTGGTCGCTGAGGGTGCGCTCACCTGGGGACCGGTCAAGCACCTCGTTCCCGGCATGCCCGCGCGCACGAGCTCCTCGACCATTGTGCGCATCGGCGCCGACCCCGACAAGGCGGCGTAGTGGCGCTCGAGGACCTCCAGCACAACTTCTTGACCGCACCGATCGAGGACCTCGTGCGCTGGGCGCGCCGTGCCTCGGTGTGGCCCGCGACCTTTGGACTCGCCTGCTGCGCGATTGAGATGATGGCGGCCGGTGCGGCCGACTACGACCTCGCCAGGTACGGCATGGAGGTCTTTCGCAACTCGCCGCGTCAAGCGGACCTCATGATCGTGGCCGGTCGGGTCTCGCAGAAGATGGCCCCGGTACTTCGTCAGGTCTACGACCAGATGATGGAGCCCAAGTGGGTCATCTCCATGGGGGTGTGCGCCTCGACGGGCGGACTGTTCAACAACTACGCGATCGTCCAGGGCGTCGACCAGATCGTGCCGGTCGACGTCTACGCGCCGGGCTGTCCGCCCAGCCCCGAGACCCTCATGCACGCGATTTTGACCCTGCACGAGCAGATCCGCACCGGTGAGATCATGAAGCGCCGCAGCGAGGGTCGCCCCACCCACGTGGAAAACCAATCGAACGTCTGGACCCCCGAGGTCCCCGTCGCCGTGAGGGTGGGCACGCCGAAGTGACCTCGCTTTCTCTCACGGCCCCCCCAGGCGTCGTCACGGCGAGCGTGATGGCCAGCGACCTCGGCTGCTTCCCCACGCCCGAGCAGTACGTCGATCTGGTGCGCTCCTTTAAAGAGGACGGCTTCGAGATGTGCGTGGACCTCTGTGCGGTCGACTACTTGGAGCACCTCGATCGCGCGCTGCCCGACGGCATCGTCGCGACGCGATTTGAGATCGTCGTCAACCTGCTCAGCCTGTCGAAGAAGCAGCGCGTGCGCATCCGCGTACAGGTCGGTGACGAGAGTCCCATCATCGATTCGCTCTTCTCGCTCTACCCCGGCACCGAGGCGATGGAGCGCGAGGCCTTCGACCTCTTCGGCGTGTTGTTCCGTAACCACCCCGACCTGACGCGAATCTTGATGCCCGAGGATTGGGAGGGTCACCCGCTGCGTAAGGACTACGCCGTCGGCAAGATACCCGTGCAGTTCAAGGAAGCGCCGGGTCCGCGGTGAGCGACGAGACCGTGCGGGTAGCCGAGCGCGTCGACGCGCTGGTCGTGGAGACCTCCGAGGGCGCCCAGGGCCTCCAGCCCCGCCGCCGCACCGACACCGACGAGTTAGGCCGCGAGGTCGGCGCCGTACTTCGCCAGAGCGGCCTCACGCTCGATCCCAACGACGTCGACTACGAGCGGCGTGACGACGAGACCATGATCATCAACATGGGGCCGGCCCACCCCTCGACCCACGGCGTGCTTCGCTTGATGCTCGAACTCGACGGCGAGTTCGTTCTTCGAACCAAACCCGTCATTGGCTACTTACACACCGGTATGGAAAAGACCGGCGAGGTGCTCAGCTACGTGCAGGGCGGCACCAACGTGACGCGCATGGACTACGTGAGCCCGATCGCCAACGAACTCGGGTACTCGATGGCCGTAGAAAAACTGCTCGAGGTCGAGGTGCCCGAGCGCGCCATCTGGATCCGCATGATGATGGCCGAACTCAACCGCATCGCCTCGCACCTGGTGTGGCTCGCGACCAACGGCATGGACTTGGGCGCGACGACGATGATGATCTTCGGCTTTCGCGAACGCGAGTTGGTGCTGGCCTTCTTCGAGAAGACGACGGGCCTGCGCATGAACCTCAACTACGTACGCCCCGGCGGCGTCGCGGCCGACTTGCCCGACGGCTGGGAAGACGACGTCGTACTGATCTGCGACACGATCTACGAACGAACCTTCGAGTACGACGAGCTATTGACCGGCCAGCCGATCTTCCGTGGTCGCATGGTCGGGGTCGCGCCGATCACCGCCGAAGAGTGCCTGGCGCTCGGGGTGACCGGTCCGGTGCTGCGCTCCACCGGGGTGCCGTGGGACCTCCGTCGTTCGATGCCGTACCTGGCGTACGACCAGGTGGACTTCGACGTGATCGTCGGCACCTACGGCGACAACTTCGACCGATACGCGATACGACTGAATGAGATCCGCGAGTCGGTGCGCATCATCCGCCAGTGCGTCGAGAAGATGCCCAAGGGTGACTACCGCACGCAAGATCCCAAGGTCACGCCGCCGCCGCGCGCGCGCATCGATGAGTCGATGGAGGCGCTGATCCACCACTTCAAGCTCTTCACCGAGGGGTTCCACGTGCCGGCGGGCGAGGTCTACTCCGCCATCGAGTCGCCGCGCGGGGAGTTGGGCTGTTACCTCGTCTCCGACGGTGGCCCCAAGCCCTACCGGCTGCACGTGCGCGCACCGAGTTTCGTCAACCTCCAGGCCGTACCCCTCATGATGCGCGGCGGACTCATCTCTGACGCCATCACCGTGATCTCGAGTGTGGACCCCATCATGGGCGAGGTGGACCGGTGAGTCACCTGCGCATCGACCTGCGCCAGCGCGCCGAGGAGTTGGTCTCGCTCTACCCGCGACCCCGCTCGGCCATGCTGCCGCTCCTGCATTTGGTCCAAGAACAAGACGGCTACCTCTCCGAAGCCGGCATCGCCGAAGTGGCCGAGTTGACGTTGACGACGCCGGCCGACGTGCGCGGTACGGCGTCCTTCTACGACATGTACTTCCTGGAGCCGGTCGGCAAGTACGTGGTCGCCGTCTGCACGAACGTCGCCTGCCTGTTGGCCGGGGGACTCGAACTCCTCGAGCACGCGAGCACGACGCTCGGGTGCTCGGTCGGTTCGACCTCGGACGACGGGCTCTTCACCTTAGAAGAGTCCGAGTGCCTGGCGGACTGTGACATCGCGCCCTGCGTGCAGGTGAACCACCGCTACGTGCGCACGACGACGGCGGAGACCTTCGACGCGTTGGTGGGGGAGCTTCGAGAGGGCAAGCGCGAACACGAGATCCCGAGTCACGGCACGTTGATCCGGGTTCGACGCTCGGGGGGACTGCGAGCGCCCAAGAGCGAGATCGCGACGGAGCGCTCGGGCGCCAAGGCCGCCCGAGACAAGCGCGCCGAGGAGCAGGCCTGATGGCGGTCATTGACTCACCGCGCATCGTGACCGCTCGAGCGGGCTACGAGGACTCCTTCACGCTCGCTCGCTACTTAGAGACGGGCGGCTACGAGGGACTGCGCAAAGCGCTCACGATGTTCCCCGAAGACGTCGCCAAGCAGGTGGACGACGCGTCGCTACTCGGTCGAGGTGGCGCGGGCTTCCCGGCGGGGCGCAAGTGGTCGATGCTGCGAAAGGCGCCGGTTTCCTACCTCGTAGTCAACGGTGACGAATCCGAACCCGCGACCTTTAAGGACCACTTCCTCGTCGAGCGCGATCCGCACCAGCTCATCGAGGGCATCATCATCTCGGCCTACGCCCTGCAGGTGAGCCAAGCGTTCCTCTACCTGCGCGGTGAGTTCGCGCTCGGTCTCGAGCGCGTGCAACAAGCCATGAACGAGGCCTACGAATACGGGGCGCTCGGATCGAAGATCTTCGGCTCGGACTTCTCGCTCGACCTCGTGGTGCACCCCGGGGCGGGCGCCTACATCTGTGGCGAAGAGACGGCCCTCATCGAGGGGCTCGAAGGCAAGCGGGGCTTTCCCCGCATCAAGCCGCCGTTCTTCCCCGCGGTCAGTGGCCTCTACGGCGAGCCAACGGTCGTCAACAACGTCGAGACGATGTCGAACGTGCCGTGGATTGTCCTTAACGGTGGGGCCGCGTTCGCAGCCCTCGGCGGCGGGCGCTCGACGGGCACGCGACTCTTCGCCTTGGCGGGTCGAGTGAAGAACCCCGGCATCTACGAGATCGAGATGGTGAAGAACACGTTCCGCGACCTCATCTACGACCCGGCGCTCGGCGGTGGGATCACGAACGACCGGAAGATCAAGGCCTTCATCCCCGGCGGCGTCTCGGCGCCGTGGTTCGGGCCCGACCTGTTGGACCTGCCGATGGGCCAAGACGAGGTCGCCGAAAAGGGCTCGATGCTCGGTTCGGGATCGGTCGTGGTCTTTGACGAGACGAGTTGCGTGGTGCGCGCGGCGTGGCGCATCACCAAGTTTTTCTCGCGCGAGTCCTGCGGCCAGTGCACGCCGTGTCGCGAGGGCTCGGGCTGGATCGAGCGTGCGATGTACCGTCTCGAGCACGGCGGTGGTCGCATGGAGGACCTCGAGCTGCTGCTCGACCTCTGTGACAACATCGCACCGGGTCTCACCTGGCCACCACAACAGACGACCATTTGCGTGCTGGGCTCGTCGATCCCGTCCTCGGTGCACTCGGCGATCTCGATGTTCCGGGACGAGTTCGCCGTGCACGTAGCGAATCAAGGATGTCCCTTTGACTGACGTCAAGACCACCGTGACCATCTCCGTGAATGGACGCAGCCTCGAAGCCGCCCCGGGCGAGTTGCTGATCGAAGCGGCCGAGCGCGCGGGCACCTACGTGCCGCGTTTTTGCTATCACCCGCGCATGGAGCCCGTCGGATACTGCCGCATGTGCCTCGTCGAAGTCGACGGTCCGCGCGGCGCGACGCTGCAGCCAGCGTGTTACATCAAGGTCACCGACGGCATGAGCGTCGTCACCGACTCCGAGAAGGTGAAGAAGGCCCAAGACGGTGTCTTGGAGTTCTTACTCGCCAATCACCCGCTCGACTGCCCGGTCTGTGACAAGGGAGGCGAGTGCCCCCTCCAAGACCAGACCTTGACGCACGGTTCGGGCGAGACGCGCTTCATCGAAGAAAAGCGCCACTTCGTCAAGCCCATCGAGATCGGCGAGTTGGTGTTGCTGGACCGCGAGCGCTGCATCCAGTGCGCGCGCTGCACTCGCTTCTCCGCCGAAGTCTCGGGCGACACCGAGATCGCTTTTTCGGGACGAGGCGACCTCATTGAGGTCGCGCCGTCGCCGACGGTGCCCTTTGACTCCACGTTCTCGGGCAACACCGTACAGATCTGTCCCGTCGGGGCCCTGACCGCCAAGCCCTACCGTTTCACGGCGCGGCCGTGGGACTTAGAACAAGTCGAGAGCACGTGTACGACATGCGCGGTGGGATGTCGCGTGGCGGTCCAGTCCTCGGGCAACCGTTTGACGAGAGTCCTCGGCGTCGACTCCGAACCGGTCAACCATGGGTGGCTCTGTGACAAGGGACGATTTACGATCGAGTCCGTCGACGGTCACCAAGATGACGTCGAGCTACTCAGCGCGGCCACTCGCATTCGTGAGCCGCTGATTCGCGAGAACGGCGTCTTGGTGCCCGCAACCTGGGGCGACGCGCTCGCGAAGGCCGCCACCCTCTTGCAAGACGCCGCCTCCACGCCCGGGGGCGTCGGCGCGATTGGTGGCGCAGCCTTGACGAACGAAGGCGCCTTCGCGTGGGAGCGATTCGTTCGTGGCGTGCTGGCGAGCGACCACATGGACGCGCAGTACGGCGACGGGCTCGACGCCGCGTTACTCCAATCGCTGCCCACCGCGACCATCGACGAGGCGGCGAACGCCCGCGTGGTGGTGACCTTGACCGGCGACCTCCGCGAGGAACTCCCGGTGCTCTTCTTGCGCCTGCGCGAGAACTTCATAAAGCGTCAGAACTCGCTCGTTCAATTCACCTTCGGAGCGAATGCGCTCACGCCGCTCGCCGCAGTCTCGTTGCCCACTCGCCCGGGTGAGGCGCACCTGGTGGCCGACGCGCTCACGAGGAGCGACGGCGCCGCGCCGCAAGGTTCGTTAATCGGCGACGCGGAGCTCGGACAGGCGCGAACACTGATCGGTGACAGCGGTGAGGGCGTCGTGTTCGTCGTCGGTCGACCCAACTTGGCCGAGGACGCCGGCGTGCTCGAACGCGCGATTCGCGTGCTGAGCGAATCGTTCCCCAACGCGACGTTCCTACCGGCGCTTCGCCGAGCGAACGTGATGGGTGCGCTCGACATGGGCCTCGCGCCAATGCTGCGACCGGGTCGCACGTACGCAGCGGGCGAGAAGAGTCGCGACACGCTCGCCCAGCTCGCGGCGCTCAGGTCAGGTGAACAGAAAGCCGTGTTGATACTCGGTGACCTCCTCGGCAACGTGCTCGACGTCACGGGCGCCGCGGCCGCGCTCGGCGCGGGCCAGGTCGTCGTGGTGACCGGGCACGGTGGAACGACACTGCAGTTCGCCGACGTCGTACTGCCCGCGGCGGTCCAGCACGAGCGACTCGGGACCGTCACCAACATCGAGGGCCGCGTGACGGCCGTCACCGCGAAGATCGTGGCGCCGGGTTCGGCGTGGCCCGACGTCGCCATCGCTTCAGAACTTGCCGAACAGTGTGGCCAGAGTCTCGGGCTCGCGTCGGTCGAAGAGGCCGCCAAGGTGCTCGAAGCGACGACGGGCTACCCCGCGTTGAGCGTGCTCAACGACGTGACCGACGAAGGCACCGTCGTCGGACGACGCAACGAACGCACGGAGCGACGAGCGCTCGACCCGATGGCCTTTCCCGGTATCAAGTCCACCAACACGGTCGGGCTCGGCGAGCTCTCGGGGGCCGTCATCGAAGATCGCGTCACCGCGGCCGTTTCACCGCTGGTCGCCGCACTCGCCGACGTCGCCGCGGGTCGCAGTGTCGAAGTGCCACACTACGACGCCTACGCCGTGGCGCTACTCGTCTCTCGGCGCCTCTACGACCACGGGGTCGCCGTGCAGGGTTCGCCGGCCTTGGCGAACCTCGTCGCCACGACGACCGCCTACCTCAACCACTTCGACCTGGACCGACTCGGGCTGGCCACGGGCGATGCCGTGAACGCGATCGGGCCAACCGGTACACACACGCTCCCGGTCGTGTTGAACGACCAGACGCCGCGTGGCGTCATCGAAGTCGTGTTCGGCGCGGTTGACGAGGACGCCAGCACCACGACGACTCCTGCGCTCTTCGACTCCGAAAGCGTCATCACGCAAGTTCGACTGGCCACGTCGTGAACCTCGCCACCACCGACCCGCTCCTCGTACACGGAGTCAACGGTTTTGGCGTGATCCTCTTGATCCTCGTGATCAAGCTGCTCGTTGGTTTCGCGGTGATAATGGGCGCGGTGACGCTCATGATCTGGTTCGAGCGCAAGGCGATCTCGGACATGCAGAGCCGCATCGGACCCCAGCGCTGGGGCCCCTTCGGACTCCTGCAGACGTTGGCTGATGGCATCAAGCTCTTCTTCAAAGAAGACCTCATCCCCGCCGAAGCCGACCGGTTCGTCTTCAAACTCGCGCCCTACCTCGCCCTCGTGCCGGCGCTCATCACGTTCTCAATCGTCCCGGTTGGTGGGACGCTGCACATCGCGGGCCACGTCGTGGAACTCCAGATCGCGAACCCCCCGATGGGGATTCTGGTGATGCTCGCGATGTCGGGTATCTCGGTCTACGCGGTGATGTTGGCCGGTTGGGCGTCGGGCTCTAAGTACCCGCTGCTCTCCTCGGTGCGCGCGACGGCCCAGATGATCAGTTACGAAGCGGCGCTCGGCATCACCATCGTCACCGTCGTGTTGGTCACGGGATCGCTCTCGACCCACGACATCGTCACCTCCCAGGGCGGGGGCATCTGGCACTGGAACGTGATCCGCCTCGGGCTCGTGCCCTTCGTGATCTTCTGGATGGCCATCACCGCTGAGCTCAACCGTCCGCCCTTCGACGTCGTCGAGGCGGAGAGTGAACTCGTTGGTGGCTTTAACACCGAGTACTCATCCTTGCGTTTCGCGCTCTTCTACTTGGCCGAGTTCATGAACACCATCACGATGTCGGCGATCATCGTGACGCTCTTCTTCGGCGGGCCCGCCGGATGGGTGCCACCGGTGGCGCACCTCAAGTGGGTCTTCCCGATCATCTGGTTCCTCCTAAAGACGATCATCTTCTGCTTCTGTTACATCTGGTTCCGCGCCGCGCTGCCTCGCTTTCGTTACGACCAGGTCATGGACCTCGGTTGGAAACGACTGATCCCCTTGAGCCTCGGCTGGATGCTGATCGTCGCCGGTTTCCTCATCCGTCCGGCCTGGGGTCTCATCATGGCGGCGGTTGTCTTGTTCGCGTCGGTGGTGCTCGGTCGGGCCTTCGCACTCGGCTCGGGTCGCGAGAGTGGCATCGACTCCGTACTGCCGACCATCGGCCAGCGACCAACGTCGGCCGAAGCGTTGCGCGCCATCACTGACGGGGAGGAGACCTGATGTCGAATCCGTTGAGTTTCTTTGGGGGCTTCAAGCTCACCTTGCAGCACCTCACCCGACCACGGGTCACGGTCAGTTACCCAGAGCACAAACGACCCAAGCAGCCCCGTCAACACGGTCGCCACGTGCTCAACCGTTACGAGGACGGGATGGAGAAGTGCATCGGCTGCGAACTCTGCGCCGGCGCGTGTCCCGTCAACTGCATCTACGTGCGGGGTCTGGACAACCCGCCCGACCACCCAGTGAGTCCGGGCGAGCGCTACGGCTACATCTACGAGATCAACTACCTGCGCTGCATTCACTGCGACCTTTGTGTGGAAGCCTGTCCCACGCAGGCCATCACCGAATCGAAGCTCTTCGAGTTCTCATTCACCAACCGCGCCGACGCCATCTACACCAAGGCCGAACTGGTCGTCGACGATCAGGGATATCCCAAGCACCTGCCCTGGGAAGACTGGCGCGAGGGCGAAGCCGAGATGACCGGCGGGTGGATGCGCGCCACGTCCCCCGCGGGCGAGGCGGCCTACGAGGGCGTCGTGCAGTGGACCGGTGACTTGGGCGCGGGGGTTCGCGCGCCCGAAGGCGGCCAGAGTGAGAACCGCGATGATGAGGCCACCGGCTCGAAGCAGTTGCGCCGGGCTTTTTTCAAGCACCTCCAGCCCGAAGACGTCAACGCGGACCAGCGTGGTCTACCCGGGTTGATGAACGAGATGAAGTCCAAGATGCCCAAGATGCCCAAGCGTCGACGCAAGGCAAAGGAACCCTCGTGATCGCCTCGACCTACGCGGTTCCCGCGATCTTGGTGTTCGTGACCTCGGCATTGCTGATTCTCGTGGGGGCCGTAGGCGTTATTACCGTGAAGAACCCCGTGCACGCCGCGATCAGTCTGATCATGACGCTCTTTGGCGTGGCGGTCGCCTTCATCGCCCAATCGGCCGACTTCTTGGCGGCCGTCCAGGTCATCGTGTACGCCGGGGCCATCGTGGTCCTGTTCCTCTTCGTGATCATGTTCTTGGGCGTGGACCGCCCGACGCGCATGAACGTCGAGCCCCTCGTGGGCCAGCGTTCCTTCGCGGCCGTCGGCGTCGTGATCACCGTGGCGGGGCTGATCACCTTGATGGCGAGTTCGCACTGGGTCAGTGGGGCGAAGTCGGTATCGGGCCACCCGCTCGCGCGCGGTAGCGAAAACGTGAAACAACTCGGTACCGCCGTCTTTACGACCTACCTCTTCGCCTTTGAGGCGACCTCGGCGCTCCTCATCATCGCGGTCGTCGGTGCGGTGCTGCTCGCGCGACGCGAGCGAGCGTCGACGCCCGAGGAGGTGAACGCGTGAACGTACCCGCCGCCTGGTACTTGATTCTCGCCGCGTTGCTCTTCGGCGTGGGGGCCTTCGGTCTCCTCACTCGTCGCAGCGTCTTGATCATGTTCATGTGCTTAGAGCTCATGCTCAACGCGGTGAACCTGACCTTCGTGACGTTTTCTCGCTCGCTCTCGGACATTGCGGGCCAGGCGAGTGTGTTCTTCGTGATGGTCGTCGCCGCGGCGGAGGTCACGGTCGGCCTTGGTATCGTCGTGGCGGTCTTTCGCCAACGCGCCTCCACGTCGGTCGATGAGCTCTCTGGGTTGAAGGGCTGAGATGGCGCACGTCGCAACACTGATCCTCCTCATGCCGCTCGTGGGGTACCTCTTCGTGCTGGCGAACGGCAAGGGGCTGAGTGAGCGCGCCATCGGCGTCGTCGCCACGGGCGTGGTGGCGCTGAGCTTCGTCCTGACCGTCGTGGCCTTCTTCTTGTTACTGGGTCACTCGGACCGCGAGATGACAGTGCACCTGTTCAACTGGATCAGCGTCGGCTCGCTGCACGTCAACGCGGCGTTGCTGGTGGACCCCTTATCCATCACGATGTGTCTCTTCGTGACGGGTATCTCCGCGTTGATTCACCTCTACTCCATTGGCTACATGAAGGGGGAGAAGGACTTTCGCAAGTTCTTCCTCTACCTCAACCTCTTCGTTTTTTCGATGTTGCTGCTCGTGCTGGCGAACAACCTGCTCGTCACCTTCGTTGGGTGGGAGGGCGTCGGGGTCTGCTCCTACTGGTTAGTGAGCTACTACTTCGATCGCGACTCGGCGGCGTCGGCCGGGAAGAAAGCCTTCCTCTACAACCGCGTCGGGGACATCGGCCTCCTCATTGCCATGTTCCTGCTCTTTCACGCGACCCACACGCTCAACTACTTGGGCATCTTCCACGCGGCGGGCACCTTGTCGCCGACCGTGGCGACCCTGACGGTGCTGGCGCTGTTGTTGGCCGCGACCGGCAAGAGCGCACAGATTCCACTTTTTAACTGGCTGCCGGACGCGATGGAAGGCCCGACCCCGGTCTCGGCGTTGATCCACGCCGCGACCATGGTGACCGCTGGTGTGTTCTTGCTCGTGCGGATGTCGCCGGTGCTCGCGATGTCCCCCGACGGTCGCGCGACCATTGCGGTGATTGGTGGGGTGACGGCCTTCGTCGCCGCGACGATCGCCACCTCGCAAAAGGACATCAAGAAGGTGCTGGCCTTTTCCACCGTCTCCCAGATCGGCTACATGGTTTTGGCCGTCGGTGTGGGGGCCTACTCCGCGGCGATCTTCTTGATGATCGCGCACGCCTTCTTCAAGGCGTTGTTGTTCCTCGGCTCGGGTTCGGTGATCCACTCGCTCAACGGCGAACAGGACATGCGAAAGATGGGGGGGCTGGCGAAGTACCTGCCCCTCACGTTCCCGACGTTCCTCATTGGTTGGCTCACCATCTCGGGCATCCCACCCTTCGCCGGATTCTTCGCCAAGGGCGACGTGTTGACCAACGTCTTCGAGCACAACAAGCCGCTCTGGGTGCTCGGGATTGTCACCGCAATCTTGACCGCGTACTACATGAGTCGTCTCTTCGTCCTCACCTTCCGCGGCACCGAACGCTTCCGCGAGGACACCCACGGTCACGACCCGCACGAGTCGCCCTGGGTCATGACCCTGCCGCTGGTGGTGCTGGCGGTGCTGTCGATCCTCGGTGGCCTCATCAACTTGCCGTGGGCGCACGGACGCTCCCTGGCCGAGTTCTTGAACCCCGTGCTCGGCTACGTGCCCCACGTCGCGGCGGCGAGCACGGCCGCCCAGTGGGGCCTGGCCGCGGTCGACGTGGCGGCGGCGGTCTTCGGACTCTTGGCGGCCTTTTCCATCTGGCGCAACATCACCGAATCCTCGCGCTACGAGTCGTCGTTCTTAGAGCACGTCTGGCACTGGGATGACTTCTACGACGCCACGATCGGTCGACCGCTGACCGAAGTCGCCGTCTTTAGCGACGAGGTGATCGAACCCAAGGTCATCGACGGCGCGGTCACCGGCATCGCGGTCGCCACGCGCAACAGCGCCGAGGGTCTGCGCAAACTGCAGTCGGGCTTCGCTCGTCAGTACGCGCTGGCGATGGTGCTGGGCTTCGCGGTGATCATTGTCTACCTCGTGGCGAGGGTCCACTAGATGCACTCATCGATCTATTTGACCGTCCTCATCGTCGTGCCCCTCCTCGGGGCGCTCATCGCCGCGCTCGTCCAAAAGACCCCGGGTCTCTCCTACGTGGTCGCCGTCGTGACCAGTTGTGTCGAGCTCGCGCTCGCCCTCGTCGTCGCGGTGCTCTACAGCCCCCACGTCAAGGGCGCGGGAACCTGGGACTTCATGAGCCGCCACGTGCTCTCGGCCCCGCTCGGCCTGGCCTACGACGTCGGACTTGACGGTATCTCGCTCTTGATGATGGTCTTGACGGCCCTCGTGCTCGTGCTGGCGCTCTTTGGCGCCAGGGATCGTCGTCAAGAAGCGGCCTTCGTTGGATGGTTGTTGCTGTTGACGTCCTTCACGATGGCGAGCTTCCTCAGTCACGACGTGTTGGAGTTCTTCATCTTCTTCGAGCTGACCCTCGTACCGAGTTACTTCTTGATCTCGGGCTGGGGTGGGGCGCAGCGTTCGCGCGCGGCGCTCAAGTTCTTCATCTACACCTTCACCGGTTCCGCGTTCCTCTTCATCGGAATCTTGTACCTGGGGTTCTTGAACCAGCATCAGACCCAGGGAGCGCTCACCTTCTCCTACAGCGCCTTACAGGGCGCGAGCATGACGCACGGCACGGCGGTGTGGCTGTTCCTCGCCTTCGCCGTCGCCTTCGCCGTCAAGTCCCCGATTTTTCCCTTCCACACCTGGTCACCGATCACCTACGCCGAAGCACCGACGGCCGGTTCCATCGAACTCTCGGCGCTGCTCGCGAAACTCGGCTCCTACGGTTTGTTGCGCTTCGCGGTGGGGCTCTTTCCCTTGGCGCTGGCGACGCTTCGGCCACTGATCTTGACGCTGGCGGTGATCTCGATCCTCTACGGTTCGCTCGTCGCGTGTGCGACCCCCGACCTCAAGCGACTCGTCGCGTACTCCTCCTTGGCCCAGATGGGTTTCATCACGCTCGGCATCATCACCGGCTCGAAGATCGCCATGGTCGGTGCGGTGCTCTTGATGTTCAACCACGGCGTCATCACCGCGGGCTTTTTCCTCATCATCGGATTCTTAGAGAAGCGGCGCGGTTCGTACCAGATAAAGGACATGAAGGGCCTCCAAGGACCCGCACCGGTCTTCGCCGCGATCTTCACCGTGGTGATGCTCGCCTCCATTGGCCTGCCGGGACTCTCGGGATTTGTCAGTGAGTACTTGATCCTGATCGGCACCTTCGGCACGCACGCCTGGTGGGGCGCCGCGGCGACGCTGGGCGTCGTGGCCGCCGCCGCGTATCTGCTCTGGGCCTACCAGCGGGTCTTCCAGGGCAAGGCCACCGGCGCGAACGCCGAGATCGCCGACGCGAACGCGAAGGAGCGCTGGGTCCTCGTACCCGTCGTGGTCTTGATCGTGGCCCTAGGGGTCTTCCCGCACCCGGTGCTCGATCGCATCTCGCCCTCGGTCAATCAGCTGATCCACCACGTCGCGCCCGCGGGGGTCAAGAAGTGAACGGCCTCGTAATCCCCTCGATCCACTACCTCGCGATCCTCCCGGTGCTGATCTTCTTCGGTGCGTCGTTGCTGTTGTTGGTGGTGAGTGCGCTCGTCGATACCAAGGTCACGATCTACTTCGCCACCGCGATCACCTCCTTGACGGCGGTCGCGACGGTCGTCGTCGCCTTTTTCCAGTGGTCCTACGTCGCCAACCACGGGGCCTCGACCACGGTCGCCCACGCGGTGGTGCTCGACGGCTTCGCGGTCGTGGGCACCGTCGTCGTTGCGGTGGGGGTTCTGCTCTCTTCCTTGGTGGCCCACGACTGGGCGAAGCGCGAGCGCATCGCGGGGGCGGACTTTCACATCCTGGCGCTGGCCTCCTCCGCGGGGGCGTTGCTCATGGTCTCGGCTAATGACTTGATCGTCATCTTCCTGGGGCTCGAGATCCTCTCCATTGGGCTCTACGTGTTGGTGGGCTTCGATCGTCACCGCGTGACCTCGGCGGAGGCGTCGCTCAAGTACTTCTTGCTCGGCGGGTTCGCCTCGGCGATCTTCATCTACGGCGCGGCGCTCGTCTACGGCGCGACGGGCTCGACGAACCTGGGTTCGATTGCCTACTTTCTCTCTAATAACGTCGTCCTGCACCCCGGACTGCTCTATGCCGGTGGAGCGTTGTTACTGATCGGCTTCGCCTTCAAGGTCGCCGCGGTGCCCTTCCACCTCTGGTCGCCCGACGTGTACGAGGGCGCGCCGACACCGGTGACCGGTTTCATGGCGTCAGTCGTCAAGGTCGGTGCGTTCGCCGCACTGTTGCGTGTGTTGATCTCGGCCCTCGGGACACAACTCGATACCTGGCGTCCGATTCTCTTCGTGATGATCATTGCGACCTGCATCGTCGGGGCCGTCGTCGCGCTCGTCCAGCGCAACGTCAAGCGACTGCTGGCGTACTCCTCGATCAACCAGGCTGGCTTCATGCTGCTCGGGGTCTGGTCGGGCAGCGCGCGCGGCGTCGCGGCGACGCTCTTTTACGTGCTCTCTTACGCGCCGGTCGTGATCGCGACCTTCGCGGTCGTGACGTTGGTGGGCGGTCGTGGGGACGAACTGCACAGCATCGACCACTACCGAGGTCTCGCGCGGCGCCAGCCCTGGTTGGGTGGCGCCCTGACGGTGCTGCTGCTGAGCCAACTCGGCGCGCCCCTGACGGTCGGCTTCTACGCCAAGTACACGGTATTGGCGGCGACCATTGACTCCGGTGGCGGGGCGCTGGCGCTGGTGGCGATCATCACCGCCGCCATTGCGGCGTATTTCTACTTGCGCTGGGCGATGTGGCTCTACGCGGATGATGACGTCGAGGCGACCCGCGTCGCAGTGCCCACCTCGACGGGCGTCGTGATCGGCGTCGGGGTCATCGTGGCGATCCTCTTCGGTCTCTGGCCGGGTCCACTCGTCGCCTGGTGTCAGCACGCGACGCTGCTCTTCTTGCCGTGAGCCGCGTCGCGGTCGTCACCTCCCTCGGAGTGGAGGACCCCGATAACGAGTGGCTCTTCGACGCACTCGCCGAGGCGGGCGTGCACGCCGAACTCACGGTGTGGGACGATCCTTCGGTCGAATGGAACCACTTCGACCTGGTGGTGATTCGCTCGACGTGGGACTACACCGCGCGACGAAGTGACTTCCTCGCGTGGGCCAAGGGCGTGCGTCACCTCCTTAATCCCTTTAGCGTCGTGGCGTACTCAACCGACAAGCACTACCTGGCCGACTTGGCGAAACACGGTGTCGCGATCATCCCCTCGCACTTCTGTGACGTCGGTAAGAAACCACGCTTCTTCGACGGCGACTTTGTGGTGAAGCCCTCCGTGGGGGCGGGCTCGATGGACGTCGCGCGCTATGGTCCCGCCGAGCACGACGCGGCGTTGGCCCACGTCAAGGCGCTGCACGCGACGGGTCGCGACGTGCTGATCCAGCCCTACGTCGAATCGGTCGACGCGCTCGGGGAGCGCGCGCTGATCTTCATCGACGGGGCGTACTCCCACGCCATGACCAAGGGCGCGATGTTGAACGTCACCGAACTGGACCGCAGTCGCCTCTACCGTCGAGAGCGCATGTCGGTCGCCGTGGGGGAGAGCGACGCAGTCGCGTTCGCCCGGCACGTGCTCGAAGTGAAGGCATTTTCCCACCTGCTCTACGCGCGCGTCGACCTCGTCGCGACCAAGACCGGTTGGGAAGTGATGGAGCTCGAACTCGTGGAGCCGAGCCTGTTTCTCACGTTCGAGCCGGCGGCCGCGACGCGCCTGGCCGAGGCGATCGCGCGTCGTGTCGCGTAGTTACGCGGTTGTCGCCGACCGTTAAGGTCGCAGCGACGAAAGAAGGACGTATGACGACGGAGCTAGCCGGGGGAACATTCACGCTGGCCAACGACCTCACGGTCACCCGGGTCGGCTATGGCGCCATGCAGTTATCGGGACCAGGGATCTTCGGTCCACCCGAGGACTACGACGGCGCCCTGGCCGTGTTGAGCGAGGTCATCGAACTCGGCATCAACCACATCGATACCAGCGACTTCTACGGGCCCTACGTGACCAATCAACTGATCAAAGAAGCGCTCTTCCCCTACCCCGAGGACCTGCGCATCTTCACCAAGGTCGGCGCGCGACGTGACGCCGAGGGTGGGTGGCCGCACGCGCGCACGCCTGAGGAACTACGCAGTGCGGTGCACGAGAACCTCGATCACCTGGGACTCGAAGCAATGGACGTCGTCAACCTTCGTTGGGGCGGCCTCAGTGAACCGACGCTCGATTCCATTGGCGAACCCTTCGCCGCACTCGCGGATCTCCAGCGAGAGGGCTACATCAAACACCTGGGCCTGAGCACCGTCAGCGCCGAGCAGATCAAAGAGGCCCAGTCGATCGCCCCGGTGGTGTGCGTGCAGAACTTCTACAACCTCGCTCATCGGGTCGACGACGATCTCATTGATGACCTTGCCGCCCAGGGCATCGCCTACGTGCCGTACTTCCCCCTCGGCGGGTTCTCCCCGCTGCAGGCGGGAGAACTCCACGCCGTGGCCGCGCGTCTCGATGCCACGCCCATGGCGGTTGCACTGGCGTGGCTGCTGCAGCGCTCGCCGAACATACTGCTCATTCCTGGTACCTCGTCGGTCGCGCATCTACGAGAAAACGTCGCCGGCGCGGGGTTGAACCTCTCCGAGGATGACGTGCGGGAGCTTGAAACGATCGGCAACTAACGAAGTCAGACTCCCCGGAATCCGTACCTTCCCCACCATCGCGGTCTGCGACGGTGAACTCACCAGAACGCATTACGTAGTGGTATGCTTCACGCATGACACAGTTAGTTACACGGATTGATGACCGGCTCCTAGACGATGTTGATGAACTAGTGCGCGAGGGCGTGGCCACGAGCCGGTCCGAGGTGGTGCGAATGGGTCTTGAGCAGTTGATTGATCGCCACCGGCGTCGTCAGATTGGTGTTGCGATTTCGAATGCCTACCGTCGCCAGCCCCAGACCGTTGAGGAGATGGCGGGTCTCTACGAAGCGACTCGTGCACTCATCGAAGAGGAGCCGTGGTGAACATACCGCGCCAGGGAGAGATCTGGTGGGCCGAGGTCGAATCGTTCCGACGTCCCGTCGTGATTGTGACTCGTTCTGACGCAGTGGAGGTTCTCACCTCGGTCGTCGTCGCACCGGTTACGAGGACGATTCGTGAGATCCCCACTGAGATTCGTCTGGGCGTCGAAGAGGGACTCAACGACGAGTGTGTCGCGTCGTGTGACAGTCTCCAGCGCGTTCCTCGCGCGGCGCTCACCACGCGAATTGGCGATCTCGGCATACGCCGCAGCGAACTGTGTTCAGCTGTTCGAGCCATGACGGACTGCTAGGCCCGCCACCCGAGCTGCCCTTCGCGAAGGACGAACTGATGCAGGTTCGTCCCTGGCCGCTAGCCCGTCGTAGTCTTTTCCGTCTCGCGGGCTGCCGCCATCACTTCATCAGGCACCACCGTTCCCGGTCGGTTCGACGGGTCGTTCACCAGGAACCGCCCCAGCAGTGGCAGTTCGGTGATGCTCTCGGCGCGCAGCGTTGCGGCGACGACGGGGACGAAACTCTCGGCCGCCGGGTAGACCAAATGACGCGGCAGCCAATTCGGGTAGTACTTCGCGTTGAAACTCCAGAGCGTCTCCAAGGGCAAGATCCCCGAAAGGCGCTTGATGGCCCAACGTTCGACGCGGGTGAAGGTACCCTCTCCTCGCTCGCCGTCCAAGACCGATCGAAACGCCGCGAAGTTTAGACTCAGCCCCGTCGCACCTTGTTGACCGAGGAACTCAATGGTCGAGCAGAGCGCGTAGTCGATGAGCCCGTTGGGGTGTTCGCCCGGGTCACGGCGCATGAGGTCGAGTGAGTAACCGTTGATCGCCGGTGAGGGGACGAACTGGCACACCGCCGCGGGCTCGCCCGTCGGACCGTAGACGACCGTAAGGAGCAGCCCCTTGTCCTTGGGGTCGAAGAGCCGCCCCAGCATCATGGAGAACCCCCGCTCGTCGCCACCGCGTCGCAGCAGTGAGATCAACTCCACGATGGGTATCACTCGAGAGGGCTCGATCTTGGCGGGGTCGAGGAACTCAACCGTGTAGCCGTAACGGGCGAGTCGCGTGCAGGCCTGGCGCAGCCCCTTCATCTTGGAACCCGCCAAGGAGAAGTGTTGACAGTCGACGATCGCCTCGTCGCCGAGGTACAGATAGTGCAGTCCCGCGGCGCGATAGATCGGCAGCCACTCCTCGCCAGCCGCCATGATGCCAATCGTCCAGCCCTTGGACTCGGCGAAGTCGCGAAAGGCGCTGAAGACCTCGGTGCGTTCGCTCGAGGGTCCGACGGGGTCGGGTGAGATGAGCGCCACGCCGCCGTAGACGGCGTAGGCGACGAGCGAGTCGCGAAAGAAGAAGAACTGCTTGTCGTCACGCAGGGCGAAGTAGTCCAGCGTGCCGCGGCCATGACGACGGACGATCTCTCTCGCACGAAGTTCGGCGAGTCGTCGCTCGGTGACGCTGGCTGAGGAGGAGAGTCGACGGTCGACGACCGGGCGGGTGAGCAGGTACAACACCGAGACCACGAGCGAGACGCCAATGGCGAGCAACGTCGGGTTGAGAAAGTCCGCGACGTTGTCGGGCAGCGCGATGAAACTCTGGCCGGCGAGGCGCTCGACGCAGGCGAGAAAGACGATGGCGACGTTGGGGAGGTGGTGGTGGCGCGAGGCGGCTTCCACGCCCAACGTCGCCGCCACCGTCGCGACCAGCGCGATGAGCCCGAGTCGTGGAAGGGCGTCCGCGACGCTGGTGCGGTCCGTCGTCGCTTGGAAGTAGCGGCGCTGACCGACGAGCAGCACGAGGATGAACAGCGCGATCAGGAGTGAGACGATCGTGCCGCCGCGCAACGCGTGCGCGACCACGGTGATAGCGAGCAGGGTCACGGCGAGGAACCACGAGCGACGCTGCCCCCGACGGATCCCGCGCGCGAGCATGATCATGGCGATGCCCGCCACCGCGGTGACGGCCGCCGCCGAGGTGACCACGGCGAGTGGCAGGACCGAGAGCACCAGGTGCAGGTGACTGCGTAACGGGCGTATCGTCGTGACCGCGACGTTCAACAGTCCATCAAGGAACACGAGACCGCTGGCCCACCGGCGCACCCTTCGCTGACGGTGTTGCTCGACCAGACGCTCGGCGTTCTCCGGGAAGGGCCCGCCGTTCGGCCACGACGCCACCGATTCTGTGACGAGTGGCGACTCGGGTTGGACGCTCGTACCCGCGACGAGCCGCTCGAGCAGGGTGCCGCGACGACTCGGCGACTCACCCATGAGCAGGCGCACCTGCAGCGTGCTGGCGGCTTCGACTTCGATGACGCCCAAGCGGTCAAAGGAACGGAAGACGGGCGGCAGACCGAAGCGACCGCGACGTTCGGCCATGACGGGCCTGGAGGGTCCCGGCGACGCACACACACCGTCGTCGAGGAACGCCAGCGCGGCGCGTGGTGCGCCACCGATGATGGCCCCGGCGCCGCCGCGCTCAACGATCCGGCGCGCGACCTCGAGGGCGTCGACGCCGCCGACCGTGGTGAGGGCGAGGGGCTCGCTGAGCGCGTCCGCGGGCGCGACGCGAGCGTGGCGAGTGAATCGTCGGCGAACGACGATCCCCGCGAGGCCCGCGATGAAGGTCTCCACGACGGCAATGATCACGAGGTCGAAGAACAGGTTGACCCAGAAGTGATGGGAGTGCAGGACGTGCACGCTGTAGTGATGGTGCGTGAGGTGGCCCACCATCGCCGTCAGGGCACCCCAAAGATCGAAGAGCGCGACGGCAAAGATCGGGAACCAGACCCAGCCCGCGAGGCGGCGATAGAGCACGCGCGAGGCGACGAAGCGTTCGACGGCCGGCGGGTCATCGAGTCGGCCCGCGTCCGGGCGATCGGCGAGGTCGACCGGGGTTACGTCGAGTTGGTAGTTGCCGGCCGCGACCGCGAGGTCGCGCACGCCGCCCGCGGTCGCAACTTGCAAGACGAGGTCGGTGGCCAGTGAGACCCCGAGGGACTCCAGCGAGACTTGCGCTCGCACGTCGTAACCGAGTTCGTGGTCGTCGCTGCCCGGTAGCACGATGCAGTCATGGCGCGCGCCAGCGCAGAACGACTGGAGACGTTCGCGAACCTCCGGCAAGGCCGTCCAGGTGGCGTCGATGAACTTCGCGAGATCCGCCGTCGAGTCGGGGTGGAACAGGTTGCCCGCCACCACGACGAGCGCCGCGTCGTCGATATCGCTGAGCAGTCCGAGGAGCTCACGCACCGGGCGGCTCGAGGGGTCCGTCGTCGGCGAGAGCGCGAGGTCGCTCACGATATAGACGAGATGACCGTAGGGGACCGGAATCGTACGTCGTTCGGTCCCAGTCACGGGGTCTAGTCTCGCAGACATCACCTTGATGAGCACACGACCACAAAAGTACTGATGGCGACCGAGAGACCACGCGAGAACTGGCACTGGCGCAGCGACGTGCTCGCTCCGGGGCCTGCGGTGATCTTCGACATCGACGGCGTGCTCGCGGACGCCGCCGGTCGCCAGCACTACCTCGATTGGGGTGATTGGAAGAGTTTCTTCGACGCCGTGGGTGACGACCCGATCATCGAGGAGATCGACCGACTCCTAGAGCTCCTCGATCAGTCGCTCGCCGTGGTGCTCGTGACGGGGCGTCCCCGTCGCGTCCAGTCACCGACGGTGGCCTGGCTCGAGCGATACAAGCTTCGCTGGGACCTCTTGATCATGCGCGAGTACGGCGACTACTCCGGGGTCGACCGCTTCAAGCGCGAGACGTTGCACGACCTGGTGAGCCACGGCTTCGACGTGCGTTTGGCGCTCGATGACGACCCGAAGAACCACGCCATGTACGTCAGCGAGGGCGTCCCGTGCATCTACATCCACTCGGGCTACTACCTCTGACGCTGCGTTGCACCCCGGCTCGCGCCGAAGATGCTTTTAGATGACCGAGCTCAGTTCAGCTGACGTCAAAGCGGTCGAGGTTCATCACCTTGTTCCACGCCGCGACGAAGTCACGAACGAATTTTTCTTGCGCGTCGCTCGAGGCGTAGACCTCGGCGATCGCACGTAGCTGGGAGTTCGAACCGAACACCAGGTCCGCACGGCTTGCGAGCCACTTGACGGTGCCCGTCGTACGGTCGCGACCCTCGAAGGTCCCTTCGTCGTCAGCGGCCGCGTGCCACTCCGTGCCCATGTCGAGCAGATTCACGAAGAAGTCGTTGCTCAACGTCTCAGACCGGTTGGTGAGCACGCCGAGTTCGGACTGTTGAAAGTTCGTCCCGAGCGCTCGCATGCCACCGACGAGGACCGTCATCTCGGGCGACGTCAGTGTCAAGAGGTGCGCGCGGGCGAGCAGTAGTTCCTCCGCGGCGCGACGGTGATCGTGTCCGAGATAGTTACGAAATCCGTCGGCCGTCGGCTCTAAGACGGCGAAGGATTCGACGTCGGTTTCTTCGAGCGAGGCGTCGGTGCGTCCCGGCGTGAAGGGGACCGTGACGTCGTGCCCGCCGCGCGAGGCGGCGGCTTCGACGGCGGCGCACCCGCCGAGCACAATGAGATCGGCGAGTGAGAGGGCTTTTTTGCCCGCCCGCGCGTCGTTGAAGTCCTTCTGGATCGTCGCTAACGTCGCGAGCACCGCCGAGAGATCGGCCGGGGCGTTGACGTCCCAGTCCTTCTGCGGCGAGAGGCGAATGCGAGCCCCGTTCGCACCACCGCGCTTGTCGGTGCCTCGAAACGTCGAGGCGGACGCCCAGGCGGTGGTGACCAACTGGCCAATAGAAAGGTCCGAGGCGAGAATCGTTCGCTTGAGTTCGGCGACGTCGGCGTCGTCAATCAATGGAAGGGTGTTCACGGGGACCGGGTCCTGCCAGATCTGTGGTTCCGCGGGGACGAGGGCCCCGAGGCCGCGGACGTAGGGGCCCATGTCGCGGTGGGTCAGCTTGAACCAGGCTTTCGCGAAGGCGTCAGCGAACTCGCTCGGGTTCTCGCGAAAGCGCTTCGAAATCGGCTCGTAGATCGGGTCAAAGCGAAGTGCGAGGTCCGTCGTGAGCATCGTCGGAGCGTGCTTCTTCGCCGGGTCGTGAGCGTCGGGCACGGTGTCGGTCGCGGCTCCGTCCTTGGGCTTCCACTGATGGGCGCCCGCGGGACTCTTGGTCAGTTCCCATTCGTAGCCAAAGAGGATCTCGAAGAAACTGTTGTCCCAGGTGATCGGTGTCGTGGTCCACGCGCCTTCGAGGCCACTGGAGATGGTGTCGCCACCACGTCCGGTCCCGAAGCTGCTGGTCCAGCCGAACCCCTGCTCTTCGATGCGGGACGCTTCGGGTTCGCGGCCGCCGTAGACGTTGGGGTCGGCGGCGCCGTGGGTCTTGCCAAAGGTGTGACCGCCCGCGATGAGCGCCACGGTCTCCTCGTCGTTCATCGCCATTCGGCGAAAGGTCTCACGGATGTCGATGGCGGCCGCTAACGGATCGGGGGCTCCATTGGGGCCCTCGGGGTTCACGTAGATGAGACCCATCTGCACCGCGCCGAGTGGCGTGTCGAGCTGGCGCTCACCCTGGTAGCGCTCGTCCCCGAGCCACGTCGTCTCATATCCCCAGTGGATATCGTCTTCGGGCTCCCAGACGTCCTCGCGTCCGCCGGCGAAGCCATAGGTCGCAAAGCCCATCGACTCCAGAGCGCAGTTCCCCGCGAAGATCATCAGGTCCGCCCAGGAGACGCGGCGACCGTACTTCTGTTTCACCGACCACAGCACGCGACGGGCCTTGTCGAGATTCACGTTGTCGGGCCAACTGTTAAGGGGCGCGAAGCGCTGCGCGCCCGAACCGGCGCCGCCGCGACCGTCGTGGATGCGGTAGGTGCCAGCAGAGTGCCACGCCATGCGGATGAAGAGTGGCCCGTAGTGGCCGTAGTCGGCAGGCCACCACTCCTCGGACGTCGTCATCGCCGCTTCGATGTCGCGCTTCAGAGCACCGAGGTCGACGGTCTTGAACTCGGTGGCGTAGTCGAAGTCCTCGTCCATCGGGTCCGCCGCGGAGGACGGGCGGTTAAGGATGTTGACGTTCAACTGGTTTGGCCACCACACGGCGTTGGTCTGACTACCGCCCAGATGCGTGTACGCACCGCCAACCACGGGACACTTGTTTTCGTCGGTCATTGCAACTCCTTTTGTTGATTCATCTGTAGTGGATGGGCGGAACTTCTACTCGCCGTTGAACTGATTTCTTTGCGGCCGTCGCGCGACAAGACGGTGACGACGAGTTCGTCGATCGCTTCGAGGATCGAGGCGCGTCATCGTTCGACCGGCGTCACGGCACTGCGGACAGCGGCCCCAGTAGGCGACCTCGGCTTCGTCGATCTCGAAACCCAAGTCGTCGGCGGCTTCGAGACACGGCGCTGCGCCGACCGCGCAATCGACGTCGACGACTCGTGCACAGATTCGACAGATGAGGTGGTGGTGGTTGTCGTTCACACGGTCTTCGTAGCGAGCCGGCGACCCGACGGGCTGGATTCGTCGAATCACGCCCTTTTCCACCAAGACGCCCAGGGCGTCGTAGACGGCCTGACGCGAAATCGTACCGATATCGAGTGCCGCGCGTTCACAGACCTCGTCGGCGCTTTGATGTGGCTGGAGTGACACCGCGCGCAGCACGGCCACGCGCTGGGCGGTGGCTTGAATGCCGTGCTGGCGAAGTACGTCTAAGGAACTGGCGCTCACGGCTGCCAACGTAGCACAGTCTGGATTAAGTCCAGAATCAGACTCATACCATTCGACCGCCGTCAACGAGTGTTCCGCGGCACCCCGGGGTCGCTATCGCGGTGTCAGGTCACGCGCGGGGAGATCGCGAGTGACGCGAGCACCTCGCGCGCCGCTCGTCGCCCCGAACCGATGCTCGCCGGCACTCCCACGCCGTCGTAAGCGTTGCCCGCGAGCGCGACCGAGAGACGCGCACTCGCCGCGCGGGCGCGTGCGACGCGTTCCTCGTGACCGAGGAGGTACTGGGGGAGCCCGTGGGGCCAGCGCTGGACGAGCGTGGCGCTCGGTGAACCGAAACGAGGAAGCAGCACCGCCAGTTCGGCTCGTACGCGCGTCACGAGCTCGTCGTCGTCCATCTCGCTCGCGCGAGTGTCATCGCTTCTTCCCACGTGGGCGCGCAGGATAACGTCCTCGTCGCGCACGTGACGGGGCCACTTGCGATCGAGCAGCGTGATCGCGGTCACCATCATCGAACCGTCGCCCGACCACGTCGTGCCGAGCGGCACCAGCACTCCCGTACCAGTTTCGAGCAAGGTGATCTCCTCGCGCGCAAGCGCGAAGGTGACAATCGCCGTAGAGGCGCTCGGGATGCGACGCAACTCATCGAGGGCTGCGTCGAAGCTCGCGAGCAGCGCACCCGCAACGGGTGCGGGGGTGGCGAGCACAATTGCGTTGGCGGGGGTCGTCGTGTGGACGGTGTCCACTTCCCAGGGGTAGTCGCCCGCGGGCGTACGACGCAGTGCGGTGACGCTGACGTCAGTGCGCAACACGACGCCGCGGGCGGAGAGTCGCGCGACGAGTTCGACGGGTAATGAGCCGACGCCGTGGCGCAGCGAGTAAAACGCTGGCGCGCTCGGGACGACTTCCCCCGCGGGACCAGGATTGACGGGACCACTGTGGCGAAGGGCGCGCATCAACGAACCGCCCTTTTTGGCCGCGTCGAGCAGTGCCGGGAACACCGATTTTGCGGAGAGCTCGTCGATGCGTCCGGCCTGGATGCCCCCGATCATCGGCTCGATGAGCTGATAGCTCAGTTCACGACCGAGCTTCCTTCGAACGATGTCGCCAATCGTCGCGTCCTCGCCGACCTCGAGCCGTCGGGGAAGATACGCGTCGCGCCGCGCGGCGAGGCGCGCGCGCCACGTCAGCCCCGCGAAGTGCAGCGTCGCCGCCAGGTCGGTGGGCACACCTAAGACGAGTCCGGTCGGTAGTTCGTAGAGGGCGCCGTGGAGGTAGATCGATGCACCACTCGCGTTGACCGCCTCGAGCTCTTCGTGGAGTCCGAGTTCGTCCACGAGGGTGACGGCTTCGGGTCGACGGGCCAAGAAGCCGTCGGCGCCGAGATCGATGGTTCGACCGGCGAAGGTCGTGGTGGCGAGGGACCCGCCCCAGCGACCGCTCGCTTCGATCACTTCGACGCGTGGCGTGGTGTCGTTCGGTCCGTCGACCCCGCCGGTGAGTTCCCACGCGGCCGCGAGTGCGCTGATGCCCCCGCCGACGACGACGACGGACGGGCGGCTCACCTAGGCGGCCGCGTCGCGCACCACGTGGGCGAGTACACCCATGAACGCCGGGTCATCGTTGAGTGACCGTGTGCGCACGAGGTTGAGACCGATCTCCTTGGCGACACCCTGGGCTTCGATGTCGACGTCGAAGAGGACCTCTAAGTGGTCAGAGACAAAACCAATCGGGCACGAGACGAGATCGGTGACACCGCCGGCGCGCTTGTCGCGCAAGACCACCAAGATGTCGGGGCCAATCCAGGGATCCGCGGTGCGACCGGCGCTCTGCCACGCCACGTCAAAGGTCGTCACCCCCGCGAGTGCGGCGGCCTGCTCCGCGCTCGCGCGCAGTTGTTCGGGGTAGTTATCACCGTTCTCCAGGATCTTCTGAGGTAGCGAATGGGCGCTGAAGAGCACCTCGGTGGTGGGACGGCGCGAATCGGGAATCGTCGCGAGCGCTTCGTTCACTCGCTCCGCGATGATCTCTAAGAACCCCGGCGCCTCGTACCACTCGCCAATGGGCGTGAACGCCACGCCTCCGCCGAGGGCGGCACGTGCGCGGTCCATGTACTGATCGGTTGACATCGACGACGAGTGTGGCGCGAGTACGAGCCCGACCACGTGGGTGAAGCCGTCGTCGCGGAACGACTCGGCGGCCGCTTCGAGCAGCGGCGGCTCGTACTTCGAGCCGAAGCGCACGTCGAATTCTCCCGGGGCCTGTTCCTCGAGGGCGGCGGCGAGACCGGCGACCTGCGCGGCGCTACGTTGGGCGAGTGGCGACGTGCCACCGATGGCGTTGTACCGGCGTTGAAGGTCAGCCAACAGCTCCGGTGTTGGCGCGCGACCGTGTCGGATGCGGGTGTAGTACGCCTCGACGTCCTCGGGAGTACTCGGCGTACCGTAGGCCATAACCAGGACGCCGGTCTTCACGTCACGCCCGCCTTTCCCTCATCGTGGACAACGCGCACGATCGCCGCGAGCACCTCGGGATCGGTTTGGGGCAGCACGCCGTGGCCAAGGTTGAAGATATGACCGGGTTCGGTACCGGCCTTCGTGAGCACTTCGCGGGTCGCGTCGAGGGCGAGCGCCGTGCCACCGAGACAGCGAGCGGGGTCGAGATTGCCCTGCACCGGCTTGTCACCGACGCGTCGTCGGCCCTCGTCGAGGTCCACGTGCCAATCGACGCCGACGACGGTGCTGTTCGCGCTACTCATCAGCGACAGCAACTCACCGGTACCGACGCCAAAGAGAATGGTCGGCACGTTCAAGTCGGCGATCCCCTCGAGGACGCGTTTCGTCGCGGGCAACGCAAAGCGCTGGTATTCCGCGCGCGACAACGAACCGGCCCAGGAGTCAAAGAGCTGCACGGCCTGCACGCCGTGACGGATCTGCGCACGCAAGAAACTGACGGTGATGTCGATCAATCGATCAAGCAGTTGGTCAAAGAGCGCGGGTTCGAGGTGCATCAGGGTCTTGATCACCGCGAACTCGCGGGTGGGACCACCCTCGACGAGATAGCTCGCGACCGTGAACGGCGCGCCCGCGAAGCCGATCAGCGGCGTGCGCGACGATGCGAGTTGTTCGACGACGAGGTCGATCGTGCGCGTGACGTAGCGAACGTCGTCTTCGTGGAGGTCGGGTAAACGCTCGAGGTCGGCGGCGCTAGAAAACGGCCTGTCGATAACTGGTCCTCGACCAGGTACGACCTCGACGCCGAAACCAATGGCGTGATAGGGCACCACGATGTCCGAGAAGAGGATCGCCGCGTCCACGCCGTAGCGACGAACGGGCTGCATCGTCACTTCGCAGGCGAGCTCGGGGTCAGCAATCGCCTCGAGAATCGAGTTCGTGCCACGCAGCGCCCGGTACTCGGGGAGGGAACGTCCCGCTTGCCGCATGAACCAGACGGGCACGTGGTCCACCCGTTCGCCGCGGCAGGCCCGCAAGAAGACTGGTTCGGTTGCGACGCTTTCGATAGCCCTCAATCTACCGGTGGGCGACGAATTGCCTCTACGGGAAGTAAGTCGTGACGTGTGGAGGCGTTGCGGGCGTTAGTACTCCCACGGTGACATGAGTTGGAAGTAGTTGCCGTCGGGATCGGCGAAGGTCGCCAACCAGTTGTCCATTCCATCGTCCGGCTGGTAGGGCTCGGCGATCACCGTTGCGCCAAAACCAGTGATCGCCTCGAAGGTCGCCTTGACGTCGTCGACCTCGAAGGAGAGCATGATGCGTTGGGGCTGTGCGCTTGCGCCGTGCACCTCGCTGTGGTTGCCAATCATGATCCCTCCGCCGTTCTCCCAGCCCCACCATTCGCCGTCGCGGAAGCCCGGCTCGCCGAGCACTTTGGTGTAGAACTCCCCGAGTTTCTGGGCGTCCTCGGTGCCGATCATCACCCCACTAATCTTCATTGCGTACCTCGGTTCTCGTCGGCCCGACGGGCCAGTTTCGAGCACTCTAGGTCTCTAAACCCAAGGGCGCACAGAGCGGTTTTTCAGACCGGCGCGTCGCGAATTTCCGCGGCGGTCATCTCGCCGGATGGGCCGATGACGCGATGGCGTGAGAGGCGAAGTCCAATGATGGCAACGAAAAAACGGAAGATCGCCGCCGCCCATTAAGATTGAACTTCTCGATTTCGAGAGTTCAAAAGGGGCTGTGAATGGCGCACGAGCGCGAGATTGCCGAGGAGCAGGAATTTCTTAACCTTGCCCTCGACGCACTCGATCACATGCGCCAAGGTGCCCGCTCGCTCCGTGACGGCGCGGCCGTCGCGAACATGCGTGGCGCCGGCGACCTTGTCGAACGTGACGTCGTCATGGGTACGGCGCTCCATCGACTCGACCAGCTTGCCATCGGTGACCAGGCACTCTTCTTTGGGCGCATCGATTACCAAGCGAACGACAACGGCGTCGGCGACACCTACCACGTCGGGCGACTGGCGGTGTCGGACGACGCGCTCAACCCCTTAGTGATCGACTGGCGCGCACCCGTCGCCGAAGCGTTCTATCGCGCAACAGGTGTTGAGTCTCTGGGACTCTCTCGTCGTCGCCACGTGGCGATTCACGCCAACGAAGTCACCGGTGTCGAGGACGAGTACTTCGCCGACGCCGACGGCAACTTGGACCTGCCCGAGGACGCCGTTCGCGCGGCGACCGAGGAGGGGCTCGTTGAAGGGGGCCTCGCCCTCGGCGGACCGGGTGCGCTCCTTGCGGCGCTCGGCCGGGCGAGAACGGGCCGCATGGGCGACATCATCGCGACGATCCAGGGCGAACAAGACCAGATCATCCGTAGTCCCTTGCCCGGCGTGCTCCTCGTCCAAGGTGGCCCGGGCACCGGTAAGACCGCTGTGGCACTACACCGCGCGGCCTACCTCTTGTTCACCCACCGCGCCACGCTCGAACGACAGGGCGTGCTCGTTGTCGGTCCTAACCCACTTTTTCTCAACTACATCGAGAACGTCCTGCCATCACTCGGTGAGTCCGGTGTGACCCTCTCGACGATCGCGGGGCTCGTAACGAACGTTGAGATTCGCGCCGTCGACTTCGAAGAGGTGGACGAACTGAAGGGCGACATCCGCATGGTGAGGGTTCTCTCACGCGCGTTGCGCACGCGAGAGCGCGCCCTGCGAAGGGACGTCGAGATCCCCGTCGGCCGAGCCATTATTACCCTGCGCGCCCGCTACACCGAAGAAGCCGTCGAGCGCGCTCGTCGCCGGCCCGGCAACCACAACCAACGCCGCTCCGCGGTCGGGCGAGAACTCGCGACCCGTCTCGCCAATGAGTACCGCGACCGCTTCGTCCACGACGCCAGCGAAGAGGTGAGCGCGGTGGGGGAACTCGCTGAACTGATTCGCGCGACGCCGCAGTTCAAAGAAGCCCTCCAGCGCATCTGGCCGCGCCTCACGGGACAAGAGCTGCTGCACGACCTCCTCGGTGCGCCGGCGCTACTGCGCGCCGCCGGGAAGGGCTTGTTGAGCGAGGACGAGATTCAGTTGCTCTATCGACCACGATTCACCTCGAGTGAGGAGATCGCTTGGACTAAGGCCGACGCCGCGTTGATCGACGAAGCACGCGTGTTGGTGGGGCCACGTCGTCGCCCGCGCCCACTGCCCAAGCCCGTCGACACCAATGTCTTGGACGGCGTCGACCTCGACGCCTACGCCGGCAATCACAAAGCGGCGGCGCTGCGCGAGGCGCAACGACTCGTCGTCGCACAGTCTCAAGAACTCGACGAGGCGGAGTTCGTAACGTATGGTCACATCGTCGTCGACGAGGCCCAAGACCTCTCGCCGATGGAACTTCGCGTCCTCAAGCGCCGCGATCTGACGGGTTCGATGACCATCGTCGGCGACATGGGTCAAGCCACCACGGCGTCGAGTTCGGCCTCGTGGGAAGCGCTGTTAGAAGTGCTCGCGCCGCGTCGAACGCCCTCGCGGGTTGACTTGACGGTGAGTTACCGCACGCCCGAAGAGGTGCTCGATTTCGCGGCGGCCACGCTGCTCGAGGCGGCCCCGGACCTCGAGCCACCTCGTCCCGTTCGTCGGGCCGGCACGATGCCCATCGTTCGAGAAGTGAGCATCGAAGACTTCGACGCAGCACTCATCGAACTCACGCGCGAAGAGATCGACGCCGTCGCGCCGGGACGCGTCGCGGTGATTGTTTCGGGCGTACGCGTCGATGAAATTGTCGCCACGTTGCGTGGTGGGGGACTGGACGCGGTCGATCCGCGGGACCACGAGTCGAAGGGTCTCGGAGCCGACTTAGTGGTCCTCGCCGCCGAGGGTGCGAACGGGTTGGAGTTCGACGCCGTCGTCGTCGTCGAACCTGGTCAGATTGCCAATCGGGGGGCACTGGACTCGATCAGTGTGACGCCTCGCGGACTGCGCACTCTCTACGTTGCGTTAACACGCCCGACACGAAGACTCGCCGTCGTCGCGTGTCGCGAACTCCCTCACACAATTCGATAGGACGTATCTCCCGAGGCGTCACGAGGGGGTCACGATTTCTACTAGAAATGTAGGCGTGAGTCAGGCGGTTTCCCCCAATAGCCTGGCGAAGCAAGAGAAGATTGTTCACGATCGACCGCCGATGTTGGCGATCGGCGTGATGATTTGGCTCGGTTCTGAGCTGATGTTCTTCTCGGGACTCTTCGCCGCATTATTTACTATTCGCGCGCACCTCGCGACGTGGCCGCCCAAGGGCACCCACCTCGACGTGCTGCAGTCGGGCATCTTCACGATCATCCTCGTCGCGTCGTCCTTCACCATGCAACGCGCCGTGTGGCTCATTGAGCACCGCCGTCGCGGCGCCGCGCGTAACTGGGTGATCGCGACGATCATCATGGGCGCACTCTTCGTCTCGAACCAGGCGTACGAGTGGACGCACCTCACGACGCGTTGGTACACCAACTCCTACGGGTCGATCTTTTTCATCACTACCGGCCTGCACGGAATCCACGTGTTCTTAGGCCTCGTGGCGATGTCCTTCCTTTTGTTTCGTATGCGTGGTCGTGAAGGTGACCCCGGTGAGCTCGCGACGTTCCAAGGCGTGAGCTACTACTGGCACTTCGTCGACGTCGTCTGGATCGGGCTCTACTCGGCCCTCTTCTTGTTGAAATAGGTGCGAGCGTGATCTCCTCCCTCGCTCGGCGTCTGCCGCTGCTACTCGCGGTGGGGTTCTTCACGGCCGGGCCACTGCTGCTCTTCGTCGGGCCGGCCAACGCGCTCAACTACACCCAGACCACCCGGCGCAACGCCGGCACGCCCAATTCGACGATCTCGGTCAAAAAGGACGGCAAGGTCGTCAAGTACGGCAACAAGTACATCATCTACAAAGCACCGTCTTCGGACCTCGACGCACTCGGTGAGGCGCTCTACATGGAGAACTGCGCGTCGTGTCACGGTGCCCAGGCGAACGGCGTGCCCGCCAACGGCACCTCGGGCGCCTTTCCCGACCTGGTGGGACTCGGACCCGCGACGATCGACTTCTGGGTCGACTCGGGACGCATGCCCGCGAAGGACGTGCGCGCCATCGAAGCGCCGCGACGTCAACCCGCTCTGACGCCCAACCAGGCGCTCGCGATTTCCGCCTGGGTCAACTCACTCTCACCGAGCTATCCCGACATCCCCACGCCGAACTTGAAGAACGCCAACGTCGCCGAGGGCGCCGCGCTCTTCGCACTGAACTGTGCGGCTTGTCACACGATCGAAGGCGACGGTGACGCACTGGCCTTTGACACCTTCGCGCCCTCGCTGCGCCACATCCCCGCCTTCCAGGTCGTCGAGGCCATTAGAACCGGCCCGGCCAACATGCCGCGTTTCACCGGCAACCTCTCGGACAAGGAAGTCGACGACATCGTCCAGTACGTCACGACAGAGATTCAACACCCCAACAACCCCGGTGGCTTCGGTCTCGGTGGCCTTGGACCGGTCGCTGAAGGTTTCGTGGGTCTCCTTCTCGGGGTGGGCATCTTGGTGCTGATCTGCTACTGGATCGGGGAGCGCTCGTGAGCGAACACCGCACACCCGTCGCCATCGGCGAGCTCAGCGAGAACGACCCGCACCTCCAACCGGCGGCGAAGAACCCCCAGACCGTCGAAGGCGTGATCGCCGGGACCTTCGTGCTTGGACTGCTGTGCGTGGCCGGCTTTGGCGCGAGTTACTGGGTGAACGCCAAGCCGTGGATCCTTGGAGCCACGATGGGATTTGGACTCTTCTTCTTGGGCACCGGCCTGGTGGCGTGGGG
>Ga0302278_10001169_pt1 | contig 32874 bp, 29 predicted proteins | sample III_Bog_N3_2_FD_194543 | JGI IMG/M metagenome (GOLD analysis project Ga0302278, IMG submission 194543) | Peat permafrost microbial communities from Stordalen Mire near Abisko, Sweden - III_Bog_N3_2 | ecosystem: Environmental > Terrestrial > Soil > Wetlands > Peat | place: Sweden: Abisko... | reverse complement strand
TTCCCAGGTCTCAAAAGCGAGACCTGGGGCACCCATTCATTTATGGATAGTCAGATGCGGGCCGCCCGCATAACAGCTATCAGCCGTCAGGGATCAGTGCCAAGCCACCTGCGGTGGATCAGCGGACCCTTCGGCTAGGCTCAGGGCAGGCCGTCCAGGCCACCTGCGGTGCGGCAGACGCCTTCGGCAGAGCGGCAAGGCAGGCTCTGAATTCTCTGGACGATAGGTCTCAGGAATTTGAGCCACGCGATTCGCGATCCTGCTAACCGCGCGGCTCTCAATCCGTGGAGTTGTTATATGCCCGCGGGCTTGAAGCCAATGAGAGCCCGGTTATAGGCCGTGTATCCTTGCGCTGGCCCCAATGCGCTGGCTGCGTACCATCCCTTGGCTATAGGCATACCGAGGTTCACTCCGGCATAGTCTGCATGGAACTGGCCGGCTGCGTTGTAGCCGTCCACCAGGAACCAGCCGGCGTTAACGTAACCAGAGGCTCCCGGAGCGACGCTGTCTGTTGTCCGGCCCTGCACCAGCACCGGCCGCCCGGCAGCGATCTCGGTCTTGAGCAACTGCGCCCACTGATCGGCAGTTACACTTTCCTGCTTGACGATCTGCAGCCCGGAATCCAGCTTCCATGCGGCGACGAGGTTGGGAACCACGAAGGCATCCAGGTCGGGGCCGCGGAGATTTCCGTTCCCCGTCCCGGTTGTGCCAAAGCCGTATATCTCGGCCGCCGCGATCAGTTCGGCGGTTGCGCCATACTCGGATGCCGTCGCTGTACTGCTGTACGTGTAGGCCATCTGGGTGTAGTCGAGATTGAGTGCAGACAAGTCTACCCTCAATGTCAGCGGCGTTCCATTCCAGTTCTGGCTCGCGTCGAATACGCCAACACCGTTTGCCGGATACCTCCAGTAATGGAGCAGCCGAGCCAGTACCGTGGCTCCCTGCTCGTTGTAGAAGTAGCCGCCCGGTCCCGATGCATAGGCCGGCAAGCCCGCGTTATACGGCCATGTATTCACAAACCAGTTGTTGGGCAGCAGCGGCATCACCTCAGCCGGCACAGTGGTGGAAGCCAGCGTGGTGAACTGCTGCGCTTCGCCATAGAAGCGTTTGGAAGCGGTGTCGCCATATGCCTTCACCGTGTAAGTCGCCGCCGGGCTGAGTCCGGTCAGCGTGGTGATGAAGTGACCGGCTCCGCTGCCAACGCCAACATCAAATGGCTGCACGCTCGAGCCCGATACTACTTCCACATGGAAGCCGCGACCGATGACCGTTGCATTGCCCTCGCCCACGATTGCCCCCTGCAATCGAACGGTTTCTGCCGTGGGATTGTTGACGGGCTCGGTCTCCACCACCGGATCGGATATTGCGGAAACGAGAGGCTGGAAGTTGAAAGCAACGTCATGAGCTCCGGTGTAGCCCGACCATATTCCATTGTCAAAGGTAATGGGCCCCATGCCGCTCACCGGGAAGAAGCCCGCGATCGGGTTCCCGCTGTAATCCGTGAAGTTATAGGTGGCGTGAATCTGGTCTTGAGCGTTGTAGCCATCCACCGTCCACCAGTGGCCATCCACATTCCCAGTCTGCCACGGTTCAGGGTCTGTCGGACCTCTTCCGGCCACCATGAGGGGACGGCCCTGGGCTAGCTCGTACTCCACAAGATGAAGCCAATCGTCACTTGTATATTCCCAATCGTGCTCGGCATGTATGGCAGGCGACATGTTCAGGTAACCGCCTATTGTTGAGAAGAAATCATCCCCAAAATTGATGCCACCGATGCCGTTCAGATTTCCGACAGCTCCGGCGGCAAGGAATATCTTCGCCGTCTGGTCATACTGGGCCTGCGTGGCATCCACGGCCAGTACGTCATAGACCTTGGAGTAGTCGATGTTCATGGCGTTGAGATTGATTACCCAGTGATAGCCGGAGATGTCGGTGGCGTCTATATTCCCATTGCCATTGGTCTGCTTCCAGTAGCCGAATATCTTGGCGATAGCCGTGGGGCCGCAGGCGGCTTGGCCGATGGTGCCGTTGAGACTCGGATAATAGTCGTTATAGGGCGGGGTGTAATCCAGCCATAGGTTGGTGATCAACGGACCAACCGAAGCCGGCAGGTTGTACTGGTTCAACGTGGCAATTGTCTGCACCGCGCCGTAGCCCGTGCCCGCGCTGTTGGTGGCATAGGCGCGGACATAATAGGTGGACTTGATCGTCAGGCCGCTGAGCGCAGCGGTGAAATTCCCCGTTGTGCCGGCCGCGGTTACCTTGTTATCGGAGGTTGTCGGCGGGTTGTTCGCACCCCACACCAGGCCGCGCTCGGTGATGTTGTCGCCGCCGTCGCTGGTCACGCTGCCGCCGCCCTGCGCCGTAGTGCTGCCAATACTGGTGAGTGAAGCGGTAGTTACGGTCGGCAGATTTGCCGGAGCCAGCGTGGTGAACGTCAGGTCGGAACCATAGACAGTCCCGATCGAGTTGGTCGCGTAGGCGCGGATGTGATAGGTCGAGCTGGCCGTCAGTCCCGTGATATTGCTGACAAACGATCCCGTGGTTCCGGTGCTGTCCGGAACAATCGAATTCGCAGTGGTTGGATTGGCGCTGGCGCTCCATGCGAGGCCCCGGGCGGTAATCGTCGAGCCGCCGTCATCGGTCACATTGCCACCCGCCGTAGCCGAGGTCCGCGCCACGTTGCTGGCAGCCGTGGTTGTCACCGTGGGCAGGTCAGCCAGGGTGGTAAAGGTGGAGTCGGCGCTGTAGCCCGTTCCCACTGAGTTTGTCGCGTAGGCGCGCAAGTGATAGGTGGTGACACGCGTAAGTCCCGTCAGGCTGCTGGTGAATGTTCCCTTACCTGTGCCGTCCGCAGTCAAAGAATTCGCCGTCGTCGGATTGGCGCTCGTGCTCCACACCACTCCGCGAACGGTGACTGTTGCGCCGCCATCATCGCTCACATTGCCGCCCGCGCTGGCCGTCGATTTCGTGATAGAAGTGGCGCTCGTAAGCGTCACCGTTGGAACCACCGGCGCCAAAGTCGTAAAAGTGAGGTCGGATCCGTACGCAGTTCCAGCGGCGTTGGTGGCATACGCGCGAATGTGATAAGCAGTTGCCGCGGTCAAGCCGGTCAGGCTGCTGACAAAGCTGCCAGTTCCCGTGCCATCGGCCGTCTTGGAATCTGCCGTTGTCGGATTCGCCGCAGTACTCCACGCCGCTCCGCGCGCTGTGATCGTACCGCCCCCGTCATCGGTTACGTTGCCGCCCGCGCTCGCGGCCGATGTCGTGATGCCAGTTGCCGCAACGGTGCTGACAACCGGCAGATTGGGCAATGTCGTGAAGGTAGAGTCCGAGCTATAACCGGTTCCGGCCGAGTTAGTTGCGTAGGACCGGAGATGATAGGTCGTAGCCCGCAACAGACCGGTAATGCTGCTGCTGAAAGCGCCTGTTCCCGCGCCATCGCTGGTCTTGGAATCCGATGTTGTGGGATTCGCGTTCGCGCCCCATACCACGCCACGCGCCGTCACGGTCGCGTTTCCATCCGAAGTTACATTTCCTCCAGACGTAGCTGTTGTTTGCGTGATGCCGGCCGCAGTTACAAGTGTAACTGTAGGTACGGTAACTGTAGGCTGGGTAGGAGTCGTAGTCTGGCTTCCCCCACCTCCGCAACCTGAAATAGCTGTTAATAGGAGGACAAACAAACTGATACGTAAAAATGCGCATGACCGGCCTATGCTCATTAGTCCTTACCTCAGATTGAATTATTTAAAACAGATAATTGTAAAACTCATTCAAAGGCATGAAAGTTAGGGTCTGTGTATAAATTCCATTCGTCCCGTAATTCGATACATTCATCCCATAAGTCTCGTAATTTGATACTTTCGTCCCGTAATTTGGAATATCCCGCGATGCAAACCTGGTCCGCTGATCTTGCGACGGCAGAAGCCCGTTCAATTCGCGCTCAATCGCGGAATATTAGACCAGGATGCACCTGCGGCCAAGGTCGGACCATGAATGCAGGGAGCGCTGAACAAAATAGATATGGGGAAACGCCGGTAGCGCCATTGAACTCCTGAATGACTGGTTTACCTGGCGCAAAAGATGTAGTCCCGTCTTCATTTTCTGCTAGCGGCAAAAGGCGGCATTTCCAAAAATTGATCTGGCGGGATGGCGCGGGGAGTCATGCGCGCCGTGAAGACTGCGCCTTTGAAGTAGAAGGTTTTGTTGATGCGCGTCCCGATGGGAGATGCGGCTCTAGTAAGTGGAAGGTCCCGGCAGACCGGAGCGTGTGGAGGGAGCCGTGCCGGCCAGGTTGCACTTCCAGTCGCCGAATGTCGTCCTCCAGCACTTTCCAATGGCATACGGAGTTGGGCTGACCGTGCAACCGCTCCCCGCGGGCGTCATGGCGGTCGCTTGGCTGCACCAGTACACTGTCAGACTGCCGCTTATCATATAAACCGGCGCGGCCGTATCGATCTCGGCAAGGTTGCTATCGACCTCCGGCTGGTAGCTGCGCGCACTCCCCATTTGAACCTTGACATTCTGCATCAGGAACAGGCCAGCGGGGCGATCCTGATCCATGGTGCATTGCACCAGAACCGCTGCCTGCGCTTGAGTGGGCGGCGTAGTCAACGCCTTGCACAACCGCGGCTCCCGAGCCTGATATGTCGCGTTCATCTGCGGCGGGCCGGAAAGTTCGCTTTCGCCGTTTTGGCCTGCTCCCTGACCGTTGGCGACTGGGTTGCCGGAGAAAACCAGAAGGCAAAGCGTGGACGCGTAGAAAAACATTTTGCTTGTGTTGGAAGACAAAAACATGATCGACACTCCTTGGAAAAATCGGGGAAAACAGCAGGCTGGAAAAGCGGAAGCTGCCGGCGGCGCATTCGCCGCCGGAGATTTCCGCACTGAAACAGGCCGAGGATTCAGCCGAACATGCGCCGCGCATGCGTGATTCCGCATGCGGAATGCACTAGAAGGTCGTGGGCGCGGCCGCATTCACCATGGTTGGCGCACCCCCCTGCATCTTGCACTTCCAGTCGCCGAATGAAGTTTTCCAGCACCATCCCTGGGCCTTGGGCACCACGCTCTTGATGCAGCTTTGCCCGGCCGGGGCCATGTTGCTGATCAGCCGGCAAAAATAACCGGTGTAACTGCCCTGCAAAGGATAAACATCCGCTTTCAAATCGATTCCTTCCAGACCTGCATCCGTCCAGTAAACGAAAGGCCGCGACGAGCCGATCTCCAGCTTCACGTCTTGAATCAGTCCCAAACCGGTGTACGATGCCGCATCCATTGTGCATTGCACCAACACCGTCGCTTGCGCGGCCGAGGGGTGACTGGTAACTTTCGCACAAGTTCTCGGCGCACGCGCCTGGTACTCGGGCATCATTGTCAGCGGCCCGGATATGCCCGCGCCGCTCTGGGCAGCGCCCTCGCCGCCGGCGCTCTTGCAACCGAACGGCGCGAGCAACGTCAGGACAAATAGACAAAGCGCCATAAGGCGCATGTTTTTAGACTGCATCATCATCGACTCTCCTTGGGGAAAACTTGCGGTGAACCGGCAGAATGGGAATACGGAAATTCCGAGCGGCGCATTCGCCGATGGGAGATTCCGCAAGGAAGCGAGCCAAATCCTGCATGCCGCGCGAACCATGCTTTTTCGCCGGCGCCGATTTCGACCGAACCCGATCCGCGGATCAGATCATCGAAATCCATCGCTCACTTTAGTTACGAAGCCGGGAACCCGTACGCTGCGAATTGCCAGCGCTTATTGGAATGAAGGGAAAGTCCTCACTTGGCATTCTGGGGGAAGAGCCAGGTCAGGCAAATAGTAGTAATCGTGACTTAGCCAGGCAAGCGGGGAATTGGCTATTTCCGTATATTACTTGAGCGTTGGCGAAAAGAGCAAACAAAAAAGATTGGTGGAAAACGAGCGGGAAAGCATAGCTCAGGGGCTGAAGCACACGTTAATTATGGTGCGGTTTGGGCAGTCAGGGTTAAAACCCTGACCTACCAGTCGTGCCCTTTCAAAACTTCGACTTAGCCGCGGGCGGCATTTGCAGGAATTGATCTGGCGGGAGGGCGCGGGGAGTCATGCGCGCCGTGAAGACTGCGCCTTTGAAGTAGAAGGTTTTGTTGATGCGCGTTCCGATGGAGGAGCGGCCTGGGAGTTGCGGGGCGAGATGGAGTTCGCCGGCGCCCTGGAGCTCGCCATCTACATAGTTGCTGAAGGTTTTTCCGTCGTAGACTGCGGTGACGCGATACCACTTGCCGAGGGGATGCAGCAGTTTGCAATTGAGAAAGGCGTGGCCCTGGCCGTTGGTGGTGGCGAAGCTGTCCAGGCACCATTGGCCGTTGACGATGCGAATCTCAAAGAGCATGCGGTTGGGGGTATCGTGGCCGGTGGTTGGATCGACCTCCTGAAGGTGGAAGAAGCGCTGGGCCTCGGCTCCGCCGGCATCGGGGCGGAAGATGACCTCCCAGGTGAAGGCGGATACGCCGGCGAGTGGGTGCGCGGGAACGAAAAGCGCATCGTCGATGCCGTTGAATTCGACAGCCTTGCCGTAGGGTGAGTCGATGAGGTGGGGATGGCCGAGGACGGTTGTGGGATGGCCGCCGATGGTAGCAAGCTGGTCGAATCGCCAGATGGTTGTTTGAGGCTGCGTGGCGGCGGGCGGGGCGCTCTGCGCGCGCGCGACATTCGGCAGAAAGAGGCTGATTAAGAGGAGGAGGGCGGCGGGAATAAGGAAAACAGAAAACCGCATCGGAGAAACCTCTGGAGCCGAAGAATACGCTTGCCGGCACGCAACGATTATTGCAGACGCGCCGTGACAGCCGGATCAATCGAATGATCCGCGCGGAGGGGTGCTCTGATACTGAAATCAACTCAGCCCACCAGGAGCGTGTTTCATATACGATCCAGCCCCAAAGAAATGCAACACTCCCTCCCACCCATTCCGCAAATAGCGCGGAATGGATGGGGCACAGCTTTTTAAAACTTCTGGGCCGGATCAATAACCAGGTCGCGAAGAGATGTGCGCTCAGGCGCGGGCGATGCGTTGGCTGCTGTGCCATGGCGTGAGCAGGTTACACAGCCAGGGGGTCAGACTGCGCAATCGGGATGGCGCGGGGTTTGCGGGCTTTGCCTGGGTGGTGACGGATCGCAACTGGGCCAGGGTGTCTTTGACCATCGCGCGCAGGGACTCAACCTCAAAGGTGCAGGAGCGCAAATAGGCTGAGACGGACAGGCCGGCCTCGGCAGCGCGGCGGTGCAGTTGCGCGCACTCCACCTTGCTCATGCGGATGGTGATGCTGGCGTTTTTCAGATTTCGATCGAAGGGCGCGGTCTGAGAGAAGCTGGGTTCCTGCACCGGAGTTGCCCTTAGCTCCTGGCTTGCCGTGGCCTTCAGGCTTGCTTGGTTTCCCACCCTTTCCGCAAAATAATGCAGGTCCTTCGACTCCCCTTCGCGATGCTCAGGGTCGCTCAGGATGACAGGGCATGGAGCTGATGCGGCTGAAGAGGCCTCCTCATAACAGAAAGGCTCTGAATCGGCAGGCTGGGTAAGCGACCGATCTGAGACTTGGGAGGGGCGGTAGCGCGCATGGGCCTTCAGAGCGCTCTCATAGCTGAGGGTTGCCACGTCTTCAGCCAGATCATCATCGTTCCAGGAGGGCGCGGGTTTCCGTCTCGGCGGGAATGAGCCGTCGGCGGAAGCCTTGGAGGTTTGCGCGGGCGAGGTAAGCGTGGCCAGTATTCCCGCAAAGCTGGTGGAGGCGGGGGAGGGTGCGGATTTCCGCCTCGACGACGAAGACCTGTCGCCGGGGGCCCGGGGTGTAGATGTGACTGATTGCTGCATGGCTTGGAGCATAGCGCGAGGCAGGACAGCAAGTGTGAGAAATTTCCCATGCTATGACGGGACCGATTCCAGAAAAGGACAAGCCTGGCGCGTGTCCTGAAATGAAACACGCGGCGACCCTCCGTGTATCCCCTAAAGAAGTGAGGATATACGGAGGGATCAGGCGCGAACTACTTAGAGCATCTCTCCTATTGGTATAGAGTGAGCGTGGGCCGGGAGGCCCACGCTACAGCCGGCCAGGAGGCCAGCGCTACAAGTTCTTGCAGGTATTAGCAATGGCTATCGACAACAGAATCGACTCGATATCAATTGGAGAGATGCTCTAGACGGTTCCGGAGCCGCTACTTTCTTGCGTGGACTACTTGGGGGCGGTGGGCTGTGCGGTTTCCGTCCATAGGAAGGTAAGTTCGTCGGCGTCGTCCTGAATCTGCTGCTCGGCGCCAACTCCGGAGGAGTGGCCGCCGGAAAAACTGTAATGGAGAAGTATGGGGCGTTCGCAGGAGGAGGCAGACTGCAACAAGGCTGTCATTTTATTTGGTCCCGAAGTAATCGTCCACCATGTGGATGGCCTCGACGGCCGGTGGCGGCGGCAGGGTGATTCCTTCGCGTACCTGAATCTGGGCGAACGCGCCCATCCCAACAGCTACCCAAAGCAAAGCTTCCCAATGAATAATGCGCTTCATGCAATGCCTCCAGCCGACAGAATACCGGAGAGGAGGAGTGCTGCGCCGGAGATAGAGATTATCCGAGAATTGCAACTTTTGTAGCGCCAGACTTCAGACGCGCAGAAACCGTATCTGGCGGCCAGGAGGCCGGCGCTACTGTTTGCGGATCAGCTCTTACTGTATCGACTTTTGTCATCTTTGCCGGCAACCCCTGTAAAATCAATAGTAGTGGCAGAATCGCCCATATCCCAACCCCCTGCGCCGACGCCGTCCAGATGGACGCGCGCTGTGGGCTTGCTGCGCCCTTCGCACACGCACACGGTCTTCACGGCGACCCTGGTGCTGATGGTCTCTGCCTTTTTGTCGCACATTATCGGCCTGGTGCGGATGAAATATATTGTCTGGCTCTTTGGCGTCGGCATGGAAGCCGACGCCTTCAACGCCGCTTTTGTGTTGCCGGACATGATTTCGTACTTTCTGGTAGGCGGCGCTGCCTCCATCACCTTTGTCACCATCCTCACGCGCTATCGCGAAACGGGGCGCGAAGAGGAGGGGCAGCGGTCGCTCTCGGTGATTCTGACCACCATGTTTCTGGTGCTGGGCGCGGCCATTGTGCTGGCGGAAATCTTCGCCCCACTCTATATTCACTGGTGGTTCTACGGCTTTGATCCGGTGAAAGCTGCGCTGTGCGTGAGGCTGACGCGCATTGTGCTGCCCGGGCAATTGTGCTTCTTTGCCGGCGGAGTCTTTGGCGCGGTGCTGCTGGTCCGCAAGCAGTTCAGCGTGCAGGCCTTCTCGCCGCTGATTTATGGCCTGGGCACCATCGTGGGCGGCATCTTGCTGGTGCATCGCATGGGCATCTCCTCGCTGGCCATCGGCACATTAGCCGGAGCGTTTCTGGGACCGTTTCTATTGAACGCAATCTTTGCCCGGCGGGCGGGAACACGCTATCGGCCTATTCTTGACTGGCGCGATCCGGGATTGCGTGAGTGGGCGCGGCTGTCGCTTCCGCTCATAGTCGGGGTTTCGCTGGTGAGCGCCGACAGTTGGATCATCGCCCACTTTGCGTCAAAGACCGCGGGCGCGGTCTCGCTGATGACCTATGCCAAGCAGCTCTTTGCCGCGCCCATGACCATCCTGGCCCAGGCAGCAGGCGCGGCCTCCATGCCCTTTTTCGCCAGCCTGTGGAGCAAGCAGCGCCACTACGAATTTGCCACCAGCGTTGCAGACTCCGTCTCGCGCGTGGCCGCGCTGGGGCTGCTGGTGGCATCGATGATGGTGGTGCTGGGGTTGCCCGCAATCGAGCTGATCTATCTGGGCGGGCGCTTTTCGGCCGCCGATTGCCGCGTGTGCGCCGGCTACTTCGCGGTCTTCTCCATCAGCTTGTTTCTGTGGTCGGCGCAGGCGATTTATGCGCGGGCATTTTATGCCGCGGGGAACACCTTTCATCCCATGGCTGCTGGAACCGTCATAACGCTGGTTTCTCTGCCCATCTATTACTCGCTTTATCACCGGTATGGAGCCATCGGGCTGGCGGTTGCCTCCGACCTTGGCATTGCCATGCAGACCGTGGCCCTGGCCGTGCTGCTGCACAGGCGGCGCATGGTTTCGCTGGCCAGCCTGGACTATGCGGAGATGGGCCGCTGCCTGCTGGCCGCGGTGGCGAGCGGAGCGGGGGTTGGGCTTCTGTCCTGGTGGCTGGGCGGCGTGGCGCACAGGGCTGTGCCGGGGCACGTTCAATGGATTGACCTGGCCGTGCTGCTGGCTGGGACGGCGCTTTGGGTGGTGGTTGCCAAATGGATGCTGGAAAAAACCGGATCGGCGCTGCCCAGAGTGGCGAAGAAACGGCTGGGGATAGGATAGGGCGATTTCTGTCATTTCCGATTCATTTTTAGCTATCTATTTTACTTTAAGTAGCTTACAAGACAGATTCCCCAGTTCATTTACCCTTCGTTTTCCGGATGATAGCTTCCAGGCCCACCATCCGGCGTCAGGACGAGCGGGCAAAGTACACTCCCCCTTGCGGAGGCCCTCACCCCTGCGTCGGCAGGGGTGTAGGCGTTCAAGCTGAGCAGAAGGCGCGGCTACAATTGGATCGGCTTGGGCAGATCGAGCGAGGATGTGGCCGAACCAGCGCCATATGGCTTGGCATCGGCGGCCGTTTTGGCTTCGGATTTCTTGATGTCGATGCCGCCCTTGAAGTAGGCGCCATCTTCGATGCTGATGCGCGCCGCGGTCACGTCGCCGGTCAGAGCCCCCTCGGCGCGGATGTCAACCCGGTCGGTGGCGGCGATATTGCCACGCACCTTGCCAAGAATGACAATTTCGCGCGCAATGATGCTGGAGGCCACCTGTCCGTTGCGGCCGACGGTGACGCGGTTGCCGGGAAGGGCGATGGTGCCTTCGACTTTACCGTCGATAAACAGCGACTCAGTGCCGGTGATCTCACCCTTGATGAACAGGCCCTTGCCGATGGTGGCCTGGTCGCCGGCAGCTGCCGGGGCCCGGTTAGGATATTCAGCGGATGAAGCGGGCGCCGCGGGGCGGGAAGGTTCAGGGGTATAGCTGGGGGTCGTAGATCCGGATTGGCTGGGTTTCCACATAGCGCTCACAATGTATCCTTTTCTGTCCTGGAAGGACTGGTCATCTCACAATGTATCCTTTTCTGTTCTGAAAGGACTGGTCATTCTAATACGAGGGCCATTATTGTGGGCCCATAATTTCGGAGGACTGCCTGACTTTACGCCTGGGGCAACCCACGCACAGCTACAAGCAGGATGTTATCTCTTCACAGCCCGCCTGGAGTCTTGCTTTGAGAGTATTATAAGTCACCGCGCTGTACTCTTGAGTTATGACCGATAAGGAACTGGTGGCGCGAATTGCCCGCTCATCCGGCGGCAAGGCCGGATACAAACAACTGGTGCGCGAGCTGTCGCTGGGCGGCGGCCGGGAGCGGCGGCTGCTGCTGGAGCAACTGGCGCGGCTGACGGCGCGGGGTGCGCTTAGCAAGCTGGACAAGGAGCATTGGAGCATCCCCAAACCTCTTGTCACGCGGGACAATCTGGCCGCTGGACGGCTGGACCTGCACCGCGACGGCTACGGATTTGTGCGGCCCAACGCGCGGCTGGCCTCCGGACATGGGATAGAAGAAGATATCTTCATTCCTCCCAACGAGATCAACAGCGCCATGCAGGGCGACCAGGTGCTGGTGGAGGTCGAGCCGCCCAAGGCAGATGGGCGGCGGATGGGCCGGATTGTGCGCGTGCTGGAGCGGCGCAACCCCACCGTGGTCGGCGTGTTTCACTACGCACGGTCGGACAGAGAGGCCAGGAACAAAGTAGTCCCCTTCGACGAGCGGATGACGCAGGCGATTTTGATTCCTGATGGGCAAGAACTGCCTCTTGCCAGCGAAGCCACGCCGCATCGGGTTCTGGGCAGCGAAGCGTCCGCAACCGCAGCTCGCCAAAGCCTGGAAGGCCTGGTGGTGGACGTGGAGATTACCAGTTGGCCCACGCCAACGAAGCCACCGTTTGGCCGGGTGGTTGAAGTGCTGGGCTCGCCGGACGACTTCGGCGTGGACGTGGAAATGATGATCCGCAAGCACCAGTTGCCGCGGGTCTTCCCGGAAAATGTGCTGGCCGAGGCGCGCGCCGTGGCTCACCTGGACCTCTCCGAGGTTTCGAGCCGTCGAGATTTTCGCGGCCTGCCGATCGTCACTATCGACGGCGAAACGGCGCGTGACTTTGACGACGCCGTGCTGGTGACCGACCGCGCTGACGGCGGCTATGAGTTGCAAGTTCACATTGCCGATGTGGCGGAGTACGTGCGCGCCGGCACGGACCTGGACCTGGAAGCGCGGCTCCGGGGAACCAGCGTTTACTTCCCGGACCGCGCCATTCCCATGCTGCCGCAGGAGCTTTCCACTAACATTTGCAGCTTGCGCCCCGGCGAAGAGCGGCTGGTGTTGAGCTGCATTATGCAACTCGATTCCACGGGCCGCATTGAGAGCTACGAGATTGTCGAAGGAGTGATTCGCTCGGCGGCGCGGATGACTTACACGGAGGTCCACGCGATTCTGGAGGGCGATGCGGAGACCCGCGAGCGATACGCGAGCCTTGTTCCTGACTTTGAGCGGATGCGCAAACTCGCCGGGCTGATGAACAAGCGCCGCGAGCAGCGGGGCAGCATCGACTTCGACCTGCCCGAACCGGTGATCGAGTTCGACGAGCAAGGCCAGATGCGCGGCGTGACGAAGTCGGAACGCACCTCGGCCAACCGGCTGATTGAGGAATTCATGCTGGCGGCTAACGAGTGCGTCGCCACCTGGCTGGAAGACCTGCAGGTGCCTTCGATTTATCGGATTCATGAAAAACCAGAGCCGCGACGCGTGGTCCAGTTCGAGGAACTGGCGGCAAGCTTTGGCTACACGCTGGGCCTGGGCGCGCTGCCTGTCAAGCGCATGCAAATGAAGAGTGATCGCCGCGACGCGCGTCACACCGGGCGCAATGTTCGCACCCACGAAGTGCCTGAGGACATTGCGGTGACGCCGCGCATGTATCAAAAACTGGCGGCAAAGATCGAGGGCAAGCCAGAGGAACGGATTCTGAGCTACCTGATGCTGCGCTCGCTCAAGCAGGCGCGCTACTCGGAGATCAACGAAGGCCACTTCGCGCTGGCCGCACCCACCTACACGCACTTTACCTCGCCCATTCGCCGCTATCCCGATCTGATTGTGCATCGCATTGCCAAAGCGTTGCTGCGGGAGGGTGTGCGCGGCGAGGGAACGGTGGCGGAGGGTCGGCACAGTTCGCCGTGGACGCATCCCAGTGAGGGAATACAGACGAGCGGTGTAGTTTCCCACCCTTTCGCCAGAAAAAAGGCGAAAGGATGGGGCACGGAGATTTCTGCGGCTACTGGCGCCGGAAAAGCAGGTCCTTCGACTCCGCTTGCCACAAAGAACGTGGCAAGCTCCGCTCAGGATGACAAGCATTTATCAATCACCCCGCCCATTCCCGAAGCCGAGCTGGCGCAGATTGCCGAGGAGTGCAGCCTGACTGAGCGACGCGCTGCCGAGGCCGAGCGCGAGTTGGTGGAGTGGAAGAAGGTTCGCTTCATGCAGGACCGGGTGGGCGAGGAGTTTGCCGCGCTGGTGCTGAACCCTGCAAAGTACGGGTTGTTTGTCGAGCTGACCGACCTGTTTGTCGAGGGGCTGGTTCCTATTGATTCACTTCGCGATGACCGCTACACCTGGCGCGAGAACACGCACGAGATCATCGGCGAGCGCACCGGACGCCGCTTCCGGGCCGGCGACAGGGTGCAGGTGATTCTGGACCGCATTCTGGCGCAGGAACGCAAGCTGCAATTCTCGATTGTGGAAGAGGGTTTGCCGCTCACCGGAAAAAGGGCCGCGAAGTCACCTTCAAAGTCGAAGAAGAGCAAGCGCAAGGACGCTCCACGCCCCAAATTCAAACCGCCAAAAAAGTTGGGCAGGAAGGGCAAGCGCCGTTGAGGCAAACCCCAACGGCGCAGGTTGTACAGTTCCAGGATGCTTTAGGCGCCGGCCTGCTTCTCCGCCAAGTTGCCGATAAACGGCAGCTTGAATCGTTGGCCCTTCAAAACCTTGAGCCGGACGATGATCCAAACCACCAGGAACCCCAGGCCGACTAACGGGATCAGTATCCATCCGATGTTGCATAGGATGGAACACTCAAAGGCGCATCCTATCCCGCGTAAGCTTACCGTTGCTTGCGACGGGCATCGACCAATTTTTGTATGATGTCGCAGACGCGCGCGGCTTCGGCTTCATCAAGGGTTTTGCCTTCAATGACTGAACGCTTGAATGGAATTTCGCTGACACGTCCGCCAACATCGGTAAAGCCGATGGTGAGCGTCTTGTTGAGCACGTAATAGAGCACAGCAATTGCGATGCCCAGTAGTCCGAAGGTGAAGAAGGTCGCTGCACCGAGTACGACGCCCATCACGACGGCCTCTTTGAGCGGCCTCTTGAAGGCGTAGGACATAGTGCAGGTGTTTTCCAGCGGCGTCAGTAAGTGCAAGGTTCCTTCCAGTGATCCCTTTTGGAAGGTGATCTTGTCGATGCTCACGATCATGCGAACCGTCGGGCTGATGCCCAGCAGGTTCAACAACCACGAGACAAACCCTCCGGCTCGTCCGCTAATGTTGATGAAGTTTCCTTCTCCGTCCGGCTCATAGCCGGCATACCAGTTTTTGATTACGAAAGCGTTCATGCTGAGAGTTCTCACCTTTCTTTGTTTTCAGTTGCAAACATTCGTCAAGCGGACTGTAGAAACAGGCCGCAGTGCCACCGTAAGCGCGAGATATTACCAACCGCCTCACTTGCTTATTCCGTCAGTTGGATTACGTAGAAGCCGGCAATGGCCAGAAGCATGCAAATGCATTGCTTGAATCTCATACTGCTCCTTTCTGTTCTCGGCAGCTCGATTGAAGCCAACTGTGAACGAGGCGACGCGGGGTCGCATTGCTCTACATCAGTGTTTGCTTCATGAGATTTTTATTTGCTAACAAGGAAAAATGCCCACACGGGCGGTTGTCAAGCGAAATCTCCGCTAAACCCTCAAAACCGGTTCAGCGACATGGCGCAGGCCCACTGATTTGTTCTGGATTGTTACCTGTAGCGAAGAAATGTCCAAGCGGAAGAAGCAAACGCAGGAACGGCCTCCATGCGGAAGCCGTTCGTGCGTTCGGCGGGGAGGGGAAGCCGACTATTTGTTGGCTTGCTTCTCGGCCAGACCGCCTATTATCGGCAGCATGAAGCGCTTGCCATTGAAGGCGCTGACAAAGACGATGATCAGGATGACGAAGAAGGCGAGATCGACAAATTGCCAGAGCGTCAAGGTGAGGAAGAGGACTGTTGGGAGCAGATTCTGCACGACACCGACCAGAATGTGAACCACCGCCCAAGCAATAAAGAAGAAGATCGACTGCCAGGCATGGAAGCGAACATACGAGCTGTTCTTGAAGGGCGCGACGATCAGGAAGACGATTGCCGGAATGATGGTGATGTAGGCAATGCCGGCGGCGGCGTTGTCGGAGAGGCCGGACGGATTCGAATCGGACATGGTGGCTCCTTGGGGCGTGGCTGCTCGATTCGGATAGGCAATTGGTGAACCCGTTAGAGCGCCAATGGAATTGTCACCCTTTTCGAGAGAATCGGGCCGGTCATAATTGCTCAAGTAATTGTGAATCGTTGTTGCGGACATTTCCCACGCGGCTGCTGACCGGCCAGGCATGCATTTTTTCTGCCGGGAAGGGACGAAGCAAGTCCACGGGCGGCTTTGCCGGATCGCCGGGCGCAAGCCAGCGCGCATAGTCGCCCGGTTCCAGAATCACCGGCATTCGGTTGTGGATGGGCTTCATAAGTTCATTGGGGCTGGTGGTGAGAATGGTAAAGGTTTCCAGCGATGGGCCTTCAGCCGGCTGCCAGCTCTCCCAAAGCCCGGCAAAGGCGAAAGGATTGCCGGACTTGAGGGCGATGGCGTAGGGCTGCTTTGTTTTGGAATCAATCTGTTGCCACTCGTAAAAGGCGTCGGCGGGAACCATGCAGCGGCGCTTCTTCAAGGCTTCGCGGAAGGCGGGCTTGCGGGCGGCTTCCTCGGCGCGAGCGTTGAAGGTGGAGTAGCCAAGCTTGGCGTCTTTCGCCCAGAAGGGCACCAGCCCCCAGCGCTGCAAGGCAAACTCCCGGCGTCCGGCGCCAGGATTGAGCCGCACCACGGGTTGAACGCTCTGCGGAGCAATGTTGTAGCTGGACGCAAAGAAGGGGATCCCTGCCAGCTCTACGTCGAACCAGCCGGCAAGTGCCTCGATTGAGGATTGGCGCATGAATCGGCAGCACATACCCGCACAGGATAATCCGATGCGGGCGCAAAGGCCAATCGAGGGCGCGGGCGCCGATCCAATACAATGGGACATACAATGGAAATAGGAGCATGACGGATGGCACACATGGTGTTTTGCGTTCGTAACAAGAAGGAGATGGAGGGCCTGGAAGAGCCTCCGTTCGACTCGGAGTTCGGCCAGAAGATTTACAAGAATGTTTCCAAGGCGGCCTGGGGCGAGTGGGTCGATCGGCAGAAGATGCTGCTCAACGAGTATCGCTTGCAGCCCTGGACCCCGCAGGCGCAGCAGTTCCTGGTGGAGCAGATGGAGCAGTTTTTCTTTGGCGAGGGACTTGGTATGCCCGAGCAGTTCGTTCCGCCGGCAAAGTAAAGACAGGGATCAGAGATCAGGGGTCAGGGGTCAGTCGATGCCGCAGGACGATGCATTCTCGGGCTAGTCCGATGAAGATTCTCCGCCGGGCACAAGCGCGCAGGGTCGCCCTCGTGTAAACTAAGAACGACCCCAAAAGCCGGCTCCAGAGTGAGCCGGCTCGATTGTGTCGGGACGTGGCTCAGCCTGGTAGAGCACTCGCTTGGGGTGCGAGGGGTCGGCAGTTCAAATCTGCCCGTCCCGACCATTACTTTCTGCATTCGATCCGCTTAACAGATAACAGAATGGGCCGCGCCAAGACTGGCGCGGCCCGTTCTGCTTGCAAATCAATTTGATCTCATACGATAGCGCTAAGACCGTGTGATTGAGTCCTTGTGCCTGGATAAGCGCGGACGAGGACGTCCGCGCTACAGCCGGCCGGGAGGCCGGCGCTACATCCGGCCAGGAAGCCGGCGATCGATTCCTGACCTTACAAATTCAAGCGGTCACAGCGCTTAGTTGTTCGTCTCCCGCGCTTCTCCGGCGATCAATTTAAGGGTGATCTGCTTGCGGCCGCGATAGAAGGTGACGCTGACGGTGTCGCCGGCCTGATGTTTTTCCATGACAGCGTTGATCTCCTGGGGATTGGTGACCCGCTGCCCGTCGATGGCCACGACGAGGTCGCCGCCCAGCAGGATGGGAGTGTTGCCCACGTAGGCCTGCTCCGTGCCTCCATGTAATCCGGCCTTTTCGGCCGCGCCGCCGGGGATAACCTGCTCGATCAGAATTCCAGAGTCAACGGCCAGGCCCATTTGCTCGGCCAGATCGGGACCAATCTCGTAGGACACGATGCCCAGCGAGGGACGCTTTACGCGCCCGTAACGAGTCAGATCGGCCAGCACCGCCTTGGCGGTGTTGATGGGGATGGCAAAGCCGATGCCGGAGCTTTGCTCGGCGCCGTTACTGGCGATCATGGTGTTGATGCCGATGACTTCGCCGCGGGAGTTGAGCAGCGGGCCGCCGGAGTTGCCGGGGTTGATGGCCGCGTCTGTCTGGATGGCGTCCTCAATGGGCGCGCCACCGCCATTGCGAATTGAGCGGATGGAGCTGATGATACCCCGCGTCATGGTGCCGGCCAGTCCGAAGGGATTGCCGATGGCGTAGACCTTTTGACCCACCGAAAGGCCGCCGGAATCGGCCAGCGTGACCGCTTGCAGATCGGGCGCGTTGATTTGCAACAGGGCCAGGTCGTGCGTGCGGTCGGTGCCCACCACCTTGGCATCATAGCTGCGCTTGTTGCTCAACTGCACTTTAATGCCGCGGTTGGCGCCCGCGATGACGTGGAAGTTGGTGAGCACGTGGCCGGCCTTGTCGAGGATGAAGCCCGAGCCCTGGCCCTGCTGCGGCACCGTTCCATAAAAGAAGTCGAAAACCAGCGTCGTCGAGGTGATGTTGACCACCGAGGGCAGCACCTTCTTGTAAATGGCAATGTTGTTCTGCTCCTCGGCATCGTAGACGGGCGCGGCCTGGGCCTCGGTGAGCTGGAGCGCGGAACCGGAGTCGCCCGCGTGAAACAAAGAGAAATTGGCCGGAGAGTAACGGCCAAGATTGGCGGGAAGATGCGTGGTGAGGAACCAGAATCCACCCACCAGCAAAACAACCAGAAGAACCGGGCGCAGTTTTTTCATATGCTTGTGAACCTCAACAGAGAACAGTGATCAGAAAACAGAGAGCAGCTAAAAGCCTGGCTTCCCCAATGAATTGGGTGCCCTACCTTCGCCACGTTATTGTTTTTGTGGCTAAGGTGGGATAGCTTCACATATCTACAGCTTTTTACTCTCTGATCACTATTCTAAAGACTCATTCCGCAATGGTTTGTTGCTCTCCGCCCGAAGTCGTTGCCATAATTCCTTCACCTGGGCGAGAAGGGCTTCCTTATCCCCTGAATTATCAAGGATATAGTCGGCGCGAGCGGCTTTCACTGCATCGGGAATCTGATGTGCCAGCCTGAGCCGGGCATCGGCTTCGGAGGCTGCGCGAACAGCCCCTGCCGGGCAAACGCGGGCGACATAGCGGGCAATCTTCAGCTCGTCGGGCGCGGTGACTACGATGATGCGATCAAAGCGCTGCCGCCAATTGGCCAGCACAGTTTCGCTTTCGCCACGCAGGCGTGCATCGCGCTCGACTTCAAAAATGAGCGCCGACTCGACGACGGCCACGGCGGCCGGGTTGCGGTCAAAAACCTGTTTCATCCAGCGCTGCTGGGCGGCAATCACCGCCGGATGGACGATCGCGTTCAGTTCGTTCAGCCGCCCGCGCTTGAAGGCCATCTCGGCCAGCCGCGTGCGATTCAAACGGCCGTCGGGGCTGACGACTTCCGGACCAAAGTGCGCCACAATCGAGGAAAAAACCGGCTGGCCCGGCTCCATCAGCGCCCGGCCCAGTTCGTCGGCTTCGATAACCTCTGCGCCCAGCGCGCGCAGGGCGGCAGCGACGGTGCTCTTGCCGCTCCCCAACCCGCCAGTAAGACCAACTCGAAGCATGATGAATCAACCCGGCGTTAGTCGCGCGCAAACCCGGTCCGGCCTGCTTTCGACTGCGTCCATCGCTGCACGCAGTATAGGCGATCTGGATAGGCGATCAGGCCAAATCTGCCGTAGAATGAGTTCATGGCAGGAGGTGCGTCGGTCTATGTACACCCTGAACCCGCGAATTACTGTCGAAGCCGGCAAGATGGGGGGAAAGCCCTGCATCCGCGGCTTGCGCTTCAGCGTCTATGATCTGGCTTCCTACCTAGCCTCCGGGATGACCGAGGAGCAAATCCTCCGCGAGTTCCCCTATCTCGAAAAGGAAGATTTCCAGGCCGTTTACGATTTCTTTGCCAGTATCCCTGAAAGGATCGCGGTCCTTGAAGCTTCTCGTTGATGAGAACCTTCCTCTCCGGCTCGTCCATGATCTGGCCGATCTCTTTCCTGACTCAGTACACGTCAATTCAGTTGGATTTGGCCACACGCCCGATGGGCTTATCTGAGAATATGCACAAGCGCATGAATTCGCCTTTCTGACCAAGGACAAGGACTTCGCCAGCCTCAGCTTGGCACGAGGAGCGCCTCCCAAGGTGATCTTGCTGCAAACGGGCAATTGCTCGGCTGACGAAGTTCTGTCCATCGTTCGAAGCAATGCGATTCGCTTCGCGGAGTTCGAGGGCGATGCGCAACGAGCTTTGCTGATTCTGCGTTGAGCGAAACAAGCGGGGAACGCTCCTCGTTCCGCTTGACCGCCTGATTGAGCGTCCGGACTTCTACGTTATAGAGCGCTGCTGGCGCATATTGTTTTCTCGACTAAGTTGGATGCTTTAGTGCAATCGAAACCAGGACCGTCCTTTGCTTGCGCGTAACAACAACTGGATGTAATCGACACGGTTATCAGGATCGCAATCGAAGTTATGTTCTTCATGTGAAATCTCCTTTTTAGCTCTGATTCGCATGAATGTTACCGCTGATAGCGCCGGGTATGTGTGCTGATTTCGGTTTGTACATTTAGCCCCCTGCGCATCTTCGTGGCGCGGACCGTGTTGGCCATCAGCATGGCAATGGTCAATGGACCCACGCCGCCGGGAACGGGCGTGTAGGCTCCCGCCTGCTCGAAAGCTGTGGGGTGCACGTCGCCTATCAGGATCGAGCCACGCTTGGCGAAGGTAGCCTCGCGTTTGGCGTCTCCGGCAAAGAAACTGGCAAATACTGTTGGGTCAGTGATGCGGTTCACGCCTACATCGATGACGGTTGCGCCTGGCTTGATCATCTTTGCGGTGATATAGCCCGGCCGGCCGATAGCAACTACCAGGATGTCGGCCTCGCGGGTGATCTCCCCGAGGTTTTGTGTTCTGGAGTGGCAAATGGTGACCGTGGCGTTCTGGTTCATCAGCAGCAGAGCCACCGGCTTGCCCACAATGTCGCTGCGCCCAAGGACGACCGCGCGTTGGCCGCTGATGGGAATTCCGCTTCGCTTCAGGATTTCAAGAATTCCCGCCGGGGTGCAGGGGATGAGAGCCGGCCGCCCCGCCAGCAAAAGGGCCGCATTCATCGGGTGTAAACCGTCCACATCCTTCGCGGGGGAGACGGCATCTAACACGGCTTTGGTGTCCACGTGCGCCGGCAACGGCAACTGAACGAGAATGCCGTCGATCTCATAGCGCGTGTTCAGGCTGGCCACCAGTTCGAGCAGTTCTTCGGTGGTAACGGAAGCGGGCCGCGTGATTAAATCGCTGAAAATGCCCAGCTCAGCGCAGGTTCGCACCTTGTTGCGGACATAGATGAGCGACGCCGCCATGTTGCCCACCATCACCGCCGCCAGCCCAGGCTGTATCCCCTGTGCAGCCAGCGCACGAACCTCCCCGGCCACCTCCTGCTGAATAGCCGCGGCAATCGCCACCCCGTCGAGAATTTTTGGCATTCTGCGCTCCAAAGCTTATCGTATCGCTTTGCGCCTCAGTTCGGGGCTTGTGCGTTTTACCCACTGCAAAGATGCAATGTACGGCCTTGGCGTATGCCCCGTTTCCCGCCGAAGTGTGATCTTCCTCACATACAGCAGTGTCCTGGGCGCCTGTACCGTCAGAGGCACGAGGAATGTTCTCGACCAAAGTTGTGGAAGCTCCTGGCAGCGGCTTTGTGGAGAGGGTTTGATGAGTGTTTTCAAGGATGCAGGGCATCTTTTCCGGTTTGCGGGGCTATTCGTCCTCGCCTTCCTGATCTTTCTGGTGGTGCGCCATTACGTTGTGCCCAAAAGCTTTGGGCAGTATGGGCACTATCGCGGGGCCTCCATCGGCGAAATTGCGCAGCGGCCGGTGAAGTTTGCCGGCCATGAGACCTGCGAGGGCTGCCACTCGGACGTGGCGACAAAGAAGAGCGCCGGCAAGCACGCGCACGTGAACTGCGAAGCCTGCCACGGAGCGCTGGCCACCCACGCCGACGATCCTGGGACGGTCACGCCGGTTCTTCCGGACACGGCTACGCTCTGTGCTCGCTGCCATACGGCCAGCGCCGCCAAGCCCAAAGGCTTTCCGCAGGTAGTGCCGGCTGACCATTCTCAGGGCCTTCCTTGCGAGACCTGCCATCAGCCGCACAGTCCGGGGATGGATGCGCCGAAGACGGATGCGCCGAAGACGGATGCGGGAGGTGTGAAATGAAGATTTCCCGGCGTCAATTGATGATTCTGTTGCCGGCGGCGGCGGTCGCATGGGAGTCGGTGCTGGCCGGAACCCCGGAAGAGTCGCCTAACTACAAGATGAGCGAGCACTGGTGGGGAATGCTGGTGGACATCGACAAGTGCATCGGCTGCGGCAACTGCGTGCGCGCCTGCCAAACCGAGAACGACGTGCCGGATGGATTCTTCCGCACCTGGGTGGAGCGCTATCACAGGTCGGACTGGCCTATGAGCGAATCCGGCGACGTTACGACCAACCCCTTGATCGCGCCCGAGGTCATTTCGCCGGATGGCGGCAAGGAAGGATTCCCGGCGGCCACCGATGAGAGCGGGAAGTACTTCTTCGTTCCCAAGATGTGCAACCACTGCGCGGATTCCCCATGCACGCAGGTGTGCCCGGTGGGGGCAACCTTCATCAGCCCGGACGGCGTGGTGCTGGTGGACCAGAAGTACTGCCTGGGCTGCGCCTATTGCGTGCAGGCCTGCCCCTATGGCTGCCGCTACATTCATCCGACGAAAGAAGTTGCCGACAAGTGCACGCTCTGCTATCACCGGATTACCAAGGGGCTGACAACCGCCTGCTGCGAGGCCTGCCCCACCGGGGCGCGCCAACTGGTTGATCTGAAGGATCCAAAAGACCCGATTCACGCGTTCCTGAAGACGCACAGCGTGCAGGTGCTGAAGCCGCAGATGGCCACCGGCGCCAAGCTCTTCTACAACGACCTGGACGGCTCGGTGCGGTAAGGCAGTGAACAGTGAACAGTGGACAGTGGACAGTTAGAAAACAAACGGGTGAGGAATTATGAGCGGCGTTGAAGGCTACATGTATCCCAACGAAATCACACTCTATTGGAGTGTGCTGATCGTTTTGTACCCCTACATCACGGGGCTGGTGGCGGGCGCATTCATTCTGGCGTCGCTGGAGCGCGTCTTCCGTGTGGAAGCGGTGAAGCCCACCTACCGTTTGGCGCTGCTGACGGCCCTGGCTTTTTTATTGGTTGCGCCGCTGCCGCTGGTTTTGCACCTGGGCCACCCCTTCCGCTCGCCGGAGATGTACTTCACTCCGCACAGCACCTCGGCCATGGCCATGTTCGGCTATGTGTACATGTGGTATCTCATGGCTGTGCTGGTCTTCGAGATTTGGCTCGACTACCGCCGCGAGATTGTGCTCCTTTCGCAATCCAGCAAAGGCCTGCTGCGCATGATCTACAAAGTAATGACGCTGGGCTCGACGAACATCAGCCCGCGCTCGCTGGCCATTGACGAGCGGGTCGGCTGGATCGTGACGCTGATCGGCATTCCCTCCGCCTTTTTGCTGCACGGCTACGTCGGCTTCATCTTTGGCTCCATCAAGGCCAATCCCTGGTGGTCTTCGCCGCTGATGCCGGTGGTCTTCATCTTTTCGGCGATGGTGTCGGGGGTTGCCGGGGTCATGCTGCTCTACATGGCAATTTCCAAGCTGCGCAAGCAAACCATCGACATGCGCTGCGTGGACACCATCGCCATGTACATGTTCTATATCTTCATCATCGACTTCACCCTGGAGATGCTGGACCTGGTTCACCGCATCTACGAGGCTGACGAATCCTTCCGCAGCCTGGATTTCATGGTCCACACGCAACTCTACTTTTCGCAGATCGTCCTCCAGATCGGCCTGGGCACGATTTTGCCGCTAGCGCTGCTGTTCCTTACCCAGGTGGTCAAGCTGCCGGAGATTGCCCGCAAGCGCATCTACGTTCTCTCCGGATGCCTGGCTTTGGTCGGCATCTTCGCCATGCGCTGGAACGTGGTGATAGGCGGGCAGTTGTTCTCCAAGAGTTTTCTTGGGTACACCACCTACAAGTTGGCCTTGGCGACCAAGGAAGGACTGTTTGTGGCGATTGCCTTGACCCTGCTGCCACTGCTCTTTTTGTGGATACTGGTGAAGCTGCTGCCGCCGTGGCCTGAAGAAAGTGCGCACGCGCCGGCCGCCGGAGACTAAGGTACGCCAGGACTTTTTTCCTTGGGTGGAACCATGGGCGATCTTCCCGACGCACTCGAACAAGTCACCGCGCGTCTGGCCGCACTGGAGCGGCGCGTCGATGCGCTCGAACGCCCCTCCGCTGCACTCAGTGCGCCGGAGTCGGTTGCACAGCATGTAGCCGAGCCCGGCGAAGGGCTTTTTCTTGCGCAGGCCGGTGGCGCATTCTCCGTACTGGGCAGAGCCATGCTGGGCATTGCCGGCGCTTACCTTCTGCGCGCCGTGGCCGAGTCCAGTTCGCTTCCCAAGCTGGCCATTGCTGCCGTTGCCATTGTTTACGCGCTTCTGTGGCTGGTGGCTGCGGCGCGCGTTCCGGCTGAAGAGTGGTTTGCCAGCACCATCTATGCCGGCACTTCAGCCCTGATTCTCGCTCCCATGCTCTGGGAACTGACCCTGAGCTTCAAGGTATTGCCTGCGCCGGCCACTGCCTGCATCCTGGGCCTATTCGTCATTGCGGCCACCGCGCTGACATGGAAGATCAATGTGACGCCGGTCCTTTGGGTGGCCAATTTTTCAGCGGCAGCGGCGGCGCTCGCCCTGTCGGTCGCCACGCACCAACTCCTGCCCTTTGTCGCAACGCTGCTTTTGATGGCATTCCTCAGTGAGTACGCGGCCGTGCGCAACCACCAGCAGAGCGTGCGATTCTTGCCGGCCCTGGCCACCGATGCAGCCATCTGGGCGTTGATTTTTATCTACTCCTGCCCCGCAAGCACGCGAGTGGATTACCCGGCGCTGGGCACGATCGCCTTGCTATTGCCCGGCTGCCTCCTCTTCCTGATCTATTCGACGAGCGTCGCCCTCCGCACTCTGCTGCTCCGGCAGAAGATCACCGCCTTTGAAACCACACAGGCGATGATCGCCTTTTTACTGGCCGCGTCGAGCGTGCTCTACTTTGCGCCGGACAACGGAGCAATCATCCTGGGTACAGTTTGCCTGCTCTTCTCGGCTGCGTGTTACGCGGCAGTCTTTTTCGTGTTGAGCAAAGCAGCCGAAGGCCGCAACTTCCACGTCTTTGCCGCGTGGGCCGCGGGCCTCTTTCTGGCCGGATGCCTGCTCTGCCTGCCGCCCTTCTGGCTGGCAACGTGCCTGGGCCTGGCCGCGATTGCCGCCACCGTTCTCGCAACCCGCCCGACGCTACGGTTTCATGGCCTGATCTTTCTGCTCGTGGCAGCGGTCGCTTCGGGGCTGCTGGCGTATGCCTTCCATGCGTTGGCCGGAGCCATGCCGGTGACGTTGGACGCAAGCGTCTGCATCGTCTCACTCTGCGCGTTTCTTTGCTACGCAGCCGGCAAGCGTTCTCCTCAGGAGAATTGGGAGCCTCAGCTTCTGCACTTGGCGACCGCGGCTCTGGCGGTCTTCGCGCTGGCGGCGCTGCTGGTCGAGGGCCTGTTGAGCCTCTCCTCGCTGCACATGACCCCCAGCGCTCCTTACGTCGCATTCATTCGCACGCTGGTTCTCTCTGCCCTGTCCATTGCGCTGGCCTTTGCCGGCTCTCGCTGGCGCCGCGTGGAACTGACGCGCATGGCCTATGCCGCGCTGGGGCTGGTTGCCGCCAAGCTGCTTCTGGAAGACATGCGCCTTGGCCACCTGGAGTTCATCGCCGCGGCCATCTTTCTTTTCGCCCTTACCCTGATCGCGGTTCCGCAGATGGCGCGCATGGGGCGAAAACCGTAAGAAGCCACTCGCCAAGAACCCCAGGCCCCGGAATCGAAACCTGCGGTTTTCAGAATGAATGTCTTCAATCAGCGATAAATCTGCGGGTGATAGAGCCGTGGCGGCTTGATGTGTGCCTCCGCATTCCTCAGCTTCAGCTTGCTAATGTGCGCGTCGTAGCCGGTTCCGGGCAGCAGCGATTCCAGCACAAAGGTCTCCGTGCCTTCGGCGCGGAGTTCGCGATAGCGGTAGACTCCTACATTGCCCTCGCTGGTCTCCGTGCCTCCCGAGGGAGCGTCAAGAAAGCGCTGCGCATCGGCCACGGTAGGCTTCGCGTAAGACTCACCCTCCGTCAGGCTCTCGGCCGCATAAGAGCGCACCAGCTTGGTCCAATAGCGGCTGAGCAGATCGGTGTCAACAAATAGGTCGGCCCACACGATTTCACCGCGCACGGCCACCACCACACCGATGGCGCCTTCCTTGCGAAGCTGCGCGATCACCTGCTCCCGCGCCTTCATCACCGGAGCCGCGGCCTCATCCACCTTGGCGCTCACCGAGCTGTCTTCCATGGCTCTGGCGTAGCTGGTGGTTCCCATCGAACGATAGTATCCAGACCCCGCGCCCGGCCCGCTGTCCATCGCCGTACCGGCGGAAGGCGCAGACGACCTCGCCATCTGGCTGATGCTTCCCCGCACGGAGTTCCACACTTGCTGTTGGTCTTTGGCAACCATGGCCCGCTCCCGCACACTGGGCTGCACCATAAAGCTGTGCGCGGGCGCCTTGGCCGATGCGCCGAAGGTGGACGAGCTGGCGGTCCAGCGTCCCGGCTCGATGCAGAAAACTCCAAGGTCGATGGGCTCGCTGCCCGCCGGCACAATGCGGTCCTTGGCGATGACCCGGTCCTGCTTGCCCCCGGTGACGATCTCGCCGGCCAGTAGCAGCAGAGGCTTGTCGGAGTTGTTCACCAGCACCAGCGTGTTCACCTCGTCGCCGCGATAAGGCGGCACGCCGAGCACTCCCCTTTGCCGCATCATTCCCTGCGCGCGGCCAGCCTCGGTCACTTCCACCTGGGCGCTCTTGATGCCCTCATCCAGCGTAATAAACGGCGTAACGCCGCCAGACTTTCCGCTGGCCCGAACCACCGGGAAAAGAAGCAGATTGCCACTCTCGATGGGGGCCAGCACTTTGTAATAACCATTCGAAGTTTCCTGCGGCCCGCCTGCCGCTTGCACTCCACTCTGTTCGACAAACGCCGCGAGCGCCAACACCAACGCGCCCGCCAGCCCCAACCTGCTCAGATTCTTCATGACTCTCTCCTCCGCCGAGAAAACTCACCGGCTTATAAATCAGGAACGACGCCCGGCAGGTTTCTTGCAGAGTTTTTTTAGCGGGTCGTTTAGCGTATCGTGAGGTCGTGGGGATTTCGCCTTCCCAACCCGTCGAAGCGAGCGCCGCGTCCGGCATCTCCGCGCCGCCGGAGTCGATTCATATGCTGGATGAACTCTGGCGCGAATCGGGCGCGGCTTGCTATGGGCTGGAGCGTGAGCGGTTCAGCGAAATCCTGGAGAGCGTTGGGAGAGCGCAGAATTTCGGCCTGGCGCCGGGAACGAAAGCTTCACGGCAGCAGCAGGCGAGTTATTTTCGCAGCGTCCGGCTCGCCGACCTGGTGCTGGCGCGAGCCTGCGCAAACGGCCACCCGGGCTCATGGGAACATTTCCTGGCCATCTACCGCCAGCCGCTGACGCGCGCCGCCATTGCCATTACCGGCAGCGAAACGCTGGGCCGCGAACTGGCTGATCAACTCTACGCGGAGCTTTACGGGCTGATGACTCGCGACGGCGTACGGCGCAGCCCGCTGGACTCCTACAAGGGGCGAGGCTCGCTGATGGGCTGGCTGCGCACCACGCTTGCCCAGCGCCACGTGGACCATCACCGCCGCACTCGCCGCGAGCTTCCGCTCGACGATCCGGCTGACGGCTATGAACCTCAGACAGCAGTCCCCGCACCGGAAACTCCTTCTTCCGCCCTGCTGCTTCTCAGCAGGGCAATTGAAGCGGCTCTCCGCCAACTGGCCGCCGAGGAGCGGTTTCTTCTGGCCTCCTACTATCTGGATGAGCGAACCCTGCTGGAGATTGCCCCTCTGCTTCACGTCCATGAAGCAACGGTGAGCCGCAAACTGCACCGAGTGACCGGCGACCTCAGGAAGCAAATCGTCCGCAATCTGCAAGCGCAGGGGTTGAGCAAGCCCGCCGCCCAGGAGGCACTGGGCGCAGATCCGCGCGATTTGAATCTGAATCTGAAGAAAATACTGCAAATTACGTCCCTGAATGCGTTCCAAGAGAAGGCAACACCGTGAATTCAACTTCCCAACTCGATCTTCATCCCGACGGCGAGAGCCTGAACGCCTTCGCCGAGCAGGCGCTTGCCGCCCCGGAACGCGAGCAGGTTCTCGCCCATCTCGCCGGGTGCAGCCGCTGCCGACAGGTGATTTTTCTGGCGCAGCAGGCAGCCGCCGACGCAGAAGCTCCGGTAGCCCGGCCCGTAACGCAAACCGGAGCGTGGTTTTGGAACTGGCGCTTTGCCTGGGTTCCGGCCGCGGCGATGGCGGCAGCGCTGGCACTGGTGGTCGCCTTTCATCCGTGGCATACGGCGCCTGCACCGGAGATGGCGAAGGTCACGCCGCAAAGTGAAGTGGCCGCACCCACGCCCATCCCGCAGGAGCAGACAAGCGCTGGAGCGGTGCACAAAAATGCGCCAGCGCACACGGCAAACCCTGTTGCCGGAAACAGCTTGTTTGGTGCGCCCCGCAAGCCTTCGGTAACGCTTGAGCAAGAGCCTGCTCCCTCAGCCGCGCTTACGGGTGAGCCGGGCGCAACTGCAGCTTCGTCTGGGGTGGGTAATGCGTTTCTGCCATCTTCGATTAAGTCAGAACCGCAGCCGGAGACTGCGGCGCAACTCCAGCCGGAGCCGGCTGTAACTGCCTGGCAGCAGGAACAGAAGCAAGCGACCAGCGCGTACTCGGCCAGCGCCAATACCTCGCAGGTTTCGCAGAAGAGCATGAGAGCGGAAGCATACTCCGCTCACGCCAGCCGTCCCGCCACGGCTGCCTCGGCGGGTCCGCGCCTGGCGCAGCAGTCCCAGTCCGCGACTGGCGGTAGCTTCGACCTCGGCACACAGCAGCAACTCACCGGATTGGCTCCCTCGGGAAGAGTGAATTCGCCTAAACTGCCCAGCGGCCAAGCGGTTGTTTCCAGGGCAACTGCCCAGCATCTTACTCTGGAAATCGATCGTGCGGGCGCGCTGTTTTTAAGCGGAGACTCCGGCGAGCACTGGCAACCTGTCCCTCAACAATGGACGGGGCGCGCCATTGAAGTGCGAGCGAAAACAAGCTTGAGCGGCAACACTGCGCCAGAGATGAAATTTGAATTGAAAAATGAGACCGGCTCTACCTGGGCGAGCGCGGACGGAATGACCTGGACGGCGCAGTAAAACTACCCTGCACGCGGAGAGGCAGTAACGCTCTGCTTTCTACACCGATTTTAAAAGGGCGCGGCTGGCAGGTTTTAACCCCGACAGAATCCGCGCCCCATCAACTGATTTCCGCGCGCTCTAGAAGCGGAAAAAGTTTTTAACCAGAAACAGCACGTTCGCCGGACGCTCAGCCAGACGGCGCATGAAGTACGGGTACCAATCGTTTCCGAAAGGAACATAGATGCGCACGTTGTAACCCTCCTCGACGAGCTTGCGCTGCAGGTCGCGGCGAATCCCATACAGCATCTGGAATTCAAAATGGCTGCGCTCGATGCCGTGCTCTTTGGCGTAGTTTTTGGCCGCGGCGACCATGGCATCGTCGTGCGTCGCCAACCCGTGGTACTCAGAACTCGACAGCAGCATATTGGCAAGCTTGATATAGTTAGCGTCCACATCGGCCTTGCGCGGATACGCGAGCTCCGCCGGCTCCTGGTAGGCGCCCTTGCACAGCCGCACACGGATGCCGTTGGCAATCAGATCTTCAATGTCTTTTTGGGAGCGGAAAAGATATGCCTGAATCACGATGCCAACCGCCTCGCGCAGCGCACGCTTGGCATGGAGCCGCTCGACGATCTCCATCGTGACCTGCGTCAGCGACGAATCCTCCATGTCGATGCGCACAAAGCTGCCTGTTTTGCTGGCGTGCTGGACCACGCTCTCGGCAATGCTCTCGGCCAGGGGGCGTGAAAGGTTCAGCCCCATCTGCGTCAGCTTCATGCTGATGTTGGCGTTCAGCTTGCGGGCGGCAATCGCATCCAGCAGCTTGTGATAGACATCCGCGGCGGCATTGGCCTCGGCTTCCGAGGTCACGCTCTCGCCCAGCGAGTCCAGCGTAACGCTCATGCCCTGTTTGTTGACCTCTTCGGACACCCGCAGGGCGTCGTCGATCTCCATGCCCGCAATAAACCGCGAGCTGAGTCGTTTACCCACCACGGAATGTTCGCTGAAGCGACGCAGTGCCCGATTGTGAGAAAGTGCAATAAAAAACGAGCGAAGTACAGGCATACAGTAATCCTCCTGGAACAGGCCATAGTCTTCCCGGCCATTTTCCGGCCCAACTAGTTTCTCACACAAAAGTGGGTTGGGGCGGTGACGGGCAAATCCGCCTTTCCTGCCGGCGTTTCGCTATGCGAACCTCAAAAACACTACTCCGTCTAGGTCTCCGCCGGCCAGCGATAATGTCCGGCTGCCCGATGCGCGGAAAAAGCTCCGAGGCGGCTCTCTTCCACGCCGCGGCCGATATTATGAACCACCCGCGTCTGCCAGCCAACGCTCACTACGATGCCCACATGCGGCAGCCGTGCGTCGAGCAGCCAGGTAAGAATATCGCCTACCTCAATGGGCTTAGGGAAGCCATCGCCCGGTGTTGGCTTGGTGGTTGCCCACAGCCGCGCCCCGGCCCTTGTCCAATAAGCCTCCAGGTTCAAAACTCTCCTGTGGTCAATGTTCGCATCCGGCTCCTTCGATCCCCACACCCTGCGTGCCGGATAGGCGCTGAAGTGGGTCGCCATGTCCTCATGCACCAGCTTTTGCAGGTCCAGCCCCAGCCCGTCGCGGGCAGCGCGAATCACCACGTCGGCGCAGACACCGGTCGAGCGCGGAACGTCGCCGCCCGGATAACTCAGCTTTGTATAGGCCGGATCGTAGCCCGTCGTTACGCCCAACTGCGCCCGAGCCGCCTCGGCTAAACGTTGCCCTTTGATCGTGGCCGCGAACACAAGCCGACCCGATGAAATCCAAACAGCCGCCAATCCGCAAAGAACACTTCGTCGCTGCACGGCAAAACTCTCGCTTATCGAATCTCGTAGACCGTGCTGCCATGAGCCGGCAAGGTCACTGTGACTTCCTTCGATTCCTTGAAGCCGCCTTCACTCCACATATTCTGGGCCAGGTGCTTCTTGCCATCAAGGCCAAGCTGCGCCCAGTTCACGCGCAGCGTCAACGGCTTTTCGTCGAGGTTGAAAAATCCAAAGAACTCCGCGTAATTCCGCGCGCCCGGTTCGTTGATCGTTGCCCGCCACACCCGCGCGTTTTCAAACCCGGCCCCCAGGCTCTTCAGATCCACCGGATGGCTGTACGTCACATTCTGATTCATGAACAGAATCGACTGATTGGAGATCAGCGACTTGCTGAACTCGTCCAGCCTGGTCAGGTTCGCGCCCAGAATCAGCGGCGAGCGCGCAATCGCCCACAGCGTGAACTCCGTCTGCTGCTCGTCGTGCGTCAGCCGCGACTGCCTAGGCTCGCCCCATCCAGGATGCGGTGCCATAGAGCCCCACGGCAGCATATCCGCATCCGGCCAGTTGCCCTCGTGCGCATAGGTAAACCACTTGGCCAGCAGATCAAACTCATCCCGCACGCCAAAGGGAAACCCGCCGTCGCCCGGCTTGTGTGGAAAGCTCCAGCCGTCCCAGTGGTCGTCGCTGATGCGCCACATCTGCGCCAACTCAGCCACCTCGGCCGCATGTTCCAGTTGTGTCGGTCCCGGCGAAAGGCTCAGCACAATCGGCCTGCCCGTTTTGCGGATTGCCGCCGCAATCTGCTGAATCTCTGTGGGCCGGTAGGGATGGTCGCTGATGCAATCGACTTTGATGTAATCGATGCCCCAGCCTGCATAAAGCTTCAGCATCGAGTCGTACCAGGCCTGACCAGCGGCATTGTCCGCCACGCCGTAATTGCCGTCATCCCACGGGCAGGTCTCCGTGGTGTCTGCCGCGTCTGTCGCGCGAAAGCTCGACCCCGCGATGGGCAGATTATCCTTCACCGCCTGCTTGGGAATCCCGCGCACAATATGAATTCCGAATTTCATCCCCTGCTTATGCACCCAGGCAGCCAGCGGCTTGAAGCCCGCGTCATCAGCCGACGAGGGAAAGCGGCTTGTCACCGGAATCAGAATCCCGTTCCCGTCCAGCAGGTACTTTCTCTCAGCAAGGTTTGAGCCGAAGGGATTCTCCATGTACCACCCCTCGTCGATCACCACATACTGCCAGCCCAGGTCCTTGAAGCCGGCCAGCACCTTTGCATTGGCCTTGAAGTCAGCTTCGTTGATGGTCAGCCCGTAGGCGTCCCAACTGTTCCACCCCATGGGCGGCGTGGGCGCAGGGCTTTGAGCGAGAGTGAGGGTTGCGGCAAAGATGAAAACAAGAGCGGCGAGAAAAATGCTGCGGCGTTCCATGCCGGAACGATACCACAATCGCCGCTGCTTTATCAGCGCCTACAACTGAATCTTCACCGGCCAGCAGCATATAGTTGTCGGCGGTTAGAAGGGAGTTCACCCGCGGCTCAAACAAGCTCTCGTCGCCGCCTCCGCAGGCGCTAATGACCACGGTTCAGTCGCTTCCGCACCCCCTTGCGATAAGCTGGTGTTTGCCTATCTGCAAGGAGCAAGCAAACAATGAACGTGATTCTGGGAATCGACGGCGGAGGAACACGCACCCGCGCCTCCATTCTGCAAGGGGAACGGGTTCTGGCTCACGCCGAGAGCGGCTCCATCAAGCGGCTGCGCGTGGGCGCGGAAGTGGCGGAAGCCAATCTGCGCGCGCTGCTCAAAGAGGCCTTCGCAAAGGCCGGCATGACCGGCGTGCGCGCCGCCTCGGTTGGCGTGGCCTCGGCCTCCATGCCCGGCGTCAAGGAGTGGATCACAGCGGTTCTGCTTGATTTCGGTGCGGAGCGCACAGAGGTTGTCGGCGACGAAACCATCGCCCTTGATGCGGCCTTTCGCGGCGGTCCCGGAATTCTG
>Ga0302278_10001168_pt1 | contig 32878 bp, 26 predicted proteins | sample III_Bog_N3_2_FD_194543 | JGI IMG/M metagenome (GOLD analysis project Ga0302278, IMG submission 194543) | Peat permafrost microbial communities from Stordalen Mire near Abisko, Sweden - III_Bog_N3_2 | ecosystem: Environmental > Terrestrial > Soil > Wetlands > Peat | place: Sweden: Abisko... | reverse complement strand
CGTATTTTTTGTAGAGTGCTTCGTCGGTCCAGTCTTGATTCCAGTCCTGCTGTGGCAACCAGTGATAGACGCCCCTCATGGCGTGCTGGCTTATCTTTCGCAGAGACACGATAAATCGGGCGAACGAAGTCTGTAGGTAGCGGGCAACGATTTCCGCCTGCTTCTTGGATTTCAAAGGCCCAGCGACGATCCAAGTCTGCGTGCAGACAGAATTCGGTTCAGCAACCTCGGGCTTGCCCAGAACCTTGTCTGGAATAACGTGTCCTCCGCTGTTTCCCGGACCAGCCTGTGGAGCGAGGACTTTCCAAGCGTCAATTAGATGAGTGTTTTTCGTTATCAGCGAGCGTTGCATTGCACCGCTGCGCCTACCGGCATTCGAGCTCGCGTAGACTTTGATTTCGTCTTTACACGGTTCGCTTGGCTTAAAGCCCGTGAAGTTTGTTGCCAAGCCGAATGGCGTATCGCCGGTGAGAAAATCTTCGAAGCTGGGCTCTTTTTGTTTGAGAACCTTCTTGAGAATTTCTGCGGCGCGCTCGTCTCTGATGAAAACGTCGTATTCATCAAGTTTGCGCTTTGTTGGCCCAACTACTTCATCACCGCGAATCAGCGTGGCGTCACAGTCTCCTTCGTGTTTGTGATCCCACAGGAAATAACAAACGCCACTCTTGAGGTCCACACTTGGAAACACCTGGGCTGAGTTCGGATAGTCAACAAGGTGAGTGATGTGCTGGCCGGAAAGCATGGTCTTGCGGAACTCATCCATGCCTCGCCCGCCTGCCATCCAACGCGACGGAATTACCATGCTCAAGTATCGTGGCTCTAATCGAATCGCTTGCTCAACGAACAGGTGATAGATGGATGAATCGTTAGTTCCGCCACCTCCGCCTGTCATTTGATACGGCGGATTTCCGATGATTACGTCGAATTGCATATTGCCTCCAAAAATCTCGGCGAGCCGAGTTTTGATGTTGTCGGTGTGAATGAACGCGTAGGCGTGGTTTTCTAACTTATCCTTGCGGTCAAAGATTTCTTTTGGCGCGCCACAATAACCACACCTGCCGTCTTTCCACGAGTGTTTAATGCGCTTGAACCAAATGTTGCCATCGTCGCTGGCGAAAGATTTGGCGATGGAGTGCTGGCCGGTGGCGTGCTTGGAGCAATACAGACTGCGCCGCGCGAGCAGGCCGGTGATCTGCGTGATGCCGATGCCGAACACTTGCTTGGTAAGGATGTGATCCACGCGCTGTTGCCGGTCGGGCATCGCTTTTTCCAAGCCCTGATTGAGGCGGCTGGTGATCTCGCGCAGGAACACGCCGGATTTGGTGCAGGGGTCGAGAAATGTCACGGTCTTGTCGGCCCAGATACTATTGCCGCCATGGCTAGCCGCCCACGCCTCGGCCAAGGTGTCGAGCATCCGGTTGGCAAACTCCGGCGGGGTGAATACCTCGTCGTTGGAGAGGTTCGCGATACACGTCAGCACGTCGGGGTTGCGGGCGCGCAGAGTGAAGCTGGCTTGGTCGTTCATGCGCTTACCTCCGGCACCAGTGCGGCCAGCTCGGCCACAGTCATGGGCGGGTAGGTCTTTGCGGGCTTGAAAATCTCATGCTTTCCAAGGTGGGCAAAAAGCGACCCCTCGGCACTGAAGGCCGATGATTGGGTGAGGTTGTCGTAACGGAAGTCACGCCGCTGGAACCTGCCTTTGCCAAGATAGCCCCACTCGGCGAAGGTGATCGGCAAGGCGTTATGGGTGCGCATCGTCAGGGCGTCGCCATGGACAAGGTTTTGCGACAGCACAAAGAACGCGGCGCGACACAGGTCGTCCGCCGGAGCTAGGTTCAGATACTCGGCGAAGATTTCGAGCAGGTTTGCGCGACACTCGGCGATGTTGTCCGGCAGCAGCTCAATCCCATAAATGCACATGAGCGCGAGCAGCGCGTAGTGCTGCCGCTCGAAATCGGACTTGGCGTATTTGAGTTCCACGGCAGCGAGTTTGCGCCGCAGAATCTGCGTAAGAAAATTGCCATCGCCGCAAGCCGACTCCAAGAACCGCGAGTCCATGCGCTCGGTCTCGTCTTTCACCAGATCGAGCATGGCCTCGACCATCCACGCGGGGGTGAAAACCTCCCCGTGGTCGGCGACGCGTTGTTTGGACTTCACCAGGCTCATGCGAGTGTTATAGCCAGAAACCCACGCAAAATAAACAAAAATGGCAGGAGGCAAGCGCCAAAAGGGTGAATCGGCGTTTGGTTGGGCGGCTGGCGTGAATCCAGCCGCCCGTTTTGGGATCAATCCTCGTCCGGCAGCATAACGGTGATGGCCGGTTCCGACGCGTCCATGTCGTGTGCGCCACAGACGGCAACCAGTTTCACCAGCTTTGGGCGGCGGTTGTCGTAACGGAGTATCCGTATAGCCAACCCCGACTAGGCAGTGGGCGGAGGTGATGGCAGAGTGGGGCGATGCCAAATTCATTACCTCGACGTGAACATCGGGCCCCGCGCAGCGGGAGCAAATCCTGCGGGCATGGCGGGCGAGCGCCTTGCCCGACCAGGCCTTTGCCGCGCAGGCGGGCGTGGGCGTTTCCACGCTGCCTGCCTGGCGGCGACGGGCGGCGGCCCGGCCCGCCGGTCCGCGCACTGCGTTTGTCGCCGTGCCCAATTTGTTGGCGGCCGGCCCACCCGCCCCCGCCTACCGGCTGCACTGGCCGTAAAGGGGTCGTAAAGGGGTCGGTTCTTGAGATTGACATATTCTCACACGACGGATCGGGTCTGGGGATGGTGCGCAATCTGAGGGTGGAATATGCCTGGGCGGGGTAGCCTGGGCGGAATCGCGGCGACCGCCGGGAGGCGATTTTCCGCGAGGACGCGGACCGGGAGGCGTTGCCGGCCGCGCCGGCGGAAGCCTGCGCCAAGACGACTCGCCGGGGATGTCAACCACCGCCTGACTCGCCAGAGAAAATAAATATGACATTATCAAGAACCGACCCCTTTATGGGTTGTCCCGGCCGGGATGTGGTTGCGGGAGGGGAATGGGAAATTTTACCGCAATGCAGAGAACTCAGCGCGGCGGAGCCGCAACCAAAAGTGGCTGAAAAAAGTAAAATGGGAAGATTAACCACGAAATACGCTAAATACGCGAACGGGGAACCGGAAGGGTACAAAATGGTCGGAGCAGGATTCCTTGCCCGCCGGTCACCCGGATTTAAAGTCCCCGTCGTAAAGGGGCGGTTCTTGAGATTGTCATATTTTTTGGCGGGAAAACAGCCGCCAGATATAACCCGGCACCCCTTTCACAAGCGTACACCGCCTTCGTCATCTCTGCCCGCAACCGCGTCGCGCAGGCAGACCGGGCCAGTGTCAGGCCACGCCTTAGGCCCACCACTGAACCTGCCACCAGCACCAGAATCGGCCGAACCGCCCCCCTTCTCCCCGGGGGGAAGGCCGGGAGGGGTGAACGTATACTGTTCCCGCCGGGATTACAATCCATCGTGCTGGAAGCTTGGATTTTGAATTTTCCTTGGATGTTGGCGTTTGAAATTTTCCCCGCCTCCCCGCCCGGCCCGCCCCTAATCCCAGGCTTTGGCCGCCGCATACTGGCGCTTGCCAAACAGCGCCGTGCCGATCCGCACGATGGTGGCGCCTTCCTCAATGGCGACCTCGAAATCACCGCTCATGCCCATGCTCAATTGCGGCAGGGGCGCCCCCAGCAACTCTTCGCACCGGCCTTTCAACTCGCGCAGACGCCGGAAGTGTGGGCGGGCCTTTTCCGGGTCGGTGGCGTAGGGCGGGATGGTCATCAACCCGTGAATTTCCAGGCGGGATAGGGCGTTCAGTTCCGCCCATTCAGCCAGCAACGCTTCCGGTTGATACCCAAATTTGCTGGCTTCACCGGCGACATTAACCTCCAACAGCACCGGCATGGTTTTGGCCGCCTGATCCGCGCGCTTGTTGATTTCCCGGGCCAAAGCCAGGCTGTCCACGCCCTGGATCATCGAAAACAGTTCCACCGCCTCGCGGCATTTGTTGGATTGCAGATGACCGATGAAATGCCAGCGCAAATGACCCGGGCATTGCGGGATCTTCAACCGCGCCTCCTGGATCTTGCTCTCGCCAAAAACCCGCAGCCCGGCCGCCGCCGCCTCGGCCACGGCGGCCGGTGGATGCGTTTTGCTGACGGCCATCAAAGTGACGGAGCCCGCCACCCGGCCCGCCCGGGCGCAGGCCGCGCCGATTCGTTCCTGCAACTCTGCGATATTCGAAGCCAAATCCATGTGCCGCCATTTTAGCCCGGGCGGGCGGCGGAAACCACAGAATTTAAAACTTGGTTTACGGCCCGGCGCGGCCTTATTTTCCGGCCATGAATTACTGGCTCGTTAAATCCGAACCCGCCGCCTACGCTTGGGCCGACTTCGTCAAGGATGGACGCGCGGCCTGGACCGGTGTGCGCAATTACCAGGCACGCATCCATCTGCGCGCCATGAAAGCCGGGGACACGGTCTGCTTTTATCACAGCGTCACCGGCAAGGAAGTGGTGGGCGTGGCCAAAGTGCAGAAAGAAGCTTATGCCGACCCCACCGCCCCCGGCGAGGATTGGTCCTGCGTGGATTTGGTGCCGGTGAAGCCACTGTCCAAACCCGTGTCGCTGGCCGCCATCAAAGCCGACCCGCTGCTGAACGGCATGCCGTTGGTCAAACAGTCCCGCCTCTCGGTCACCCCGCTGACCGGGGCGCAATTCCGGCGGTTGCTCCAACTCGCCGGGGATTAAGGGGGGAGGCTTGACCGGGCTGGTTCAGCCGGTTTAACCCAGTTAACCCTTCAACCATTTTAAGGAACACCTGATGGAAGTGATTGTCTTGCGTCAGTTCCGCAACCCGAAGGGCTGCCAGAGAGCCGACTGAGGTTCGGCCAATCCCGCTTCCGCCGTCCGTGCCCCTTCCGGTGAAAATGATTTTTTTGACCGCACGGCGGGAAGAAACTATACTATTCATCCATGATTAATATCTCTGTGCGACTGTGGCGCTGTGTCCTCACCCTGGCGGTGGCCGCCTGTCTGTGCCCGGCGCGGGCGCAGGAGGCGGATCGTTATGCCGGCACCAATTGGTATTTGCTGGACACCAAGACCGTGATGGCGGCGGCGGCCGGCATCACCACCGAGAAATATCCGGATTGTGACGATGCCACGGTGGATTGCCGGTCGGAACGGGTCTATCGGTCGGACGGCACGGGCGAGGCGCAGGATGAAACGTTTGTCAAAGTGCTGACGGAAAAGGGCAAGCGCAATAATCGCACGGTGTCCCTGAGTTTTCAACTGCCCTACACCACCGTGAGCGTGCCCCGCCTGGAGGTGATCAAGCCGGACGGCACCGTGACCCCGGTGGATGTGGCCGCCAATTCCAAGGAGACGATTGATGAGAGCCAGATGGCCGAGAATATTTATGATCCCAACAGCAAAATCCTCCAGGTGAACATCCCGCAGGTGGAGATTGGCGACGTGGTCCACTCCGTCACGCGCCAGACCACGGAGCGCGCGATCATTCCCGGCCAGTATGAGGAGGTGAGCCTGTTTGAAAGCGAATCCTACCTCCGGCATACGTCGTATGAAGTGGTGGCCCCGGCGGACCGGCCGCTGATCCGCCTGGCCCTGCGCGATCCGGTGCCCGGCACGGTCACCTCCGTCATCCGCACCAACGCGGATCAATCCATCGTTTATCATTGGGAGGTCAACAATGTGCCGCGCATGTTTGACGAGCCGAACATGCCGGCGCATGAAATGGTGCTGCAACGGGTGATGGTGAGCACGCTGCCCGACTGGCCGGCGGTGTCCAAATGGTATTGGGAATTGAGCCAGCCGCACCTGGCGGCCACGACGCCGGCGATGCAGCAAAAGGTGACCGAACTCACCGCCGGGGCCACGAACGATTTCAACAAGGTGCAGGACCTGTTCTTTTATGTCTCGTCCACCATCCGTTACATGGGCTTGACCCCGGAGAAGGATCGGCCCGGGTTTGAACCGCACGATGTCTGCCTGACGTTTGACAAGAAATACGGCGTTTGCCGCGACAAGGCGGCGCTGCTGGTGGAGCTGCTGCGCCTCGCCGGACTGCATGCTTATCCGGTGCTGATCAACGTGGGCACCAAGCGGGACCCGGAGGTGCCGGACCCGTTTTTCAACCACGCCATCGTCAGTGTGGAACTCACCAACGGCACCTACACCCTGATGGATCCCACGGATGAACACACGCGCCAACTGTTGCCGGCGCAGGATTGCAACCAGAGCTATCTGGTCTGCCGGCCGGAGGGCGAGCGGCTGCAAACCAGCCCCATCATCCCGGCGTCGCAAAACATGATGCAGGTGAAAACCACCGGCACGCTGGACGATGCCGGCACGCTGACGGCCAAAACGGAATTATTATTTGACGGCGTCAATGACAATGAATACCGGGATGCCTTCGCCCACATGAAACCGGATGACCGCCGCCGATTTTTCGAGCGGAACCTCAAACGGGTGATGCCGGGCGCGCAATTGAAATCCCTGGTGCTGTTGCCGGACGACATGCTGGACATCTCCTCGCCGGTGCGGGCGACGGTGGAATTCACCGTGGATGGCATGACTGCGTCCGGGAGCGGCAAGGCGATCGTGAGCCTGCCCTGGGTGGGCAAAACGTTCGGGATTGTCAATTTCATCCTGGAAGGCACGGGACTGGAAAAGCGGAAATACCCGCTCGATACCTTCGTGGCCTGCGGCTTGGACGAGCAGATTTCCATCAAGCTGGGCGACAGTTTCACCGGGGCGGTTTCCATGCCCACCAGCACGCCGGTGGACGACACGGGTCTGAGTTACCACCGCACGGTGGCCTTTCAGGATCAAGCCATCACCGGTTCGCGGGAATTGACGCTGAAAGGCGTCGAGTTTTCCCCCGCCCAGTATTTGCTGCTCAAAAAGACGCTGGAGTTGATGCAATACGATGATCGCAAAGCGCCGGTGCTGTCCGTGGCGGGCAAGCTGACGGCCCCGGCGGAAGCGGCGGCGGAGCCACCGGCGCCGCCGGTGGAATCCAACGCGCGCATCCTGGAAAGCCGCAAGGAACTGACGGTCAAGGACGCGCACTCGGCCGTTTACCGGGTGAAATATTCCAAACAGATTCTGAGCTATAACGGCAAGGTGCGCGAGGCGGAGATCAAGGTGCCGTTCAACCCGGCGGTCGAGTCGGCCCGCATGATTCACGGGGCGGTGATCTCCAAAACCGGCGAGCGCCAGGAAATCGCCACCAATGAAATCAGCGTGATGGACGCGGGCTGGAACGCCTCGGCCAAACGCTACACCGGCGGCAAGACCCTGGTTGCCAATTTGCCGGGCGTGGATATTGGCTCGACCATCGAGGTGGAATTTGAAGTCACCAGCCACGACATACCCTTCCTGTCCGGCTTCGAGGGCTTCGAACTGCCGGATGCCATGGACAAAAAGACGTTTTTGCTCTCCGCTCCCGTCGGGGTTACGGTCCAGACGCACCTGAGCGACACGCCGGGCTTGATCAAGGAGGCCAGCTCCACCACCAATGGCCAGCAACAATTTCAGTGGGCGATCGAAAACGCGCCCGCGTTGCCGGCGGAACAACAATTGCCGCCCGAATGGACCTACGGGGCGAGCGTCGGCTATTTCATCGGCGATGCGGCGGCCTACTATAAAGCCGTGCAGGACACGCTGGCGAACCGCTCCGGTAAAAGCACGAAAGCCGCCGAACAGGCCAAGCAACTGACCGCCCAGACCGCCGATAAACTGGCGGCCGTGCGCGCCATTCGCGATTATGTGGCCAAGTCCATCCGGGACGCCGGCCCGGTCTTCACCGAACTGCCGTTATCCGAGTTATCGGACGCGGACACGACGCTGGCCGATGGTTACGGCCATGCGGCGGACCGCGCCATTCTGCTGCACGCCATGCTGACGGCGGCCGGGTTCCAACCGGAATTCGTGCTGGCCTCGGGGCTGCCTCCGATTGCGGACATCACCAATGTCACCGCGTCCCTGCCGCTGCCGCAAAGTTTCACCGCAGTATTGGTGCGGGTGCCGGTGGGCGACGAAACCTATTATCTCAATGACACGGATGAATACGCCCAACTGGGTGCCACGGCTTATGACGGCAAGCTGGCGGTGATTCCAGCCAGTCAAACATTTGAAACGGTGAAGGCCGCGAAAGATTGCCAGGATAAGACCGACACCGTCTATGGCCTGTCCCTGACGGACGACGGCAAAACCCGGGTGCAGTTGACGCATTACTACTATGGCGGCGATTTTGGCGAGAAACACCGGTTTTTTGCGGAATTGCCGCCCGAGGAACGGAACCGCTATTTCCAAGAGGCCGTTTCCGGCGTGGCCCAGGGCGCGCACGCGGTGGGTGGTTTGACCACGGATTTCGACCATTATCCCGGGGTGGAACAATTCACGGTGGAGATTGATCATTACTGCGTGGTGGACGGCACCAACCTGTATTTCAACCTGCCCTTTGTTCCGTCCCTGATGGCCCCCGGCGCGGACCACCGGGCTCTCCCCCTGTTTATTGATGGCAGCATGGACAACACGGTGCGCACGGAAATCTCCCTGGCCCCGGCCTTTCAACACTTCGTGATCACTCCGCCCCCGGGACTGCTGACGCTGCCCGGCGGCGGCGAGAGCGCCTTGATCACCGAAACGAATGTGCCGGGCAAATTCACCATCAGCTACGAATTCAAACTGACGCCCGCCATCGTCAATCCCGGGAACTACCCGGCGATGTTGAAACTGGAGTCCAGCCTGAGCAAAAAATCTTCGCGGGTGTTTTTGCTGGAAGGCGAGTAAGCGCACCGGCGCTAGGACGCGACCACCTCTAACACGGCGGCCACCACGCGTTCGGCGCTGAGGCCCCGCAGACAGCGGAAATCCACCGGGCACTCGCGCAGAAAGCAGGGGGCGCAGGGGACGTCCGATTTGATGAGGCGATGGGCCGGATCGCCGGGCCGGCCGGGGCCGGTCAGTTCCGGCGAGGTGCTGCCAAACGGCACGACCACGGGGACGCCCAACGCCGCCGCCAGATGCATGGGACCGGTGTCGTTGGTGATCAGCACACGGCAGGCAGGCAATGCGCTCATCAGTTCGCCCAGCCGGGTTTTGCCCGCCAGGGAGGTGACGTGTCCCCGGGCCAGCGGCCCCGGCAGCAACCCGCGCAATTGCTCCGCCAAAGCGACGTCCCCCGGACCGCCGAAAATCAGAAACTCACAATCGAGGCGGCGGTATAATTCATTGGCGGCGGCGGCAAAGGATTCCACCGGCCAGCGTTTGGCGGGGCCATATTCCGCCCCCGGATTCAAGCCGATGAACACAGCGGCCCGCCGGCCGCCAACGGGGAGCAGTGCCGCCAAGACCGTATCGGCAGGAGCCGGCGCCTGCACCAGGGGCGCCAGCGGTTGCGAATCGGCCCCGAGCGCCGCCACCAGATGCAGATACTCGTAAATTTGGTGCGCCTCCGGAGGGAGGGGCGGCTCCGGGGTCACCTTCGGCGGCGGACCGGCGAGGAGCCGCTGAATTTCGGCGGCGGTCCGTTTGCGCATGATTACCCGGCCCGGTCGCGGGGCCACGCGCCGGGTGAGCAGCCAGTTGCGCCAGGGCCGGGCGTAACCGATGCGATACGGTATGCCCGCCAGAAAAACCTCGAGGGCCGAGCGCGGCGAATTGGGCAGCACCAAAGCATGGGTGAAGCCGCCCTGCCGCAACCGACGGCTGACGGAAAACACGGATTCCCCGGCGGCAAAGGTCAGAACTTCATCCACCGCCGGATGCCGCCGCCAAAGGTCGGACAGTTTTTCCGGGGTCAGCAGACTGACGTGGGCGGCGGGGAATCGTTCCCGCAGACGCAGCAACGCCGGCGTGGTCATCACGGCGTCGCCGAGCCAGTTGACGCCCCGGACCAAAATCCGGGCGGGATCCATGTCAGACGGGGGATACACGGGATGGGGGTGCGACCGACGTGGTTTCCGGGGGCTGGGGCGGGACGACTGCGCCGCCGGGTTTGGCGACCGTTCGCGGCCGGCGGGGATGGTCGTTTTCCACGGGTTTCCAGCGTTTATGCACCCAGAACCAATTGGCCGGATCCCGGCGCACGGCGGCTTCAAAGGCCTGGTTAACTTCCTGGGTGATATCTTCGACCGACCGGCGGCGGCCATTGATGGAGGTGACAATTGCCGGGCTATTCTCGATCCGCCACCGCCCCAGCCCCACGCGGTAACAGATGGCGACATGCAGCGGACAATGATAGCGCAGGGCGAAGACCGCCGGGGCGGTGGACACCGAGCATTCATGCCCCAAAAAGGGCAGACGCAACCCCTTTTTCCCACCATGATGATCCGCGAGCAAACCCAGCATGGAACCGGTTTTCGTCATCATGGCCAGCAGGGCCGCGCCGCCGGTGCGGCGTTCATAATAATTGCAGCCGGAGCGGTTGCGCAACTCCACCATCAACCGGTTCAGCCCCGGCTGGCTCAGGGCGCGATAAGTGGTGGCCAGTTTGAAGGACGGCACAAACTGGCCGTAATGCGAGCACAACTCAAACAGGCCGAAATGCCCCAGGACTATGATCCGGCTTTGCGCCTGCGGTCCGGCTTCCCGCGGGACCACCCGGTCCATGCCGACCAGTTCAATATGGCGCCGCAATTGTTCCCAGGGCATCAGGTAGGTTTTCACCATGCAGGCATAATTCTCGCCCAGCCGCCGGAAGTTTTCCCGGGCGATGGCCGCAATCTCCGCCGGGGATGTCTCCTGGCCAAAACACATCGTCAGATTCCGCAACGCCACCCGGCGGTGACCCGGATCCAAATAATACGCCAGCCCGCCACCGCAGCGGCCCATCCGGGCCACCCAGGTGAGCGGCAGTAAACCAATGACGGCGACCAGCGCGCGTCCCAGCCAGTAAATCACGAAGTTCATGCTCAACGAAAACAGATTTTGCGGACACAATCCTGGAAATCATTGGCCCCGCTGACGATTTTGATTTCCACCCGGAGGAAGTAAAACGGCAGGTCGCGCCGGTCAATTTTGGGGAAGCGCACGGCGTCCTTCTGCGTGGTGATGATGGTGTCGGCCTGGCGCTTTTTGCTGCGGTTGATGGTGTTCAAAATCTCCTGCTGGGTGAACCGGTGATGGTCGGCAAAGCGCTTGGAATAAACCAACTCGGCCCCCTGGAGGACGAGACTCTGCTCGAAGCTTTCCGGCTGCGCGATCCCGCTCAGCGAGGCCACCTTGTGGCCGCGCAGAAAATCAATCGGCTTGCGTTCCCCGGTGAACACGTCCTCCAAATACAGGGGGCTGTGGACACACTCAATGATGGCGGCCGTGGCGTTCAAGCGCGTGATGCGCTGCCGCAGTTCCGCCGTCTGGCCGTCGCTCTTGGTGATGAAAATCGTGTGGGCGCGGGCCAGGTGCGACGGCGGCTCGCGCAACGTCCCCCGGGGCAGCAGGTGTTCGTTGCCAAACGGCTGCTGCCGGTCAATCAACACCACGTCATGCCGTCGGCCGCGCAGGTTCCAATACTGGAACCCGTCGTCCAACAACAGCGTGTCGCACCCGAATTTCTCGATGGCGTAACGCCCGCTCTTCACCCGGTCCTTGTCCACCAGCACCACGACATCCTTCAGGTTCGAGGCGAGCATGTAGGGTTCATCCCCCGCCATTTCCGAATCCAGCAACAGCGATTTGCCGTCCGACACCACGCGTGGCGGGGTCTGGTCTTCGCGCAGGAGCAGCTTGTTCAGGAGCGTTTGGTGCAGCGAACGCGGCTTGGAACGATAACCGCGCGAAAGAATGGCGACGTTGCGGCCGGCATCGCGCAGTTCGCGCGCAAATTTTTCCACCACCGGCGTCTTGCCCGTGCCCCCGACCGTCAGATTGCCAATGGCAATCACCTGCACCCCCAGGGTTTTGTCGCGCAGAATGCGGACATTGTAAAGCCAGCGGCGGATTTTGACCGCCACCTGAAACACCTTGGAACCGCCAAACAAAATGGCCCGGGTCAGCCTGGCCTTGAAATCATGCCGTTCCCCGAAAACGACCTCGAGGAAGAAGGTTTCAAGATTTTCTGACCAGACCCGGAATTTATCACGCATCATCGGACAATGTGCCAAGCCGGCGGGGTGGCGGCAAGAAATCAGAACGCCCGCCCTGCAGCGGCGGTTACGTCCAATGGAAATCATGCGAACCAGCGGTTGGGACGGCCGCATGCCGGGATGCTCTTGGGCAGGCCCCAACAACTGCGCCAAAATGACCCAACCTGGTTGGGGGTTCGAGATGGCACTTATCGGAGGGCCAGTCCCCGGGTTACCCATCTGGCCAATAACTTCTAAAACGATAAATTAGGGTTTAATGGTGGTAAATTGTTTTCATTAATGAACGAATCCGGCTATATTGGGTCGAAGCTGTGCCAATTATCATGCGTTATTTGAAAACTAAAACAATTATCCTGGCCGCCCCGGTGGTGATGCTGGGGTTCTTCTTCATTGCCAGTTGTGCGACCGGTCAAAAAGTCACTCCGGTCATCCCATTGCCGCTCACGAAGCCGGCCGATGGTGCGCGGCTGGTTCCGGGGCCGAACGACTCACGCATCGCGTATGTCACCGCCCGGCTGCTGGAGCAGAATGATTTCACGCAGCGCCATCTGGATTCGGAACTGTCCAAACGCTTTTTTGACGGCTACCTGGATTCGCTCGATTCGCGGCATGAAAACTTTCTGCAATCGGACTTGGCGGAGTTCGACCACTACCGCACCAATCTGGACAAGCTGACGGACACCCTGGACGGGGTGGCCAACCTGACCCCCGCCTTCCAGATCTTCAACCGATTTTTGGAACGGTTGCAACAGCACAACGACTATGTCATGGCCCTGCTTAAACAGGATCATTTCAAGTTTAACACCGAGGACCGGATTGCCATTGACCGCCGGCATGAACCCTACCCCCGGGATTTGGCGGCGGCGGAGGCGCTGTGGGGGCAGCAGTTGCGCTTTGAATTTTTGATCGAAAAATTGAGCCAGGAAATTTCCGTCACGAATGGCAATCTCGTGGTCAAACTACCCAAGACGGCCGAGACCAACATCATTGACACGCTGACCCGCCGGTATCAACGGAACCAGGAGATTTTCACGAAATGGGACGGCACGGATGTCCTGCAGGCCTACCTGAACGGGCTGACCCACGCCTATGACCCCCATTCCGATTATTTCAACCCGGAACACGCGGCCGATTTCAACATCCAAATGAATCTGTCCCTGTTCGGGATCGGGGCGCAATTATCGGAAAGTGACGGCGGCTTTTGCACGATCGAGAAACTGATCGCCGGGGGGCCGGCGGACCGGAGCAAACAGCTCAATGAAAAAGACCGGGTGGTGGCGGTGGCGCAGGGCACCAACCCGCCGGTGAACGTGGTGGGCATGGAGCTGGGCAAAGTGGTGCAACTCATCCGCGGCGCCAAGGGCACGGAAGTGCGGCTGACCATCAGCCCGGCGGTGGACCGCGCGGCGAGAAATATTGTGGCGCTGGTGCGGGATGAAATCAAGTTGGATGACCAGGCGGCCCGGGCGAAGCTCATTGACCTGCCTGACGGCAAAGGCGGCACCACCCGGCTGGGGTATATTTTGCTGCCGTCATTCTACGCGCCGGTGGGCGGCTCGGGCGGCGGACGCGCCACCCCCCAATACACCTCGGTGGATGTGGCCAAACTGGTCAATAAACTCAAGCAGGAAAAGGTGAACGGGATCATTCTGGATTTGCGCAACAACCCCGGCGGCTCACTGGAGGAGGCCGTGCGCTTCACCAGCCTGTTCATCAAGGACGGGCCGGTGGTGCAGGCCCGTTCGGCGGATGGCATCAGCGTGGATTCCGACACCGATCAAAAACAGATTTATGACGGACCGCTGGCGGTGATGATCAACCGGTTCAGCGCGTCCGCCTCGGAAATCGCGGCCGCCGCGCTGCAGGACTACGGCCGCGCGATTGTGGTGGGCGACTCGTCCACCTTTGGCAAAGGCACGGTGCAGAGCCTGTATCCGCTGCACCCGTATGTGTGGACCGCCACCAATGATCCCGGGGAACTCAAGGTGACGATTCGCAAATTCTACCGGATCAGCGGCGGCTCCACGCAGTTCAAAGGCGTGGCTTCGGACATCATCCTGCCCGATCCGCTGGATTACCGGACGGACATCGAAAGCGAGTCCACCCTGGAAAACGCCCTGCCGTGGGATACGATCCCCAGCGCCACCTACACGAAGTTTGACCTGGTCCAGCCGTATCTGGCGGAGTTGAGCAAACGATCGGCGGTGCGCACCGCCACCAATCAGGATTTTGTTTATTTGCGGCAGGAAATTGAGGAGACGAAAAAATTGAACACCGACCACAGCCTCACCCTGAACGAAAACGAGGCGATTCAAGAACGCCGGACGAACCAGGCCAAAGACAAGGCCCGCGCGGCCGAACGCGATACCCGCCCGCCGGCCGATTTGACGGTCTATGACCTTTTCCTGACGAACACCCTCGTGGCCGGTCTGCCCGCCCCCAGCTATTACCCCGGCATGTTGGAAACCAATGCCACCAGCACCACCACGACGACCTTTAAGCCGGTGCTTAACGAAGCGATCCCCCTTTATTCCGCTGCTGACAAGAAACTGGCTGAATCTCTGGGGCTGGACCTGGATACCGGCCGCTTCCACAACGGTTTTAACGCCCAAACCAATCTGGTCCCCGTCACGGCGACCGCCAAAAACCCCGGCTTGGAAAAAGCGACCCTGACCGTGGCTACCTACACCAATTCAACGGTGACCGTCTCCACCGCGACCATCAAGTTGAAAAACCAGCCGGACTTGGATCCGATTTTGCTGGAGACGGACAACATCATGGTGGATTACATTTCGTTGTTGGCACCGAAGGGTGTGTTGTCTAAAAATTAAGCAGTTATGAAAACCGTCATCGTGTTGGGATTGGCCCTGGGCGTGGCGAATATGACCCGGGCGGACATTTATAATGCCGCGGAAAACCAAGCCCGCCGGGCGGTGACCGCCACTGAGGCGGCCAGTGCGCGCACGGATGAGTCGCCCAACTCATCGCCGGCGGCCCCCCCGGCCCAGCCGCAGCAACCCATGGACCCGGTCCTGGCCGCCACCCTGAAGAACATTGCCAGTTTGAAGGCCGATCTGGCCGCCCTGAACACGAATACTCCGCCCGCCGCCGCCATGACCAATGACCTGGTGGCGGCGGCCAATGGCACCAAGGCCTCGGCGGACACGATTGCCCAACTCATCGGGGATTTGCAGGCGGCCGTCGCGGGGAAACCCGGCTTGCGCACCCACTATCAAAAACTGGCCCAATATCTCCACGCCCTGTCCAACGGTGGGCACCTGACGCCGGCCCAGTTTCAGGCGTTTTCCGACGACTTTGAAAAAATCCTGAGCTACGGGGGTTCCTCCTACGAGGCGACCACCGCAGTAATCCAAGATCTAAAAGTGCTTGCAAGAGAAACCAAATAAGACGCCGGTGGCGGTCAAGTGTCCCGTCTGCAAAAGGACCGGCGACTGGTTTGCCGGCCCGTATGGTCCGTTTTGTTCGCAGCGTTGCCGTCTGGTGGACCTGGGAAAATGGTTTAATGAGGAACACGCCATCTCCGAACCGTTGCGGGCGGAACTCCTGGACCCCTACGCGGAACTGCCCCCCGGAAAACATTTGGACGAACCGGAAACCGATTAGCCTCCCAGGCGCCCAACCCTGTGAAACCCCTCGTTTACCTCCTCCTCGCCGCCGGACTGTTCGCCGTCACCGGGGGGGCGCAAACCAACCCTCCCAACCCGATTATGACGACCAACCCAACTGAGATTGCCGATTTCGGCGGCGGCTGCTTCTGGTGCATGGAAGCCGTGTTCATCCGCCTGCCCGGCGTCAAGTCCGTGATCAGCGGCTTTGCCGGCGGCCACACGGAAAACCCCACCTACGAGCAAGTCTGCACCGAAACCACCGGGCATGCCGAGGTGACGGAAATCCAGTTTGATCCGGCCAAAATCTCCTACGCCAAATTACTCGAGGTGTTCTGGCAGGCTCACGACCCGACCACTCTGAACCGTCAGGGGGCGGATGAAGGCACGTCCTATCGTTCCATCATTTTATATCGCAATGAGAAACAGAAGTTGTTCGCCGAGAAATCCAAAATCGAGGCGCAGGCCAACTTCCGCAACCCGATTGTGACAGAGATCGCGCCGCTGAAGAAGTTCTACCCGGCCGAGGATTACCACCAGGAATATTACGAACACAACAGCGGTGCGCCCTATTGCCAGGTGGTGATCACCCCCAAGCTGGAAAAGTTGGAAAAGAAACACGTCATCGCAGCCGAGCCGCAAACCGGTCAATAAAAAGGGCGATCCGTTGCCGGATCGCCCTGCAATGAGCCGCTGGAATTACAGGCCTTTGCCGATGATATACTTCAGGAGGTCGGCCACGCGGCTGGAATAACCCCATTCGTTGTCATACCAGCTCACGAGCTTGAAGAAGCGCTTGTTCAACTCAATGCCGGAACCCCCGTCGAAGATCGAGGAGGCCTTGCTGTGGATGAAGTCGCTGCTGACCACTTCGTCGGTGGTGTATTCCAGAATGCCCTTGAGATAGGTTTCGCTGGCCTTCTTGATGGCGGCGGAAATTTCAGCATAGCTGGTGTCCTTCACCGTTCGGACCGTGAGGTCAACCACCGAGACCGTCGGCGTGGGCACGCGGAAGGCCATGCCGGTCAACTTGCCCTTGACCTCGGGGCAAACCAGGGCGACGGCCTTGGCGGCACCGGTGGTGGAGGGGATGATGTTGATGGCCGCGCTGCGTCCACCCTTCCAATCCTTCTTGCTCGGGCCGTCCACGGTTTTCTGCGTGGCGGTGTAGCTGTGAATGGTGGTCATGAGGCCTTCCTCGATGCCAAACCCTTCCTTGAGCAGCACATGCACGACCGGCGCGAGGCAGTTCGTGGTGCAACTGGCGTTGGAAATCACGTTATGCTTGGCGGCATCATACTTCTCATGATTCACGCCGATGACGACGGTGATGTCCTCGTTTTTGGCGGGGGCGGAAATGATGACTTTCTTGGCGCCGGCGGTGATGTGACCGTAGGCGGATTTGGGATTCGTCTTGTCGGCGTCGGTGAACAGGCCGGTGGATTCGATCACCACGTCCACGCCCAAGGCCTTCCAGGGCAATTCGGCGGGGGTGCGGGCGCTGACCACCTGGATTTCCTTGCCGTCAACGATGAGGACATCGTCTTCGGTCTTCTCCGGGGCCGATTTCTTGGAACCCACGGTGCCGTGGAAGCGACCCTGAATGGAGTCGTATTTGAGCAGGTAAGCGAGGTTGTCCGCCGGAACGATATCGCCCACGGCGACGACTTCCACTTCCTTGCCGATGAGTCCTTGTTCGGCGATGGCGCGAAAAACCAGGCGACCAATGCGACCGAACCCGTTAATTGCAACTTTTACAGCCATATATTAGTTTGTTTTTTTAATGGTTTTGACGGAAATTCTGCCTTAGATTTCCTTAAATCAATGAGGGCATTTTAGCGGCGAAAACCCCGGCGTCAACGAAGAATTCGAGCTGAGATTGTCAATCCCAACGCATATTTTGCGCTGGCGGGCGGGAAACCGGGCGTCCGCCCGTTACAATCCGGTGACAAACCCAACTGCGATTTGAATTTCCCGCCCGCTTTGGGTAGGGTGGGCCGGTGAATCCAGCCGATGGCAATGCAACCGGAACGACCGATTTTCGCAGGATGATCGGGCACCGGGAATGTGTGCAGGCGAAGGATTTGCTGGAGGATGTCCACCGGCGGTTTGCCCAGCATCAACAGGAATACATGGCGGTGCTGGACGGTCCCCAACTTCTGGGCCTGTGCGCCCGGCGGCAGGTGGGAATGACCCTGGGCGCGCGGTTTGGCTTTGCGATGTATTCCCGGCGGCCCATCCGGGACATGCTGCTGCCCGCCGCCACGCAGATCAGCACGGGCGAATCACTGGCTGCGGTGTTGCACAAGGTGTTTACCCGGCCGGACGACTGTTTTTTCGATGACGTGCTGCTGGTGGACGAAGCGGGGAGCTTTCTGGGGCTTATCTTTGCGCGCACCCTGGTGCGGCTGCAAAACACCCTGCTCGAAAATAACATCGGGGAATTGGAAGCCAAACAAGCGGAACTGAACCGGAAAAATCAGGAGCTGGAAAACGACCTTCGCATGGCCAGTGAAATCCAACTGGCCCTGCTGCCGCAGCAGTATCCCCCATTTCCGCCCCAAGCGCCGCCGGAACAGAGTTGCCTGCGGTTCTACCACCGTTATCAGCCGTCCGGGGTGGTCAGCGGGGATTTTTTCCATGTGTTTCCCCTGTCGCCCGGGGCCGTCGGGATTTTCATCTGCGATGTGATGGGGCACGGGGTGCGCTCCGCCTTTGTCACCGCCATGCTGCGCACGCTGGTCCAGGAACTGGGCCATCTGGGCGGTAATCCTGGGGAATTGCTCACCCGCGTCAACAGCGAACTGAAGGCCATTCTCAAGCAGACCGGCGAACTGATCTACGCCACCGGTTTTTTCCTGATTTTGGACGTCCACACCGGGCGCATCCGCTTTGCCAAAGCCGGGCATCCGGCCCCCCTCTGGTTGCGCCACGAAACCGGCACCGTCCAACCGTTGTGTTGTCCCGCCACCGCCCGGGGCCCCGCCCTCGGGCTGTTCGAGGGTTCCCGTTATGGCACGGCGGAAGGCGTGATTTTCGCTCACGATTCCCTCTTCTTCTTCACGGACGGCCTGGTCGAACTCTTTAATGCCAAAGGGGAGGAATTTGGCGAACCGCGCCTGGCGGAGGAAATCCACCGCCGCCGGGATATGGAGCTGAAACCCATGATGGACGCCATCTTTGCCGAGGCCCGGAATTTCACGGAAAACCTCCAGTTTGATGACGATGTCTGTTTCGTCGGCTTGCAGGTGGCCCGGCTGGGCGATCCGGCGCCGACCATGCCGACACTGTCGGAGGGCGTGGCGAAGGCGCTGCCGGTTTGATCGGCCCGGGCTTTGATCTTTGAATTTTGGAATTTGAACATTCCGCCCCGCCGGGCGGCTTATTCCGGTTCCCGGGCGCCGCTGGTGGGCGGCCACGAGGTTTGCATGCCAGGCTTGTTCAATTCCACCGCATACACCTGGCTGGCTCCGCTCATGTTCGAGCGGAAAATCAGCCACTTCAGGTCCGGCGAAAACATGGCGTTCGGCTCGAGCGCGTAATCGTGTTTGGCCATGTTCACCAGCCGTTCGGCATGAAACACCCCGGTGTGAATCAGCTTGGAGGAATCCAGGTCCGGCCCCGACAAATCCGGCAGCAGTTCCGGCCGGAACAGATACAGCCATTTGCCGTCCGGCGCATGGGCCACCATCTTGTCATCGCCACCATCCCCGGAGAACAGTTGTCCCCCCGGCGCAACGTTGAAATGCACCGACCATTCGTTCCGCTGCAAATGATACCAGGTCCGCCGGCCGGTGGCGACTTCGTAGCCCGCCACCCAGAAATCCTCGCCGCGCGGGGTTTGCAGGTCATACCAGACGGTCTGGCCGTCCGCGCTGAAAAATTCGTGCCCGGCAATTTCCATCGCCATCGTGCGCTGATGGACTTTGGTGAGTTGCGAACCATCCGTCCGAATCGTCCAGATACGATCCACTTTGTGCCAGGGGCCCTCGTGGCAGAACAGCAGCAGGGTGGGATCCGTCGGGGAAAACTGGAGGTGATTCAGCCAATCGGTGCAACGGTCATAAGTTTTCACCCGGCCCGTCTTGACGTTCAGGAAAAACAGTTCCATGGCGTCGTGCCGGCCGAAACGTTCCTGAATCTTGCGGGCTTTGTCGCCGCGTTGCGCATCCGCCGCCCGGATATCCGTCCGCGCGTCGGGACCGCCGTCGGCATTTGTCCCGTTGTTGGCGGCGGGCGGGTGGAGGGTGATGGTGCCGGCCAGGAGGGTTTCATCCGCATTCACGGCGGACACATCCTGTCCGCGCGCCAGTTTGGCGATCACCTGGATTTCCTTGGTGACGGGGTCAATGGCCATGACCGCGCGGTCCGTCCGGTTCGTGGTGGTGTAAAAGATGCGCCCGGTCTTGTGTCCCACCATGATGATGCGCGCCCGGCCGCCCACCACCGGCTCCAAAACGCCGGTTTGGAGGTTGATCAGGGAAATGCCGTTCGTGGTGGTGATCACCATCCGCCGCCCATCGGGCGTAAAGGGGTTCAGGTTGAAATACAGGCTCTCGCTGCCCGGATCGGTGGAAAGTTGAATGACCCGGTGGCCGGTGTCCGGGTCAATCCACGAAGGCAGTTGGGCCGGTTGCGCCGGGGCGATGCGACCGGTGAACAACAGGCCGAAGACGGCCAGACCCGCGCCAAGATTGCGTAATTTCATTTTTTATCTTCGAATGACCAGGGTGATTATGGGAACCAGACGCCGCCGGCCGCCCCAAGGTTAAACAAATCTGTTTGTGCCCCGGGCTATTGCTGGTTAATTTCGCGGGAATGTTTTCAACACCCATCAAGTCAGTTCATTTTGTCGGGATCGGCGGCACGGCCATGGCGGCGGCCGCCGCCGCCATGCAGGACCGGGGTTTCACCGTCACCGGCTCGGATCAGGGCGTTTATGAACCCACGGCCTCCTTTTTGGCCGCGAAGAAAATCAAGGCCATCAATGGTTACGCCGAGCAAAACCTCGCCGCCAAGCCCGACCTGATCGTCATCGGCAACGCCATTTCGCGCGGCAACCCGGAGGCGGAATACGTGCTGGATCACAAACTGCGCTACTGCTCGCTGCCGGAATTGTTGCGCGAATTTTTCATTCGCGGCAAGCGCTCGCTGGTGGTCAGCGGCACCCACGGCAAAACCACCACCACCTCGCTGCTCGCCTGGGTGTTTGAACACAACGGCCTGAATCCCAGCTACTTGATCGGTGGCATCCCCAACAACTTCGGCCAGGGCGCGCGCTTCACGGACAGCGAATGGTTCATCATCGAGGGCGACGAATACGACACCGCCTTCTTCGATAAACGCAGCAAATTCATCCATTACCAGCCCGAAGTCGCCATCATCAACAACCTCGAATTTGATCACGCCGACATTTTTGAGAACCTGGACGCCGTCAAGAAAACCTTCGCGCAATTCATCCGGTTGGTGCCGCGCAACGGACTGCTGCTTGGCAATGGCGACGAGGCCAATCTGGCTCCGTTGCTCGAAGTGACCCATTGCCCGGTCAAACGCTTTGGGTTGGGCGCGCACAACGCCGTACAGGGCTTCAACTTGCAACTCGGGGCCACCGCCAGCACCTTTGAGATTCCCAGCTTCAAATTTCACCTGAACCTCGTGGGCGAACTCAATGTCCGCAACGCCCTGGCCGTGGTGGCGTGCGCCAAGCATTGCGGCCTGAAAAACCAGCAGATTCAGGCCGCCTTCGATACGTTCAAGGGCATCAAACGCCGCATGGAAGTCAAGGGCATCGCCGGCGGCGTCACCATTGTGGACGATTTCGGCCATCACCCCACGGCCATTCGCGAGACCCTCAAGGCGCTGCGCATCAAATATCCGAATGAGAAAATCTGGGCCGTGTTCGAGCCCCGCTCGAACTCGACCCGGCGCAAAGTTTTCCAGGACGATCTGGCCATGTCCTTTGCCGACGCCAATGTCGTGGTGCTCTCGCAAGTGGCCCGGTTGGAACAGATTCCCGCCGCCGAACGCCTTGACCCCGCGCAGTTGATGAAGGATCTCCAGACGCTCGGCAAAGAGGCCGCGTACCTGCCGGATGCCGACGCCATCGTGACGCATCTCGGCAAAGGCGCCCGGGGCGGCGATGTGGTGTGCGTCTTCAGCAACGGCGGCTTCGACGGCATCCACGGCAAGCTGCTCAGCCACCTGGGCCGAAAATAGCCGCCCGCACAAGAATCCAAATCCAGCCGTAGCTGAAATGCTGCAATTATCGCCTGGACCCGGCATACTCCCCCCCATGAAACCGCTGGCGGACTGCCGCCTTTATACGTTTGTGGACACGGCCTATTTGCACGGCCGCGATCCCGCCGAACTCGCCCGTCAGCTTTGCGCGGGCGGGTCCGACCTCATCCAACTGCGCGCCAAAAACGCACCGCTGGACGAAGTTCGGCGGCTGACCGCGGTCATCCTGCCCGTCACCCGCGCCGCCGGGGTGCCGCTGGTGATCAACGACCACCTGGAAATCGCGCGGGAATTCGGGGCCGAATTCTGCCATCTCGGCCAGGAAGATTTTTTTGACGCCGGCCACCGGCACGTGTCCGAATTGCGCACCTCCGGCGACGCCTTATTATACGGCCTCTCCACCCACGCCCCCGCCCAGGCTCAACGCGCCATCGCCGCCGGGCCTGATTACATTGCGATTGGTCCGGTCTATGCCACGGCCACCAAGCCTGGAGCCCGGCCCGTCACGCTGGAGTATGTGCGCTGGGCGGCGGCGCATGTCACCGTGCCATGGTTTGTCATCGGGGGCATCAACCTGCAAACGCTGGAAGAAGTGCTGGCCGCGGGTGCGCGGAACATCTGTGTCGTCTCCGCCATTCTAAACGCGCCGGATGTCGCCCGCGCCTGCCGGGAATTCCGGGATCGGCTGACCTGAAGGCTGCCGATGACCGGAGGTCGGCCAAAGCCGGGCATGGAATTTAAAAAATAATGTTCGGTTTTTTCCCGGCGGGGCATTTAATGGATGAATGCAAGCGATGGACGACACGGCGTTGCTGCGGGAATATGCCCCCCGGCATTCGGAACCGGCTTTTGAGACGCTGGTCGCCCGCCACGCCCCTTTGGTTTATTCCGCCGCCCTGCGGCAGATGCGCGACCCACATCTCGCGGCCGAGGTCACCCCCGCGCCCGATCCGGTGCCCGACCCGCTGGGGAAGACGATTTTGCGCCGCGCCCCGGCTCGGATTTGCAGGGCTACTGGCAGGGGACCATCGGCACCGGGGCGGACGCCGTGCCCGTGCATCTGAAAATCGCCGGGCAGGCGGATGGAACTTTCCTCGCCGCCCCAGCTCCGCCTGGAATGGAAATGGACGGGCGGCGCCTTTGAAGGAAAATTGCAAAACGGCAAGCTGGCCGGGACCTGGTATCAGGGCGGCGGCGGCTTCCCGCTGGTTTTTGAACGCAGCGGGTTAAAGTGATATACGTTTTATTTTGGAATTTGAACTTTCCCCTCATCCCCCCGCCTGTTTCGGAAGTTCGCCGTTGACGGCGGCGATGAAAATCATTTCAAAGCCGCCGGCGATGTCCATGGCCCAGCGATGGATCAAGGTGTCGGGCGTGACGGGGATTTCCTGGGTTTTCGTGAGGTTGGGGGAGCCCAGCGCCAGCCAACTGCCCACGCGTACGTCGTTTAAGACTTGGAGCATCCATTCCATCTCGTCCCGGGTGGGGGTCCAACAAAAGGCGGCGCCGCGCGCTTCAAAGCCACGGGGATTGTCCATGAGGGTTTGCGCCCGCCGCCGGGCTTCCTCGCGGTGGGTGGCGAGGGATTCCTCGAGCAGGGTTTGGTTTTCCTCGCCGTTGCGGCCGGCGGTGCGGCTGAGGCGGTGGTGCGCCGCCGGGATCAGCGGGTAAAGGGCCAGGACCTTGAAGAGCAGTTGCTTTTCGCGCCGGGTGAATTCAAACCCGTATCCGTCCTGATTGGCTTGGATTAATTTCATCCGGTGCGATTATGGCTCCTCGCGTTCGAGCGTGGCGTGCAGGTTGTATTTTTGGAGTTGATGGACGTAAAACTCGGCCTTTTCCAGGCTTTCGCGGATCAAGATGCTCTTGCCCTGGTTGTGAACCTGGAGCATGTGGGTCTCGGCCTTGCTTTTGCGCCAGCCGAAGATGACTTGAAAGACATGCGTCACATAGTCCATGAGGTTCACGGGATCGTCCCAGCAGACGACCAGGTAGCCGTGATGGAGTTCCGCCGCCGGGTCGGATTGGACGCCGGAACCGGGAAGAACGCTGGGCTGGGGGCTGGACGCCATGCTGACTAGAATAAACCGGCGGCGAACCGCTGTCCAGCAGTTCCCGGGGGCCGGGCAAGACGCACCTTACATGGATCTTGCATAAGCCGTATGGTGTCCTTCCGGCGGGATTTCAGGCGCGGTGCAAGAATACACAATACAGTGCCAGTTGCATATTTTCAAAAAGCAGATAGATGCTTATTGTGGGACAGGATTATGAATATCTATCGCGGCCAAATCGGACGACTCCCCGATGGCCTGGGGGGAGCCATTGCACCAACGACTTGAGGCAGGGGAAACCGGGGAACTCAGGCTGGCCAGCGTGCCGCCCCTGCCGGAACCAGCCAAACCAGGGTGAAACAAGGTTGAAATCAGGCTAAATCCCCCGAAGCAAGGTTAAACCAACCAATACCAGCATAAGTCTGCCGCCGCACTCTCTGTGCGCAGTATCCTCATACACGTGAAGGTTCACGGACCGGGCGGGATCAAGGGTGGGCGGCGTTGGTCTGAATCAGCGGGGCGGGGGGGGCCGGTTTGGGCCGGTTGGCGTAGTCCAAATACTGGGCCAGCAGGTCAATTTGCTGGTCGGTCAGCGGGCCGCCGTCGGCGATGGCAAAGGCCGGCATCAGGGTGCCGGGTTTGCCGTGGGCGATCCAGATGCGCCAAAATTCCGGGTTCGTGGCGGCCTTCAATGTGTGCAGGTCCGGCACGGCGGCGGCGCGGTGTTCGCCGTCGTGGCAGATGCCGCAATCGGCGTCATAAAGCGGTTTGCCCACGTGGCCCGCGCCGGGTTTGACGTGGCAGATGATGCATTGGCCCTGGAAGACGGCCTGCCGGTCGGCCCGGGCGATTTGTAAATCATGGGCGCGCTCGGCGTCGGTTAATTGCGGCAGGGTCACGGCGAGAACGTTGACGCGAAAGTTCAGGGTCTTTATGCCTTTATCCGTCGTGACGTTGAGGTTTTTGAAAATCGTGATGGGCTGGTTGGCCCGGCCGCGGAGATCAATACTCACGCCGATCTGACCGTTTGACCCGGGGGCGATGGTCCAGGGCAGGGCATGCACATGGGGGGTGGTGCAATGGCAGCCGGGGGCAACGCCGAGGATGATGACGTCGCTGGTGGAGACATTGGTGAAGTTGAAGGTCAGATGACCTTCGGGGTCACCCACGTTCGCATCAATGGATTTTAGATCGGAATCCCAGGCGATGATGGAACTGGTCAGGGGATTGGGCGAGGCCTGGGGCGGGGCAGTGACGGGTCGGCTGGCGATCACCGGCGGCGGGGTTGGCGTCTGCGCTTGGAGGGCACCGGGGGGGAGGTAGAAGAACAGCCCGATGACGGCGGTTAGGATGAAGCCGGCGGCTGCTTTCAGAAGGGGGATGATCCGGGCGGAGTTCATGGTTTGTTCGCCGTCGCGCCGGCGGCCGGGTTAGGAAGGATGATGCGGGATTGAATGGCGCCGCTGAGATATTGGGTCAGGGTGCTGATTTGCAGGTCGTTCAGCGGTCCGCCATCGGTGGCGGCAAAGGCCGGCATCAGGCTGCCGGGTTTGCCGTGGGCGATCCAGTTGCGCCAGAATTCCGCGTTGGTGGGGACGGTTAAAGCGTGCAAATCCGGCACTTGGGCGATTCGGTGGGCGCCTTCGTGGCAGATGGCGCAATCCGCGTCATACAATGACTTGCCATACTTGCCATCGCCGGGTTTGACGTGGCAGAGGGCGCATTGGGCTTGGAAGATCGCCTGCCGATTGGTCTGGGCGATTTTGATGTCATTGGCGCGTTCGTTCTCGGTCCGGATCGGGAGGACCAGGGGCAGGATGTGAACGTAAAAGGTCAGGGTTTTGATCCCTTTATCCGTCGTCACGGTGAGGTTTTTAAACAGGGTGGCGGTGCCGTGGACATTAATGGTCACGCCAATCCGTCCGGTGGCTCCGGGCGCATTCGTCCAGGGCAGGGGGGGCAGTTGGGCGGTGGTGCAGCCGCATCCGGGATGGACATTGCTGATGACGACGTTGTTCGTGGAGACGTTGGTGAAGGTGAAGGCCAGATGGCCCTGGGGTTCGCCTTCATGCACCTCGATGGTTTTGGTTTCGGCGTCCCAAACCAGGATGTTGGTGGCCAGAGCGGCGGTCATCGGAGGTCTCGGTGTCGGCGTCAAATGGCTGGTGACGTTAATGGTTTGCGCCACCTGCGCCCGGGCGGTGGGCGGCTGGGCATAAATTAACATGCCCAGGGCGACGGAAAACAGGAAACCACAGCTTCTTTTCATGCGGGATGAAGTCTGGCGGATGCCCGCAGTTTTGACGAGTTGAAAATCCAAGGTTGTTGCCATTATTAAGAACGGTTTAAGGCGCTCAAGACGGCGCGGACGGAGGCCAGTTCAATGCTGGTGTCCACGCCGGCCCCCCAAATGGTTTTGCCCGGGGCGTGTTTGATCTGGATGTAGGCGATGGCGGCCGCCGATTCGCCGGATTCGAGGGCGTGTTCGCTGTAATTGGTGATCTCGAAACGCGGGGCATCGGGCAACTGGCAGAGGCCGTTAACCAGCGCGGCGAGGGGGCCGTTGCCCCGGCCGCTGATGGGGCAGGGGACGCCTTGACGCAACAAGGTGCCCTGGCAGTTCACCCGGCCGTTTTCGCTGGAGGTATTCAGGACGCCGAGTTCCCACGGCGAGGTGCGCTCGATATATTCACGCCAAAACATGTCCTTCAACTCCGTGCCGCTGACTTCGCGCCCGAGTTGGTCCACGGCCTCGTTGGCAATGGGGCCGAATTCGCGCTGCAAATCCTTGGGCAGCACAATGCCGAATTCGCTTTCGAGCAGGTAGGCCACGCCGCCTTTGCCGGATTGCGAATTGACGCGGATGACCTCGCGGTATTCGCGCCCAATATCCGCGGGATCAATGGTTAGATACGGGACGTCCCAATGGGAACGGCCGCCGGATTCCCATTCCGCCAGACCTTTTTTGATGGCGTCCTGATGCGAACCGCTGAAGGCGGTGAAGACCAGTTCGCCGGCATACGGCTGGCGCGGGGGGACGGTCATGCCGGTGCAGCGTTCATAAACGGCGATCAACTCGCTCAGATGGGAAAAATCCAACCCGGGATCAATGCCGTGCATGTAGAGATTCAGGGCCACGGTCACGAGGTCCAGGTTGCCGGTGCGTTCGCCGTTGCCAAAGAGCGTGCCCTCGACGCGGTCCGCCCCGGCGAGCAAACCGAGTTCCGTGGCGGCGACGCCGGTGCTCCGGTCATTGTGGGTGTGCAGGCTGATGACGAGGGCGTCGCGGTGCTTCAGGTGGCGGCACATCCACTCGATTTGATCGGCGTAGACGTTGGGCATGGCCACCTCGACCGTGTCGGGCAGGTTCAAAATCATCTTGTGTTCCGGCGTGGGCTGCCAGACGTCCATGACGGCCTCGGAGATTTCCCGGGCAAATTCCACTTCCGTGCCGCTGAAACTTTCCGGTGAATATTGGAGCGTGATTTCCGTGCCCTGGAGACGGTGCAGACGCTCCTTGATGAGGCGCGCACCATTCACCGCGATGGCCTTGATCTCGTCCTTCGATTTTCCAAACACCACCCGCCGTTGCGCGGGCGACGTGGAGTTATACATGTGGATGATCACCCGCTTCGCGCCCAGCAGGGATTCGACGGTGCGTTCGATCAAATCCTCGCGGGCCTGGACGAGCACCTGCAACCAGACGTCGTCCGGCGCGCGGCGTTCTTCGATCAGCCGGCGGTTGAAGGTGAACTCGGTGTTCGAGGCGGAGGGAAACCCGATTTCAATCTCCTTGAACCCGGTTTTAACGAGGGCTTGGAAGAGTTCGAGTTTCTGGCCGACATTCATCGGCACGGCCAGGGCCTGGTTGCCGTCCCGCAAATCCACGCTGCACCAGCGCGGTGCGCGCGTGAGTACCCGGTCCGGCCATTGCCGGTCGGGCAGCGGCACCGGCGGGAACGGACGGTATTTTTGGGCGGCGGGTTTGCGCATGGGTCACCCAATGAACGCCTTGTGGACTGCGGCCGTGGCCTGCGGACCCCTGGCCAGGTCGATGATCACCGAGATTTTGATTTCACTGGTGGAAATCATCCCGATGTTGACGCCTTCGCGGGCGAGCACATCAAACATTTTGCCGGCCACGCCGGTGTGGGATTTCATGCCGACGCCGACGATGGAGAGCTTGCCGATGTTTTCATCCGCCAGCACGTCCTTGAAGCCGATGTCGTTTTTGAGGGCGCCGATCACCTTTTGCGCCTTCAAGAGATCGGGTTTGTCCACCGTGAAGGACAAGTCGGTGGCGGGCACGCCGCTGCCGTGGCTGACGTTCTGGACAATCATGTCAACGTTGACCACGGCATCGCCCAGGGCCTTGAAGATGCGGGCGGCCACGCCGGGTTTGTCCGGCACGCCGACGAGGGTCACCTTGGCCTGATTTTTGTCGAGCGCGACGCCGCGCACGACGATGTCTTCCATGTTTTTCGTTTCTTCTTTCACAATCGTTCCTGGATTATCGTTCAAACTTGACCGCACTTCAAACACCACGCCAAATTTTTTGGCAAATTCCACCGACCGGCTCTGCATGACCTTGGCCCCGAGACTCGCCAACTCGAGCATTTCGTCATAGGAAATCTCGGGCAACTTGAGGGCCGAGGGGACCAGGCGCGGATCGGCGGTATAGACGCCGTCCACATCCGTGTAGATCTGGCACAAATCGGCCTTGAGGGCGGCGGCCAGCGCAATGGCGGTCAAATCCGAACCGCCGCGGCCGAGGGTGGTGATCTGGCCGTCCTTGGTTTCGCCCTGGAACCCGGCGACAATGACGACTTTGCCGGCGTCGAGCAATTCATGCACGCGCTTGGGGGTGATGTTGTGGATTTTGGCCTTGGTATGCACGCCGTCGGTGACAATGCCGGCCTGGGCCCCGGTCAGGGAGACGGCCGGCACGCTCAGGGCGTGCAGCGCGATGGCGGTCAGGGCGATGGTCTGTTGTTCGCCGGTGGCCAGCAGCATGTCCATCTCGCGCTCGCTGGGCAGGGGGGCGATGTCTTTGGCGAGCTTGATGAGACCATCGGTGACGCCGCTCATGGCGGAAACCACCACCACCACGCGGTCGCCCTGGGCGCGGTATTTGGCCACGCGCGCCGCGACATTTTTGATGCGGTCGGTGTTGCCCACCGAGGTGCCGCCGTATTTTTGAACAATCAACGCCATACAAATAATCTCTGAAAATCTCTGAATTCGCCGACCGGCCTTCGGCCGCCGGAATCCAATGGAAGGTTTAGTGTAGTCGGCGGCGGCGCATTTGAAAAGTGGAAGTTGGGCTCGATTTTGCCCCGGTTCCACAGGGGGGGGTGAAACTGAATAACGATTCGTTTGATCGTTTTTTTTTAAATTTTTTTGGGGAATACCGTTGAAGGGTGATGATTAGCGTTTAAATGTGTTAAAAGCGTTAAATCTGTTTAGGTTCATGATTTAAACTCGGGTTGGGCAAAAATGGAAGCTTAATGGCCGGGAGCGCCGCCCGGCGGCTTCCATGGCGGCGGGCATGGGAAGAAATTGCCGTTCGCTTGGATGTTAGCAAATTTCCGCCGTTCCGCGATCCACGCCCGCCCGGCAGGCGGCGGAAGCGTTTTTCGCCGGTTAAAAGGCAAATTTCCGAGGTTAATCTTAACGCGTTCATACGTTATCCTCAGCTCACAATACGCCATAATATGGACATAGTCAATATAATAAAGGCACAAAGTTGCATATTTTGTGAGGTGGAAAGTTGACGACGGGCTGAGAACCCCGTGGTTGGGGAGCGCGAGGCACTGCCACTCTCGCTCCGCAACGATTTTCTCGACTGCCAGGCGGGCTTGTCCCGGCTCAAATAGTGTGGCATACTTCGCAGAGTGAATTCGATCCAAAACATCGCCCGCTGGTGCTACCTGTTGCCGGAGGCCAAGCTCCGCCACCGCTGGGAAACGATCCCGGCGGAGGTGGCGCAGAGGGGGAGCCTGTGTGCCGCTGGCGACCCTGCGCGCGACCCTCGACCGGCTTGCTGCACCGGCTTTATTGAAGCCATACGATGAGTGCCAAAGAAATTCTCCTGGAAATCGCAGAAAAGCTGCCCCCCGACGCCACGCTGGACGACGCCATATACGAATTGGAATTTCGCCAGGCCGTCCAGCAGGGATTGGATGAATTGGATCGCGGTGAAGGCGTGCCCATTGAAGCGGTCCGTGCCAAAATTGCCGAATGGGCCGGCAAGTAATCATCGCGCCATCGGCACAGGCCGATCTGGCGGACATCGTCCGTTACGTTGCCCGGCGCAATTCCGATGCGGCGATGCGGTTGGGTTATGAATTGATCACGCGGGCCGAGCGCGTGGCGGCGTTTCCAGAAATCGGCCGGGTCGTGCCGGAGTTCCGGCAACCCTGTCTGCGGGAGGTGATTTGCCGGTCGTATCGGGTAAGCTACCGGTTGAAGTGTGACGATGAGCGGATTGAGATTGTCCGTTTTTGGCACGGGGCGCGCGGGTTTCCGCACATTCCGGGCGAAGTCAGAAATGATTGAGCCCACCCCCTTTCGCTCCGCAATAGTTTTCGCTACTTCCACGCCGGGCGGCGTTGAAAATCCTCAAGGGCTGGCGCGGGCTGGGGGTGGGCTGGGGTAAAGCGGAAACCGGGCTGAACCCAGCCTGCGGGGCCGGACCAGGGCGACATCACCGGAGGCAGGCCAAGCCGGAACCCGCCAAGCCTTTGGCAAGCGCCGAAGTTTTGGATTTTACGTGGCAGCAACAAGATAGGAAGATTTTCTTTAATTTCTCCGCAAATCTGCCGATGATCGTCTCGGATGGCGATTTCCAGCCATCGGTTCCACGCTTGCGCTGCCCTCGGATGGCGATTTCCAGCCATCGGTTCCACGCTTGCGTTGCCAATGGCGTGGTGTAGGGCTGCTCCGGCAATATCCAGGACGAGCAGAGTTTCCCGAATCGGCGCCATGGAATTATGAACGAAATTTATTTAAGCGTTTTGCAGGGTCTTCAAGCCGGCCTGTTTGTTTGCGATCCGGCGAAACGCGGATTTCCCATCCTCCAAGTTGATCCGTCCTTCACCCACTTGACCGGATACGCCGCCGGCGAAGCCATCGGCAGCAAGCTTAGTATTTTATATGGCTCCAAAACGGAAGCGACGGTCGTGAAGTCAATCCATCAGGCGTTGCGGCGAGCCGAGGCGTTTCGCGGTGATGTGCTGTGTTATCATGCCGACGGCCGCACGGCGTGGCATGTATTGGTGGTGGTGCCAAGACCGGCGGGAGGGGGAATGCCCGCCAGTGCGGTGATGGCCTTGATTGACGTTTCGGAACGCAAGGGGCGCGAAGCGCAGTTGAAGCAGCAGGAAATCAATTTCCTCGGCATTTTCAAGAATGCCATTGAAGGCATCTACCAGAGCACGGCGGAGGGACGTTATTTGCAGGTCAATCTGGCGCTGGCAATGATGTATGGATATTCCAGTCCGGAGGCCTTGATGAAGCAGGTCCGCGACATCGAACACGAGATTTATGTTGATCCCGGCACGCGGGAGCGATTCCAGCGGCTGATCAGCGAAGCGGATCGCGTCCGGGGATTTGAAGCCCAGGTGCGGCGGCGGGACGGACGCATTATCTGGATTTCGGAAAACGCCCGGGTGGTGCGGGACGGGAACGGCGGGATTCAATATTATGAAGGGTTCGTGGAGGAGATCACCGAGCGCAAAGCGGCGGAGGCGGCCTTGCAGCGGTCGCAGCAGGAACTCATTGAAACGTCGCGTCAGATCGGCCTGGCGGAGATGGCCGACGGGGTATTGCACAATGTCGGCAATGCGCTCAACAGTGTCAATGTTTCCGCCGGCATCCTGGCGGACAAGTTGGCGGGTTCAAAAGTCGCCAACTTGTCCAAGGTGATGGCGCTCCTGAACGAACATGAAGCGGACTTGGCGCGGTTCCTCACGCACGATCCCAAAGGGGGACAATTGATCGGCTACCTGGGGAAGTTGACCGAGCACTTGCTGCACGAGCAGGCCGGCCTGAAGGAGGAGGTCGCGTCTCTGAAAGAAAGTGTGGCCCACGCCACGGACATTATTGCTTTCCAGCAAAATTCCGGCAAAAACAACGGCCGGATTGAAACGGTGCCCATGGCCGAACTGGTCGAAGACGCGTTGCGCATGAACGCCAACTCGCTGGCGCGACACGGCATCGAAGTGGTCCGTGATTTTGGCCCGGACCTGCCCCCGGTGGTGGTGCGGAAGCATCAAGTCCTCCAGATCTTGGTCAACCTGATTCGCAATGCCAAAACGGCTTGCGCGGCGGCTGCGGCACCGGAGAAACGGCTGACTTTGAGCACCCGCTGGGAGCCAACGACGCGCCGGATTCGCATTGAAGTCCGGGACAACGGGGTGGGCATTCCGCCGGAAAATCTGGGGCGGATTTGCACGCATGGGTTCACGACGCGAAAGGACGGCCACGGGTTTGGGCTGCACAGCGGACTGCGAATTGCCAAGGAACTGGGAGGCTCGCTTTCGGTACACAGTGGCGGGCTTGGGCAGGGCGCCTCGTTCACGCTGGAAATTCCGTGCCAATCGCCCCTGGCAAAGGGCGGATGACGGCGCGGAGGGCAGGGTGCGGCGGCGGGAGGGGGAACCCATCCAGGGGAACGGAGAAAACCAAAGCGGGCCGAACCCCGGCTGGGTAAATGGTTGCGAAGAGCGCTGGCGGGTGGTGTCGTTCTGCGGTTGGATCGTCCTAAGATACTCTGATCTCAAGAAGCGACCCGGTCATGGGCCATGCGAATCACCGGTTGTATCGCCACCGAAAAAGT
>Ga0302278_10001159_pt1 | contig 32951 bp, 31 predicted proteins | sample III_Bog_N3_2_FD_194543 | JGI IMG/M metagenome (GOLD analysis project Ga0302278, IMG submission 194543) | Peat permafrost microbial communities from Stordalen Mire near Abisko, Sweden - III_Bog_N3_2 | ecosystem: Environmental > Terrestrial > Soil > Wetlands > Peat | place: Sweden: Abisko... | reverse complement strand
GCTGCTTCGGTCAACCGCACCAGTTCCTTTTGCAAACCCTGCAGCACCAGGGCCACATTGTTGATCGCCTGCTTCATCTTCTCGTGGTCGCCCTTGTAGGTCTGCGAGATCAGTTCGTCGATCTTGCCGTTCGAGACCTGGGCCAGAATGCGATTACCCTCGCCGATGGGCAGAAGAATCGCGTCGAGCATGGTATTGACGCCGCGGACAATCTCCGCGTACGCGCCGTGGAACTGCTCCGGCTTGCCGCGCTCGGAAAGCTGGCCCTCTTTGGACGCCTCGGTCAGCCGTCCCACTTCTTTCTCCAGCGCCTGCACGACTACAGCCACATTATTGACGGCGACCTTCATCTTCTCGTGGTCGCCCTGATAAGTCTGCGTGATCAACTCGTCGATCTTGCCGCTCGATATCTGCGCGAGAACCCGGTTGCCCTCCCCGATGGGAAGCAGAATCGCGTCCAGCATCTCGTTGACGCCCTGAATCATCTCGCGATGGACGCCGTTAAAGATGGTTGCCTTGCCGCGCTCCGATAGCCGTCCCTCTTTGGACGCGTCCACCAGGCGCATGATCTCCTGCAAGACGAGCATCGAGTCGTCCTCGATCAGCGGCGCCTTGGCATTCGCACGCTCGTGTGCGTTGTGTCCATTTCCGCTATTTCCGTTGCCGGCGCCATGAAGCTTCCGGCCGTCCCTTACCAATGTTGTAGTCGCCATGAAGTCCGTTCCTCCCTCCGCTGAAATTCGTCCTCTACCATCCGTTCCAACGCTCTGGGTGAGAATTTGGGAACGGAAGGAGTACGAGACTCAGCTTGTTAAACGTTGTTTGACCATGTGCTGGCGCTCGATCCAGCACCGACGATGCCCTAAGAAGCTGCTTGCGCCCTGCCCTTCGCTTCCCGGCCGATGCCTGCCCGGAGCGCGGCCCCGGCCGGACGCCCGCGCGCCCGGTGCGAGATGGCACGGACCGCGTCCTGGGCCAGCCGCTCGGGGTCGAGGATCAGCGCCACCGTTCCGTTCCCCAGAATGGTCGCTCCCGATACCACTTGCACATGCCGGTAGAACCGGCCCAGATTCTTGATCACTGTCTGGCAGTTCCCCAACACCCGGTCGACGACAAAACCGTAGTGCCCCTGCTCGGTCTGGACGACCATGATCTGTTCGATCTCCGGGCGCGGGGGCAGAATGTTGAAGTGTTCGCGCAGGCGAATGTAGGGAACAATCTCCCCCCGCACGTTGGCCATATGCTTGCCGTTGGCTCTTTCAATGTCTGCGCGGGTCAGTTCGATGCATTCCAGGATGTTGGCCAGGGGCAGCACGAAGCTGGCCTCTCCAATGCTCACCAACAGGCCGTCGATGATGGCCAGGGTCAACGGCAGGCGCAGCGTCACTCTGGTACCCAGGCCGGGCTCGCTGGTCACATCGATCGAGCCTCGCAGGCTGTCGACCCGCTGCCTGACCACGTCCATCCCCACGCCGCGACCGGAGACATCCGTGATCTGCTTGGCCGTCGAAAAACCCGGTTGAAAAAGCAGTGCGAAGGCTTCTCTTTCGGTGAGCTGGGCGCCGGCAGCCACCAAGCCCCGCTCGACGGCTCGCTTTTCGACCGCCTCAACATCGATACCGCCGCCGTCGTCCGACACTCCGATCAGCACGCTCGCCCCGGAGTGCCGCGCCGAAAGATGAATGGTTGCCGTGGGTCGCTTGCCGCGTGCCGTGCGGACATCTGGCGGCTCGACGCCGTGGTCCATGCTGTTGCGGATAAGGTGCATCAGAGGGTCGCCCAACTGGTCGATCACGGTCTTGTCCAGCTCCGTATCCGCGCCCTCGATCGTCAGCTCGACGTTCTTTCCCAGATCGCGCGCCAGATCGTGGACCAGGCGGCGGAACTTCTCGAACGTGGCGCGAATGGGCATCATGCGGATGTTCATCGAGTTCTCGCGCAGCGACGAAGTCAGCCGCTCGATCTCTTCCGAGACCGCCGCAATCTCTATATCGTCGCGTTGCGCCGCGATCTCGCTCAACCGGGCCTGCACTGTCACCAGTTCGCCCACCAGATTCACAAACTGATCCAGCTTGGCGGCGGGAACACGAAGGCTCGAAGCGTGGTCGGGCGCATCGTAGATGCGGCGACCGCCGGAGGTGGCACGCTGGTCCTCAAGCACCCTGGCCGTCAAGTCTGCCGTACCGGCAACCGCCGAACCCGTCTGGGCAGCAATCGAGGCTTGACCCTTGGCCGGAATCGAATCCGCAGTCGAAGTGGGACTGGTGGCCGCTTCGATCGTCAGGTCGCAACAATCCTCGACAAAGATAAAGACATCTCGAATCGCATCGCGCTCAGCCGCGGTGGCCAGCACCATCTCCCAGCTCACGTAGCAGCGCTCCGGGTCCAGTTCTCCCAGAGGCGGAACCGCCGCCATGCTGGCCCTCACCGAGAGTCCCCCCAGTTGACCCAGCTCGCGCAACAGCAACAGAGGATTGGCGCCGTTCAACATGAATTCCGCGCCGGGAGCAAAATGGATCGACCACTCCCGCATGGGGCCCGCGTCAATGCCCGTACCAGCTTCGCAACCGGCCTCGGTGCCAGCGCCGGGCGCAGCGGGCTTGTCTCCGGCCGACGGCTTTTCCGGCCTTCCCGTCAGATGCCGCACCTTGGCAAGAATCTCCGCACGGGCAGACGGGTCCGATTGAGGCGCCCCGGCCTCGCCCTCCTCGAGCATCGCGCGAATCTGATCGAGCGCGGAGAGGGTGAGATCGATCAACTCCGAGCCGATCTCCAGCCGCCCGTTGCGCACCTCGTCAAAGGCGCTTTCAAGGTTGTGCGTGAAGGCGGCCAGATTCTCGAAGCCGAACATCGCCCCCGAGCCCTTGATGGTGTGCAGGGCGCGGAAGACACGCCCCACCAACTCCGCGTCGGCGCGGTTCTCGTTCAGTTCCAGCAGGGCCGATTCCAGATCCACTAGAACCTCGCGGGCCTCTTCTCTGAAGGCAATCTTGAACTGGTCGGCCTTGTTTGCCATCGACAACCATCCACCCCGCTTGATTAGCAGGCGTCCAAAGGAAACAGAAACTGGTGAAGACCTGCATAGCCAAGAGCCGACGAGACTGAGTCCTGCACCGCACCGAAGATCGTAAAAGCCACACCCGCCCCTTCCGCCGATCGCCTTGCAGCCCAGATCAACTGCACGGCGGTAGCATCGAGATCGGTTGCGCCATCGAGCGCCACCCTGACGTCCTTGCCGGACCCACACGCCTGCAGCAGCAGATTCTTGAACTCCGCCGCCGCAGCAATGTCGATGGCGCCCTCAAGGCGGATCACGGCCAACTTCCTGCTTTGCTTCAGAGTGATTCCCACTTCCGTCTCCTGTGATCGGTTACCCGCGGCTCCGTGTTTGCATTTCACGGACGGCCAGGCGAAGTCCTGCTCGGGCGCGCAGCTTCCGCGCTCGACAGATTCTTGAAGGATTGGCTCCGGCATAGCCGGCTATAGCCAATCCATACTTGCAGAGACCGTTACAGGGGCCTTCTACCTCTGCCCTCGGACGAGGCTTGGTCGGCGTGTCCCGCAACTACTCCTGTTCATCGGCATGTGTGGAGCAATCCAGGGGGCCAATTGCACCGATGTTCATTGGTTTTTTCTAAACTGGCGGCGCACCCTGGCGTTGAGAAAAGGCCGGCGGGAGTCCTATTGGTGAAGGCCGTCATTCAATGCATCGATTGAACGGCGGCGGTAGAAAGAGATTCGATCGTCTTCCGGAATGAGGATCGTATCCCAGTCCTGGAATTCGCAATCGCGCGCCCCACTCGCCAATTTCGCAATCTGGCCGATAGATCCATTGCCGAACAAACTTCAGGGGGAGATGGTGATGGCCTTAATGACCTGGAACAGTAAGTACTGAACCGCCTCGGCGCACGCGGCGTTCATTGATCAAGCTCGCAAACCGCCGGCGCCACGGTTCCGCCACTAACCTTTCGGCACAGAATGCCGATGAACGGACAGTATCTCGGATTGAGGCGGTCGGCATGGATAGAATTGCGTTCCTGGCGAGAGAATGCGAACAATCCACACCGTGAGGAAACCTCGATGGCAATGAAGGTCCTCGTCGTAGACGATTCGGTCACCATGGTGATGAGCCTCAAGACCACTCTGACCATGAACGGCTTTGAAGTCGAGACTGCCAACAACGGCCAGGCAGCGCTGGACAAATTGAATTCGGGAATCAAGCCCAATCTGATCGTCACCGACATCAATATGCCGGTCATGGGAGGGCTTGAGCTGATCGGCAAGGTACGCGCGATGCCGGGGTTCAAATTCATTCCCATCCTGACCCTTACCACGGAAAGCGACAATACCAAGCGCGATGCGGGCAAGCGCGCCGGCGCTACCGGCTGGATCGTCAAGCCGGTAGCGGGCGATGACCTGATCAAAGTCATCAAGAAGGTTCTGCCGAGAGCGTAAGGGTATGGCATCTGCGACATATCAAGGGCTCGAAAGGATTGCTCCCGCACAGGCAGTCCGCGAGGAGGTCGAGGAAGATGAGGCTCCGCCGAATCGCCGGTCGCGCCTCAGCAAGGCCCGCATCGGGCTTGTGGCTCAGTGAGAGTCAGGTCTCAGCAGCATCCTGCTCTTCTATCTGTCTATGTCTTATTGGATGGGGACGGTTTTCAATATCTACAGAAGCCGGATCCTCAAATCATGAGTGCTGCTCTTGGTCATTCCCCTGACGATCGGCAAATGGGCGAACTGGGTCCAGTCCCACCGCGGTATTGTCGAACTCGGAATGGCTTTCCATAGGCACAACTATTCAGGGCTCAGCACTATTTCAGCAATTCAAATATTGGCGTCAGTAAATTGTTTAATTTCAATACCATCTTGAATGTGGCCCATTTTTTCGTGCTTGGTCTTGAGGTAGGCGGCGAAGGTGTCTTGCAGGACGACTTCGGCGGAGACGCGCTCGACAACCGCAATGCCGGCCGATTCGAGGGCAGCGACCTTCTCAGGATTGTTGGTGATGAGACGCACCGCGGAGACGCCGAGGAGCTTGAGGACCTGGGCGGGAAGCTCGTACGCGCGGCAGTCGGCGGCAAAGCCGAGCTCGACGTTGGCTTCGACGGTGTCCATGCCGTGGTCCTGCAGCTCATAGGCTTTCAATTTTGCCATCAGGCCGATGCCGCGTCCCTCCTGCTGCTCATAGAGCAGAATGCCTGCACCTGCCTGGGCGATGCTGCCCAAGGCGAGTTCCAGTTGCAGTCGGCAATCGCACCGGAGTGAGCCGAAAACGTCTCCGGTGAGGCATTGGGAGTGGATGCGCACCAGCGGCGGTGTGGAGTGAATGTCGCCCATGACCAGGGCGACCAATCCCTCGACGTGCTTGCCTTCGCGGGCGCCGTGCTCGCAGCATGGGCGCGGGTCGGTCAGTTGGCCTTCAAAGCCGAGGATGCGGAAGTGTCCCCAGCGGGTGGGGAAATCGGCTTCGGCGATCTTGTTGATGCTGACGTAACCCATGGTTCCATTCTACTAGAGCAGGGAATAGGGAATAGGGAATAGGGAACAGGGACTAAGGGCTATACTGGCTGCGCTTCAATGGCAACTCTGGAGACGGTCTTGAAAGAATTTCGTTTTGGAACAATCCTTCTTTGCTGCTTGCTGCTGGCGGTGACTGCTGCGGCGAAAGAAAAAGTGACTAAGCTTACGTTTCAATTCGCCGGGAATACCAGAACTTATTATTTGCTAATACCGGAAGTGGAAGGTCCGCTGCCGGTGGTTGTATTGCTGCATGGCTCGGGGAGGAACGGGCTGGTGATGGCCGACTGCTGGAAGGACCTGGCGGCGAAGGAGCATTTCATTATTGCCGCACCGGATGCGTGGAACTCCGCAGGCTGGGACACCGGGCCGGACTCGGTCGATTTTTTCCACGCCATGATTGAAGAAGTGGCGGCGAAACACGCAATCGATCGAAGCCGGATCTATCTTTTCGGGCATTCGGCTGGGGCGGCGTTTTCGCTGGTTCTTTCGCTCATTGATTCGGAATACTATGCTGCTGCAGCGGTACACGCAGGCGCTCTGCGGCCCGATCAGTACAACTTATTTGACTATGCGGAACGGAAGATGCCGGTGGCGATCTGGGTTGGAGATCGCGACCCGAACTTTCCGCTGGATTTGGTCAACGCAACAAAGAAGGAATACGAGCGGCACGGAAATGCGCCGCAGCTTTCGATTATTCCACTGCACGACCATAACTACTATGCGATCTCCGATTCGGTGAACAGGAAGGCTTGGGATTTTCTGAAGGTGTTGCGCTTGCCTCCGCCGGTTCCGGAGGACAGCCAGTAGAGATGGGCGCAAGCCCGCCGTACTGCAGAGGGGAAATAGATGGGGCCAGAGAGTGGGGCGGTAGTTGGGAATCGATCTCTCGCGGAGAAGGCAAACATCGCCGGAGGCTATGAGGAGAACTCGGCAACCGGCGCCAAACCCTGATATCCGGCCATAAAAATGGTGCCGTTGTAGGTTGAAGGTGGCTGAATTGCGGTGTTGAGCGAGATGGCTACATATTGCAGTTGGAATTGCGAGATTTGAGCACTCGACAGGAAAGGACCAATGTTCGCGCCCAGCAGGGTAGTTGGAACGTACTGCGCGAGAGTGTGACGAGCCATAAAGGATGAGGCGACGGGCAGATAAAGCCATGCACATAATGGCGCTCCCGAAACGCAAAGGCATCCAAAAATGGGACTCGTCAACACATACCCAAGTGAGGCGACCCAATAAAGGCCTCCTGTGCCGGCGGAGCTGGATCCTGTGAAGTAATAGAAGAATTTCATCATGGCACTGAAGTTGGTGAAACCGGCAGGCGGGAGAGGAGTATTCGGCACATTATCCGCGCGAAGCCAGGCACAGCCGGCTTGCATAGTTACGGCAGCGTTGTTTCTGGAGGCGCTTGCGGCAAGTAGTCTTGGCTTCGGATACATGGGGGTTCCCCCTTTTTGGGCGATTCTGTAAACGTAGGGAAAGTGCCCGCAAATGTAAAGAGATTTCGATCCGCATCCTCTGTGTCAAATCAACAGCGTCAGGCCTTTATATCCGTTCATATTCATGAGGCCGGAATGAGTGGAAGGAGGCTGAATCGCGGTGTTGAGCGAAATGGCGACGTATTGCAGTTGGAATTGTGCGATTTGAGGCATGGTCAATACGGGACCGATGTTCGGCCCCATGGGGGCGGTTGGAACATACTGAGCGAGTATGTGACGAGCCAAAAAAATTGCGGTGACAGGCATATAGAGCCATCCGTATAAAGGCGTGTTTCCGCCCGAAATAGCGAGGCAACCAAAAAGAGGGCTCGCCAAAGTGAAATTTTGAGAATTGCTGACCGAATAGATGGTTCCTTTGGACGCATTGGGCCCGTTGAATCTCCAGAAGAAGTCCACCATGTAGGGGAAGCTGCTGAAACCGGCAGGAGGAACGGAAGGGTTTGGTGCATGATCCACGGGAAGCCAGGCGGCGCCTTTCTGCATGGTGACGCCGGCTTTATTGCTGGAAGCGGTTGCGGACAGCGGTTTTGGCATCGGATAAAACATCGGGTTCCCCTTTCTCAGCAGTCCAGTAACCGTAGGGGAAATTGCCGTATCTGTAAAGGGCTTTTCAATAGGGCGGTTTGCAAATGCGCGAGCCGATCATGCATCGTGTTGGGCTGTGTGTTCCCAATGCGATACATTCATGGGGTGACCGTCAACCTGATTTGGATTACGTTGCTGGTGAAGCTGGGGGTTTCCGCCTCGGTTGCCAGTGTGCTGGCGCGCGTCACAACCTTCCGGCGGCTGATCTTTGCCGAAAAGCGAACCCGGAGCCAGACTCTGGCATTGCTGGCGTTCATTGTGGTGCCGCTGACGCTGGGGGTTTTGATACGGATCAGGGTGCCGAACTTTCTGGCCGCGGACATCTCTTTCGAAACTGTCATTCTGCTGGGGCTGCTGCTGGGGCCGGTGTGGGCCATGCTGGGCGGCGCAGTGCTTGCGGCTCCCGCAGTGGGTCATCACGAGTACCTGGCGCTGCCGTTCAACGTGGCGCTGGGACTGGCGTGGGGCTTGTTGGGACGCTTTGTGGGCAGGGAAGAGATTTGGTCGTTCACGCCGTTTATCGACCTGAGCCTATACCGCTGGGTGCGGCGCAATCTGCGCCAGCCACGGATTGATCGCCAGTTCCTGATGCTGTTCCTGATTGTGGCGGCGGAGGCTTGCCGGACGTGGCTGAAGCATGCGTTTCCGAGCTGGATATTTGCGCTGATGGCACCGCAGTGGTGGCTGCAGGCGATGGTGTGGCTGAGCGCGCCCATCGTGGTGGGGATTGCGCTGAAGGTATGGAATACACTGCGCGTCGAGCTGAAGCTGGAAGAACAGAAGCGGCTGCTGCTTGAGGCGCGGCTGGACGCATTGCAGCGGCAGATCAACCCGCATTTTCTTTTCAACACGCTGAATTCCATTGCGTCGCTGGTGCGGACGAAACCCAAGCTGGCGCGGGAAATGACGGTGAAGCTGGCGAACATTTTGCGGGCGTTGCTGAAGGACCATGACAGCTATGTGCCGCTGCGCGAGGAATTGAATTTCACCGACGATTACCTGGACATTGAAGTGGTGCGTTTCGGAACTGAGAAGCTGCGGGTAGAAAAAGACATTGATCCGCGCACGCTGGCGGTGATGGTGCCGAGCATTCTGCTGCAACCGCTGATTGAGAACAGCATCAAGCATGGGCTTGAGCCGCGGCTGAGCGGCGGTACGGTGACGCTGCGCAGCCGGCTGAATGGGAACCGCGTGTTGATTGAGGTGGCGGACGACGGAGTGGGCATGAACAATCGACCGGTTTCAGCGCTGCGGCGGACAGGCGCCGGTATTGGAATGAAGAACGTGCGGGAGCGGCTGGAGGTGCTTTATGGCGACCAGGCCAGCTTTACAATAGTGAGCAATCCGGGGCGGGGGACATTGGTTTCGATCGAGATACCGGCGAATCTGCAAGATACTTTCTAAGTCAACCGATGAAGGACGAGGAGGGATGGATGAGTGGCGAGTTAGAAACAGCCGAACGCGGCGTGCATTTCGACAAGATTGGCCAGATCGGCATCTCGGTGACCGATCTGGCGCGCTCGAAGGAGTTTTATCAAAACACACTTGGGATGAAGTTGTTGTTTGAGGCCGGGAACATGGCTTTCTTTCTTTGCGGGGAGATTCGGTTCATGATCGGCGTCTCCGAGGAGGCCTTTGCGCCGGGCGGGACGATTCTGTATTTCAAAGTGGGCGATATTCATCGGACGCATGCCCTGCTGCTGGAGCAGGAGGTGGTATTCAGCCATGCCCCACACCTGGTGGCGAAGATGCCCGATCACGATCTTTGGATGGCGTTCTTCAACGATCCGGACGGGAACCTGCTGGGCATGATGAGCGAGGTTCCGCGCGGTTGAATGCCCAGCTGCCAAGAGGTGACGGGTGGCCGCTATTTTCGCGCGTCGAGCGCCAGCACGGCGTAGCTGGTAGCGGCGTCGCTCATGAACTGGCCGATGTTCGATTTGGGATCGCGATTCTTGTTCAGCGACCAGGCAGGCCAGGCGCCGGTGTTCTTATCCTGATTTGCAACCAGCCAGTCGATGCCTCGCTTTACCGCTGGGCCAGTGACTGCACTCTGGCCAGTTATTGGACTCTCTTCGAGGACGAGCACGGTGAGCCCGGTTGCATAGCCGTCGGAGCGGGTTTCAAGCGGCGTGTTGTCTACTCGTTCCCAGGTGCCCAGATCGGTGAGACTCCAGCCGCCGTCTTCGCGCTGGCGGGCCTTCAAGTCTGCCAGCAGCTTGACGCGCTGCTCGGGTGTGAGCAGATTCGGGATGCAGGCTGAGGCCCACAAAGCCACGAGTTTGTTGAGTAGCGGCTGGGCCTCATAATGGCTGCGCAGATACCCGCGCAAGGCTTCGAGGTTGGCAGAGATTTTTGGGTCTTCGCGATAATGATCCGGCGCTTCACCGACGGCCAGGGCCATGAGCGCGGCGCCGTGATACTCGCTCTCCGGCGACTCCCAGGGCGTGTAGTGAAAATTTTGCCAGACCCATGCGCCGGCAACGGGGCCAGTCTTCGATTGCAGAGCCCAGGCATTGTCGAACGCAAGGCGCGTGGTGTCGCTGAGGTGTGCACTTAGGTGTGCTTGGCGCTGGTCATAACTCGAGAGAATGACGGCGTTCAGGACCGACTCGGCGTTGCGCGATTCGATTTCCTTGCCCGCACCATACTTGGCGTCAAGATAAAACGGCTCGACTTCCTTCCACATGTGAACGCGCTTTTCAATGCTTTCGAGCATGGCCTGCTCCGCGCCTGTGGGGGCAGGCTCGCCCATTTCCTGCCGCAGGATGGGACGTGCAAGGCCATACGGCATCTGGGTGTGGCAGGAGATGCAGTAGGTACCATGATCTTTCTGGGTGCGATCCCAGCCCTGCCACCAGACTTCGCGACTGTCGAGGTAGCGCTCGGCGGCCTGGCGATCCCAGGTGGGGGTTGGAGACGGCGTGGCTGCCTTGTCCGCGGCCAAAACGGTTTTGGCCGATGGAGATGAAAGCATAAAGACAGTTGCGGCCACGGCGCCGGCGAGTGCCAGTCCTGACAGGGCCTGATAGGACGAAAACGAGATTCTACGCATGGTCGGGACCTTTCTCGATCGAGCGTCGAGGCTCTTCAGTGCAGCGTGGCACGAGGACCGCTGCTTCTTTCTGAGGGTAATTGAGAAGTGAGCCGGGCGAAACCTCAATCTTCTGGCTTCGCGGCGCATATCCTGGTTGAGCGTTTGTAGAATCGTCCCATGGCTCTGCACATTGGCATCGTCGCTTGCTCTGCCGAAGGGGCATCGCTGTGTTACCGGACTATCTGCGTGGAAGGTGCGCAGGTGCTTGGACCCCATGCGCACCCTGAGGTTTGCATGCACTCGCACTCGCTCGCCGACTACATGGAAAGGATTTACAAGAGCGACTGGCAGGGTGTGGGTGAGCTCATGCTTTCATCGGCTGAAAAGCTGGCGGCGATTGGTGCCGATTTTCTGATTTGCCCGGACAACACGATCCACCAGGCGCTTGGTTTTGTGCAGCCGCGGTCGCCACTGCCGTGGATCCACATTGCCGAGGCGGTGGCAGATGAAGCAGTGCGACGGGGGTTCCGGCGGCTTGGCCTGACGGGGACGCGATGGCTGGTGGAGAGCGAAGTGTATCCGGAGAAGCTGGCGGCGCGGGGCATCGAGTTTGTGAGGCCCAACGCGGGCGAGCGCGAGGCGATCAACGGGATCATTATGGACGAGCTGGTTTACGGGGTTTTCAAGCCGGAGTCTGTGCTGATTTTTCAGCAGGTCATCGAACGGATGAAGGGAGCGGGGTGCGAGGCCGTGGTGCTGGGCTGCACGGAGATTCCGCTGATGATCGGCGATGGGAATTCGCCGCTGCCGGTGCTGGATTCGACGCGGTTGCTGGCGCGGGCGGCGTTGCGGCGAGCGGTGGATGCCACGAAAGAAAGCATGAAGTGAGCGTTGTGCTTTCCCAACCCATCGCGCGATGAAACTGCGCGATGGATGGGGCACCCAGCTAGGTTGGAGTAGCAGCGAGAATGCACCGGATCCTTTGCGGTTAACCGCGGTTCCCGGCGATCAACAGGCTTCCGCGCTATGCTGAAAAGATGGTGCGATTCACGGTGCTGGCGTCCGGGTCGAAGGGTAATTCGACAGTTGTCACGGGGGGGGGCACGCGCATCCTGGTGGACGCCGGGTTGAGCTGCAGGGAGCTGTTCCGGCGCATGAAGCTGGCCGGCGAAGAGTGGGAAACGCTTGATGCCATTGTGATTACGCACGAGCATACGGATCACATCCATGGGCTGGCCGTGACGGCGCGGAAGCTAGGCATTCCGGTGTACCTGACCGAAGGGACCCACCGGGCGTGGATGCGCTGGGTTTCTCCGCGACGCCAGATGACGTATGCGCAGTGGGTGGACCAGTGCCGAAAGCAGGCTGCCGAACGCCAGGCAGAGGCTGAATCTGGGCAATGCCTGGCTGAAGTCGAGGCGGATGAGGCCGACCTTGAAGCTCCTGCTGACGAACAGGATGCCATTACGGAGCCGGTTGTGGCCGCAAAAGATCCCAGCTGGCTGCCTTCGGTGGAGTATTTTCAGGCGGGCCAGCCTTTCCAAATCGGCGATATTGCGGTGAGCCCGTTCACGATTCCGCACGATGCGGCGGACCCGGTGGGTTTTGTGTTTCGCGCGGAGGGAGTGCGGATGGCTGTGGCCACGGATTTGGGATACATTCCGCCCAACGTGAAGGCGCAACTGAAAGGGGTGGACCTGCTGCTTCTGGAATCGAACCACGACCTGGAAATGCTGCGCGACGGGCCGTATCCGTGGTCCGTGAAGCAGCGGGTACTTTCGCGCGTGGGTCACCTGTCGAACGAGGCTGCGGCCGATTTTCTTGAAAACCAGTACGACGGGCAGGCGGCTTACGTGATCCTGGCGCATCTTTCTGAAAGCAATAATCTTCCAGAACTGGCGAGGGTAGCGGCAGAGCGCGCGCTGAATGGACATGCCAGCCTGTTGGCCAATCGCCTGTTGCTGGCAGCGCAACACGAGGCGCTTGCATCCATTTACTTATAGGTAAACTAAGTTATAATAGCTAGATACATGGCATCAGACAGTAGCAAGCTGTTTGGCGTGGGAAGCGCCAGGATTTATGTCATGGAATGGCAAATCATCGCTCGATTCGGGTGAATCCACATCGCCAGTTGAGCGTCTAATGCGTGTAAGCCGTTGTTGAGATATCGGTTGCGCTGCAAATTTGCGATTGAACACATTGTTTGAGAAGCAGGTTTCTACTCTATGGCAAGAACAAAGTGCACTGACAGGGTCGTAGGCGCCATATTGGCTAGCTGGCGATATGACATTTCGGGTATCTCACCCGAGATGCGCAAAGACTACGAACAGCACTTTGTGGAGTGTCCCCACTGCCGCGCCAAACAGCAATTTCATCGCAGTCTGGATGTGACGCTGGCGGTGCTAACCTCTCTGGCGGTGATCTTTTTCCTTTTCGCGCTGGCGGTGATCCGGCACATCAAACCTCTGGAACACGTTGCGTTCAATATCTTCGGCCTCGACGTTTTCGACATGTACCACATGCTTGTTTCGGCGGCCGTGGCAGGCATCTGTTTTTCGGTGATCGCCTTCCTTCTGGTGCTGACGACGACGCCGGTACCGTCGTACCTTGGCGACTTAGCGGTAGAGCGTGCGCGGTTGCTGGAAGAACGGTTACCGGAAGCGATTAAGTCGCTGCGGCCGCGATAAGACCGGCTGCGGGGCTGGATTCGCACATTCCACTAATTCTTCCTTTGCTCCAAGGACGACAGCGCGCTTTGAGTGGATGCTCGAGAGTAGTGTGCGGTAAAGGTCGAGAATTGCAAAAGACGTCCCTCAGGAGCTAAAGCCAGCCATCCTAATCAAGCATTTGTGGCACGACTGAAGTCGTGCCCTTTCATGTCCTCTCCTCTCAAAATGGGCTTTGGGGGGCGCGGCCTACTGCGACAATTCTCATGCAGACGTTCGAATTGCCATGCCCGGGAATCGACACGGTCGCGCGGCGGTCGTAAGATAAATCGATTCAACATTCATTCCACGCAACGTTTGCAGAATTTTGCAGGCGCGCGTATGCGCGGGAAAGGACAGGACGACATGAAGCGGTTCATTTTTGCCCTCATCGTTATTGCATCGGTTTCTCACTTGACGCTGGTTGCACAGTCGGCGGGTAACACGGCGGAAAAGAAGAAGTTGAGCAGTTGGTGGTACGGAGGCTATCAAGCGCGACCGCTGAACAGCCCGGACGGAAAGAAACTGCCGCTGATCTCAGTGAAGGGCAACCGGTTCGTCGATCCGGACGGAAAGCCGATGGATTTCCGCGGAGTGAACATCGCCGATCCGGACAAGATTGACAGCCAGGGCCACTGGAGCAAAGACCTCTTTGTGAAGGTGAAGGAGACGGGAGCGACGGTGGTTCGCATTCCTGTGCATCCTGTGGCATGGCGGGGGCGCGGGGCGGCGAGTTACTTTGCTTTGCTGGACCAGGCGGTGCAGTGGTCGACCGACCTGGGGATGTATGTCGATATCGACTGGCACTCGATCGGGAATCTGAAAGAGGGGCTATTTCAGGAACCGATTTACGAAACAAGCCTGCCGGAGACGCTGAATTTCTGGCGCACCATGGCGGCGCACTACAACGGCAACCATACTGTCGCGTTCTTCGAATTATTCAACGAGCCGACGAACTTCAGCGGAAAACTTGGATCGATGACGTGGGACCAGTGGCGGGAGATCAATGAAGAGATGATTACGCTAATCCACGCATACGACAGGGAGACGATTCCGCTGGTTGCGGGGCTTGATTGGGCCTACGACCTCGCACCCATTCGCGACAGCCCGGTGAGAGCAGAGGGCATTGGATACGTGACGCATCCTTATCCCAACAAGAGAAAGATGCCCTGGGAGGCGAAATGGGAAGAGGATTTTGGCTTTGCAGCCGCGCGGTATCCAATGATTGCAACGGAGATTGGCTTCAGCGAACAGTATGGGTCGAAGGCCGACAACGATGCGTATGCGAATGACCTTACGAAGTACCTCGACTCGAAGGGAATCAGCTGGATTGTGTGGTGCTTCGATCCGGAGTGGGGGCCGACGATGATCAAGTCGTGGGATACGTTTGAGTACACGGCGGCGGGGACGTTTTTCAGCGGGGAGATGAAGGCGAAGGGGAGTGCGCCGGTGGCGCAGACGCCAAAGTAGCCACCTAGGGTGGGGCAAACGCTCGCGTGAGGCTCGCACGGGTTGGTTGCGACGCCGGGACAGGGCGAACCGCTTGCTTTCTCCAGTCACCAAGTGCGAGGGACTGGGGACACCCGGCGGTGTTTTCTTGCGTGGAATAAGATGACGATAAGTTCATCCAAATTGCCCTGAACTTGCGCACATACGAAGCCGATAAAGCGTTTGGAGGAAACATCCATGAGCGTGTCCGCTATCAGTTCCACCGTCCAGGCAGCCGCACTGTCTGATATTCAAAAAACAGCCCCAACACCTGCGGTATCAAAGCCAACCGCATCTTCCGTGCCGACCGATACGGTTACCTTGAGCGCCGCAGCGCAGAACGCATCAAAGGCCGGCGACGTGGATCGCGACGGCGACTCGCACTAGACTCGGAAGCCGAAACTTGGTCAAGGGAGTTCAGCAGTAAGATCAAGAGCCCATTGCGGCTGGTTTACCCGGCATGCTGCTGACTTTCGGCTGGGGTTTGGCAGCGGTTAGATAGGCCATGGTGCTGCGGGTGGTCAACAGACCACCCTCCACCATGGGGCGAATTCCATTTTCGAGTTCGAGCTGTTCTGCGCCGTTAAGGAGCACAGGAAAGACCTCCCGAAGCGTCGGGGCACCCGGCCGCGGAGCAATGTCGATGAAGGTATCCCATGCCATCGCGTTATCCTTGTGGATATCGATGTGCAACTCGAGATGAATTTCGATGAATCCCGCCTGCTGAAAAAGCACGATGAAATCCCGTTCGGAAAAACTTGTAAGAGGGCTGCTCTGAATTTCCTCTAAGGTGGAGGGGATTTGAGCCGCTCGACACCGTTGCAGGTGCCGGATTGGCGCAGGGAAGTTATGATCCGGCTGGGTCTTCAGAAGGTTGATAAAGGCGGCGAGGTGCACGGCCTCATCGCGATAGATCGGTTCTGCGATGGACAGGCGACCACCGGGCTTGAGCACGCGGAAGAATTCGCGTGCGGCGGCTGCTTTGTCCGGGACATAGACAAGGACTGATCGAGTGGTCAGCACGTCAGCGGAATCGTCGGAGATGCCAACCAACCGCTCTGCGGACGCCTGAACAAACGTGCACGATTCCCGCACACCCAGCTCAACAGATCGTTGTTTCGCGCAGCTCAGCAGCGCCTCGGATGGGTCAACCAGAACAGCCTGCAGCGAGGGGCCTGCTCGCTCGAATGCCCCAAAGACGATGAGACCGTCTCCCACCCCAACGTCGACTAGAACCTTGCCTGATAGCGGTCCCGCTCCATCAAGGACGCGGTCACGCATGCGGTTCACCTGCTGATCGACGAGCCGCCCATATTCCGGGTCGCCGCCGTGCCTGCGGTGAAGCAGCCACTCAGACCACTGGTCAGTTGGAAGATCCCGGTCTGGAGGTTTGGCGCTCAAATGGTTGCTCGCGCATTCATCATGCGCCTTCTCAAAGCTTCGACGCCACCGTTGCAACTTCGTAAGTTGTATCCGCAAATGACCGAAAGTCCTTTGCGGATACTGGGCCTCGGCAAAAATGCCGGCATTGGCTATCGCGCAGCGAGCTATGAATCGATTAGGCTTTTGCTGTGCCGGTGCTTTTGGCTTTGTTGACTGCGGCCGCGATTGCTTCGGGGTCGCCGAGATAGTAATGACCAATCGATTTCAGGTTCTCGTCGAGTTCCTGCACCATCGGCACGCCGGTGGGGATGTTGAGGTCGACAATCTCGTCGTCCGGCACGTCCTGCAGATACTTGACCAGGGCGCGCAGGCTGTTGCCGTGGGCCGTGATCAATACCTGCTTGCCTGACTTGACGCTGGGAGCGATGACTTGGTGCCAGGCTGGCAGAAAGCGCTCCACGGTGTCTTTGAGGCATTCGGTGAGTGGAAGCTGTTCTTTGGTCAGTTTGTGGTAGCGGCGGTCCTTTCCGGGATAGCGCGGATCGGACTCGTCCAGCGCCGGCGGGGGAATGTCGTAACTGCGACGCCAGATTTTTACCTGGTCGTCTCCGTACTTCGCGGCCGTCTCAGCTTTGTTGAGGCCTTGCAGCGCGCCGTAATGCCGTTCGTTGAGACGCCAGTCGCGCTCAACCGGAACCCACAACAGGTCCATTTCATCCATCGCGATCCAGAGAGTGCGGATGGCGCGCTTGAGCACCGAAGTGTAGGCGAGGTCGAAGGAGAAGCCAGCTTCCTTCATCATCACGCCGGCCTGTTTGGCTTCTTCTCTGCCCTTATCCGACAGGTCTACATCCGTCCAGCCGGTAAAGAGGTTTTCTTTGTTCCAGGTGCTTTCTCCATGACGAAGCAGAACGACTTTGTACATTGCAATACTCTCTTTTCTGGGTAGAGATTCTGTGGAATAGGAATGGATGCTTGATGGCCGGGCGGGAAACAGTTTTGTTCCATCGCGCGGGGCACCCGGTTGAATCAGATGCCCTGCACGATTGCTGAATTCATCCCTCAGGGGCTAAAGCCCAAGCAATGTTGTTGCCAATTACTGCACGACTGAAGTCGTGCCCTGACACTTGTTGCGACGCAGGTCTAGATTTCGCCGGAGATCGTTAGTCCTCGTAATTCAGGCTTTCAAGGCCAAGGAAGACTGCGCCGGATCCAAGTTCCTCTTCGATGCGGAGCAACTGGTTGTACTTGGCGATGCGGTCTGTGCGGCTGACCGAACCGGTCTTGATCTGGCCAACACCGGTTGCCACCGCGAGGTCGGCGATGAAGGTATCTTCGGTTTCACCGGAACGGTGCGACATGACCGACGTGTAGCCGTAACGGCGGCCCAGTTCGATGGCTTCAAGGGTTTCGGTGACTGTTCCGATCTGGTTGACCTTGATGAGGATGGAGTTGGCCACGCCTTCTTCAATGCCGCGCTGCAGGCGCTTCACGTTGGTGACGAAGATATCGTCGCCGACCAACTGAATGCGGCTTCCGAGCTTGTCGGTGAGGATCTTCCATCCCGCCCAGTCATCCTCGGCCAGGCCGTCTTCGAGAGAGACGATGGGATACTGGCGGACCCAGTTGTCGTAGAACGCCACCATCTCTTCACTTGTCAGTTCGCGCTTGTCGCTCTTCTTGAAGATGTAGCGTTGCTTTTCCTTATCGTAGAACTCGCTGGAGGCGGGGTCGAGGGCGATGGCGATCTGTTCGCCGGGCTTGTAGCCGGCCGCCTCGATGGCTTCGAGGATGAGTTCGATGGCCTCAGCGTTCGACTTGAGAGAAGGAGCAAAGCCGCCCTCGTCGCCGACCGCGGTGTTGTAGCCTTTCTTCTTGAGAACGCCCTTGAGGGTGTGGAATGTTTCGGCGGACCAACGCAGCGCATCGCTGAAGCGCTCCGCGCCGACGGGCATGATCATGAATTCCTGGAAGTCTACGTTCGAGTCGGCATGGGCTCCGCCGTTGAGCACGTTGAGCATGGGCGTGGGCAGAATGCAGGCATTGACGCCACCGAGATAGCGGTATAGCGGAATCTCCAGCGTTTGAGCGACTGCACGGCTGGCGGCCATGGAGACGGCGAGGATGGCGTTGGCGCCGAGTTTCGCCTTGTTGGGCGTCCCGTCGAGCGCAATCATGGTCTGGTCGATGAGCCTTTGATTGGCGGCGTCGAGGCCTTCGAGTTCAGGCGCGATGACGGTTTCCACGTTCTCGACAGCCTGGAGGACACCTTTGCCCATGTAATGGCTCTTGTCGCCGTCGCGCAGTTCGACGGCTTCATGTTCGCCGGTGGATGCGCCGGAGGGCACGATGGCGCGGCCCAACGCGCCGCTTTCAAGGATTACGTCTGCTTCCACGGTAGGATTGCCGCGCGAGTCAAGGACTTCGCGGGCACGAATTGCAACAATCTCTGTCATATCGCTCCTCAGAATTCGGTGCTGCAGCCGGTCATTCAATTTAGGACGGCGGTCGACAGCAAGAGCTTCTCCGGCGGCGCTATGAATCGTTTCCAGAAGCTGATGCATACTCAAAAATCCCTTTCCGTCCCAAGCTTCAAAAAATGGGGATGTACCGTACGGATTCTAGCAAACCGGGGGGCGACATACTGTGTATTCGCGGTCACATTCCGCGGGATGTAGCCGCAAGGCGTCTGGATCCGCATTCGAGTGCCGATTTTGAAATTAAAAGGCGAAAACAGCGATTTACCATTTACCGCCGTGGTAGAGAAGTGGTAGAAGAGGCACAAGCGAACGACGCCGATGATCGAGCGGCTTGCCCGGAACGCGCAGCGGTCCCCGTCTTCAAATGAGTTCAAGGAGAAACATATGCATCGACTTCCCTGCATTCTCCGCCTTGCGATTTGCTTCCAGCTCTGCGCCACCGTGTATTCACAGGGTTTGCCCGCGCCGGAGACTGAAGCCCCCGTTACGATCCTTAAACTGAACGTTCGCACGGTGTTGGTGGACGTGGTTGTGACGGACAAGGACAACCGAGCCGTGCCGGGACTTCAGAGGGAAGATTTCCAGGTCCTGGAAGATGGAAAGCCGCAAACCATTTCGTTCTTTGAGCCTAATTTTGCGGCGGATTCCGGAGCTGCGAATACCGCGCCCGGGCCACGGCTTCCGCTGAACACGTTCAGCAACATTCCGCCGACGCCCCCAAGCAACTCAGTGAATGTGCTGTTGATGGATGCGCTGAATACGCAAGTCGCAGACCAGTCGAATGTTCACAAGCAAATGGTGAAGTATCTGGCGAATATTCCTCCCGGCATCCGCATTGGCGTATTTCTGTTGAGCGAGCGGCTGCGCATCATCCAGGGGTTTACGCAGGATTCGGGGCTTCTGCGTTCGTCCATCGCCAAGTTTGCGGCCAATCCGTCTACCTCGGCTTTGCTTCCCACGGCTTCCTCAATCGCCGCGCTTGACGCCCCGGTGAATATTGAGTTGGAGCAAGCGGCGGAATCCGGGGACGTGGACACGGCGGCGATGGCGGCAGGTCTGCAACAATTCCAGGACCAGCAGGGGTTCTTTGAAACCAACGAGCGGACGATCTTGACGCTGGATTCGCTGCAGCAGATTGCGCGGTACCTGGCCGGGGTTCCCGGAAGAAAGAATCTGATCTGGTTTGTTGGGGCGATTCCGCAGTGCCTGGCGGCCATGACCAGCGAATCAGAACTTACCGCTGCCGGCTGCCCCTACGAAGAGAAGTACGCCAAGACGATGGATATGCTTGCCGACGCGCGCGTCTCGGTTTATCCGATTGATGCCGCCGGTGCGGCAACCGACTCGTTGTATACCGCTGACGGTCCTCCTGCGAGTGCTGACCTTGGAGTGGCGGGATCGAGTGCGACGGCTCCAAACCTGGGTGCGCAACCATCGGCAGCTGCGTTTCAACAACTGAATTCGAATCAAACCGCTTCACTGCAATCGGATTATCAGCAGCGCGCCCTGGCTCATATGCAGATGGACCAATTGGCAAAGGTTACGGGCGGCAGCGCGGTGTACGAGAGCAACGGAATCAAGAATGCGCTGAGCAAAGCCATCGATAACGGCTCGCGGTATTACACCCTTGCCTATACGCCTACCAATCGCGCGGAAGTGGGGAAAGAGCGGAAGATCGTGATTCGTACCGCCAACGGCAATTACAAATTGTCCTATCGACGGGGCTACTTTGAAGATTCTCCGAAGGATAAGAAGCTGGTAGATTTGACGCAGGCAGGCGATCCGCTGCGGCCCTTGATGGACCGCGGGATGCCCAACTTCACGGAGCTTCGGTATCGGATGCGCGTTGTGCCGGCCAATCCTCAGCCTGCCGCGGACGCGGCCCACGCGGGCGACAACGCTGAGCTGAAACCGCCGGCGACACGGTACACGGTGAATTTCTGGCTGGCTCCGGATGGTCTTGCACTGATTCCAGGACCGGATGGGGTTCGCCGCGGAACGATTGAAGTCGCGCTGGTGGCTTATAACCACGATGGCAAGCCTTTGAACTGGCAGGCGCGGTCGATCGGGCTGGCGATTCGGCCAGAGCAGGAAGCGATGGTGCAGACGTCCGGGATTCCGTTCCATTTCGATCTGGACGCACCGCCGGGGGATGTCTATTTGCGCACGGGGATCTGCGATCCGTCTTCGAGCAAGGCGGGGACGCTGGAGATTCCGCTGCGAGCCGTGCTGTTGGCGGAGAAGTAGGAAATGGAAGGCTGAAGCACCCCATGGCGGATGGTTAGCCTTTGTGGTCTCCCACCCATCGTCCAACAACCCAGCGACGATGACTTGTCGCTGGGCCCAAGGAGTGCCCACCCCGGAAGGTCGATGGATGGGGCACCTCGAAGTGCGGCCGTTGCTTGTTTTGATTCGTGCCGCGGTTGGCACCTGGGGCTTGGTGCGGGCAAAATCCAGGCTCAAAGCGCGCTAGGCTGAAGGTGGGCGACTTTCCCTGGATATTGGTTGCGGTTGCCGGCCAGTTTGCGCTGAACGCAACTATCGACCACCAGCGGGGTTTCCCAAACCAAGGGTTTTTTGCGCCCGCCGAAGGAGATTTGGATGAACCGGCACGTTTCCGCATTGATGTTGTTCGCCGTGGCCTCCGCCGCTTCCGCTACGTTAGGCGCGCAGGAGGCGAGCCAGAACACCACTCCCTACCAGGGCACCTCGAACCCGCCTTCGGACGACACGATTGTGGTGACCACGACGCCGCAGGCGAAGCCGCCGGCGGGGAAGCAGCTGAATGCGCCGGCTCCCGCCGCGCCTGTGCAGACGCAGGCCGCACCGGAGAATACGCCGCAGGCCGGTCCGGATGCATATGCAGCGCCGGCTGCCGTTGCCGTTCAGCCTGATGCCGGCGTGGTTGCTGCGGCACCTGTTTTGAGCGCGCGCGGCGCCGCGGCTGATCCGGACGGCGACATTGTGCATCTCGCGCCCCTTGGGCCGGGGCAACTTGGGGAAGGCACCAATATTCGCGTGACGCTGCTTGACCGGCTCTCCACTTATGACAGTGAAAAGGGGCAGCCATTCCGCAGCAAGGTGGCTTCCGATGTGTACCAGGGAGACCAGGTTCTGATTCCTGCCGGATCGGAGATTGATGGCCGGGTGGTTGAGGTATCGAGCGGACACCTGGGCGGCCACGGCTCAATGCATCTCCGGCCGGAGATGGTGATTCTGGCTAACGGTACGCGCTTCGAAATCCATGGCGAGGTGACCGGAACGCCGGGCTCACGGACACGTGTAGGGTCTGAGGGAACCATTCTGCCCGGTTCGCGGGTGCGGCGGAATGAGATTGAGTATGGCGGCGCGGTGGGTGCGGGCGTGGTGGTGGGTGCGGTGGTTGCCGGTCCGGTTGGGGCCGTGACGGGCGGAGCGATTGGCGCGGGAGCAGTGACGGCGCATCTCTTGGTCAATCACCCGCAGGCGACGTTGGAGCCGGGGGCCATTCTGCAGTTCACCTTGACGGACACCCTGAGTTTGACTCCGGTGGTTGCGCCGGGGAACTAGGCGCACGGCGCGCGGTTGCCCTGCTAAACTCTCCGATGCGAGGGTGGCTGGGCTTGGCGGAAATTCAGACAGTTGGCGTAGTGGGTGCGGGAACCATGGGTTCCGGCATTGCGCATGTGTTTGCGCGGGCCGGGTTCGAGGTGCTGCTGTGCGACGTGGAGCAGCGATTCCTGGATCGGGCGGTGGGGCAGATTCGGGCGAACCTTGGGCGCGAGGCTGCAAAGGGGAAACTTTCCGAGAGCGAGGTCGAGCCGGTCCTGGCGCGCATTCGCCCCACTGTGGACCGGGAAACGCTTGGCGGTGCGGAGTTCGTTGTTGAAGCGGCTTCAGAGCGGTTCGAAGTGAAAGCGGAGATTTTTCGGGCGCTGGACCGCATTTTGCCGGCGAGCGCGATTCTGGCTACCAATACTTCTTCTATTTCCATTACCAAACTTGCGGGGCAGATGGGGCGTCCGGCGCAGGTGATTGGGATGCACTTCTTCAACCCGGTGCCGGTGATGGCGCTGGTGGAAGTGGTGCGCGGGATGGCCACTTCCGACGAGACATTTGAAAATGTCCACGCGCTGGCAGTGAAGCTGGGAAAGACGCCTGTCGCGGTGAACGATGCGCCGGGATTTGTCTCTAACCGAGTGCTGATGCCGCTGATCAATGAGGCTGCTTATGCCGTGATGGAGGGTGTGGCTACTCCGGAGGCAGTGGACCAGGTGTTCAAACTGGGGATGGCGCACCCGATGGGACCGCTGACGCTGGCGGACTTTATCGGGCTGGATGTGTGCGTGGATATTCTGCGTGTGCTGCAGGAGGGTTTTGGGGACCCGAAGTATAGCCCGTGCCCGCTGCTGGTGCGGATGGTGGATGCGGGGTGGTTGGGACGGAAGTCGGGGCGGGGGTTCTATTCGTATGGGACGTAGGGGTTTGACACCGAATCGAGCTATTCGGTCCGATGTTCCTTACCAGAAGTAAGGAATGCGGTATGATTGGTCTGGAGGATCCGATGGCGACTGCGGCAATCACTTCAAAAGGGCAAATCACGATTCCGATCGAGGTCCGCGAAGATTTGGGCTTGAAGAGTCATGATCGGATTGAATTTGTCAAGGCGGAAGATGGCAGGTACTTCATTCGGCCCAAGAAGGGATCCATCATGAGCCTGCGCGGCATGTTCAAGTGGCCGGCAAAGGCTGCCTCGGTTGAAGAAATGGACGAAGCCATCGCCGCGCACATCCAGGAGGATTGGTCGCGATTTGAGAGGCAGCGAAGCGAGTGATCGGAATCGACACCAATCTCCTCATTCGTCTGGCGATGCAGGATGATCCTATTCAATGCGCCAAGGTGGACTTGTTTCTGGCCGGCCTCTCGCGGCAGGAAGTTGGTTTTATTTCGCTGGTTACTCTGATTGAATCGGTTTGGGTGTTGGGGAAACACTACAGGTTGTCCAAGTCTGACATCGCCAGATTCGTCCAATCGCTATTGGATGCTCCCGAATTGACGATGGAAGGGGCGGAGGCAGTGAGCCAGGCACTGCAACGCTTCAAAGCTTCAACAGCGGATTTTGCCGATTGCCTGATCGAACGGTCGGGGGCGCTTGCGGGATGCAGGGAAACGGTCACCTTCGATCAAGACGCGTCAAAGTTCGCGGGGATGAGGTTGATCTAACTCACACCCCCCTACGGAACCGAACCACTGCGCCCCGCGTATCACTCTCCAAGGGCCCTCCCTCGGCGTCCAATATCTATGCAGGCATTTTCAGACACTCTCGGGCAGGTGTTCCGCGCCATACTGGCCAACAAGCTGCGCAGCTTCCTGACCATGTTCGGGATTGCGTGGGGTGTTGGGTCGCTGCTGGTGCTGGTGGGCCTGGGCGAAGGCTTCCGCTCCGGCCAGCATAAGCAGCTTGCGACTTTCGGGAATGACCTGGTGATGATGTGGAATGGGACCATCCCGGCACTCGCCAACCAGCACACGGGGATGCGGCCTTACCAGTTCACGCCGGGCGACGAAGCGGCTCTGCGCACGCTGCCCCAATTGCGTGCCGTTACGGGATTTTTGCAGCGCAACGATTTGTATGAGGTGAGCGCCTATGCCAATTCCTCCGGCCAGGTGATGGGCGTGGAGCCGAATTACGCGGACATTCGCTTTGTCCCGTTAGCCGAAGGGCGCTTTATTGACGCGAAAGATCTGACGGACCGGCGCAGGGTGGTGGTTTTGGGGTTTAAGAGCGCGACGATCCTGTTTCCCGGCCATCCCATGCTGGGAGAAACGATCAATATCAACGACGTGAGCTTCACGGTGGTGGGGCGGGTTGCGTCCATCAGCCGCGGCAACAATGACGGCGACAATCAAAAGGTTTACATCCCGGTCACCGTTATGCAGGAACTGTTCGCGATGAAGGGGGACAATGTTCCTCACGATGCGCTGAGCTCCATCCAATACCAGCCCACCACGAAAGGCGATTCGACTGCAGCGGTTCCGGCCGTGCATCGCGTCATCGCCGAGCGGCACGGCTTCGACCCGTCGCTCAAGGACGCGTTTGAGGAGTGGGACACCATTCAGGAAGAACACATGATCAGCGCCATTTTCAATGCCATGGATGTTTTTCTGGGGGGCGTGGGGATTGTGACGCTGGCGCTGGGCGCGGTGGGGATTATCAACATCATGCTCGTTTCGGTGACTGAGCGGACGCGCGAGATTGGGCTGCTGAAGGCGATTGGCGCGACCAAAAGCAGCATCCTGGCGCAGTTCTTCTGGGAGGGGCTGCTACTGACAGCGGTGAGCGGGATCATCGGAATTGTTGTGTCCGGCGGAGGCATGTGGGTTCTGCAGCAACTGCTGACCGGCAAGGTGCCGGGATTCGATCCGCCGCGGCTGGTGCCGTGGTCCGCGGCGCTGGCGCTGGGGTGCCTGGTATTGTGCGGGGTGGTTGCGGGGCTGTACCCGGCCAGCAAGGCGGCGGCGATGGATCCGATTGAGGCGCTGCGGAGAGAGTGAGGAAGACAGTTCTCAGTTCACAGTTCTTAGTTCTCAGTTTTGGATGTGCAGGTGTTTGCGGGGGCGTGGACGGTGTGATGGAATTGCGGTGAGTTTCTTAGCCCAAGTATTGAGGTTGGCTATTCGTAACTGAGAACTAAGAACTGCGAACTGCCGACCAAAGGGAGGCTCATGCTGAAGGACATTCTGGGGCAGGCTTGGGAGGCGATGGTCTATAACCGGCGCCGCACCGCCATCACCATGGTCGGCATGGCTTGGGGCATTGCGACGGTGGTGCTGCTGGTTGCCTATGGCGCCGGTTTCAGCAACGCCGTCGAGACCATCTTCTCCAAGTTTGGGACGAATACCATCATCTTCTGGGGCGGGCGCACAAGCGAACAGGCCGGCGGCGACAAGGCTGGGGCGAAGGTGCGCTTCACGCTGGAGGACGTGGATCGCGTTTCAAACAGCGTTCCGGAGATTTTGCATATTTCGCCCATGTCCTCGAAGAGCATTCCGGTGCAGAATGACCTGCATCTCTACACGTGGAGCGTCGACGGCGTGCGGCCCTCGTACCAGGAGATATGGAAGCTCAACCTGGAGCAGGGCCGTTTCTTTTCCGGGGCCGAGGACGAGCAGCGCGCGCATGTCTGCATCCTGGGGTCGGAGAACAAGACCAAGCTTTTCAGCGGCGGCTGGGCACTGGGCGAAACCATCCGTTTGAACGGCGAAGCATTTACCGTGATTGGCGTGATGGCGCCCAAGATGCAGGAGGGCGACAACGACGACAGCAACCGGAATATCTATATTCCGTTCAATACCAGCAGCGACTTTGTCGACACGAAGTACTTGGACAGCATCTGGCTCGATTATCGAGGCGACAACGAGATGGTGGAAAAGGCGCTGCGCGAAACAATGGCAGCGGCGCATCACTTTCGGCCGTCGGACCATAACGCGATGGGTGTAGCCAACCTGATGTCGCAAGTGAAGCAATTTCGCATGCTCTCGATTGCCCTGTCGATCCTGCTGACGCTGGTGGGCGCGTTGACACTGGGCATCGCCGGTATCGGGTTGATGAACATCATGCTGGTGGCGGTGCAGCAGCGCACGCGGGAGATCGGGATTGAGAAGGCGCTGGGCGCCCAGCGGCACCATATTCTCATCCAGTTTCTCGCCGAGGCGCTGGCGATTACCATGGTGGGCGGAGCGGCCGGCATTGCGCTGGCCTATCTTGTCTCCGCACTCGTGGGGCGGATTACGTTTTACAGCGCGCTGGCGAAGAATGCCGAGAGTGCGGACATTCGCCTGATTATTTCGCCAACGTCGGTTCTGGTGGCCACCGTGATCCTGATTATTACGGGACTGGTCAGCGGGATGATTCCTGCGATTCGCGCGGCGAATCTGGATCCGATCGAGGCTTTGCGCTACGAGTAGCGCAGTTGTCAGTGGTCAGTTTTCAGTTGCCCCTACCAACTGTCGTGCACTCCTTAGCCAAGTAAGCATTCCCAACGAGCAACTGAAGACTGACCATCGGTCACTCGGCAAATTGTGCTTCAATGGTGGCAAATGAAAATCCTTATCGCACTCGCGCTGGCAGTGTTCGCAGGCGGCGCTCCTCACCTCGCAGGCGGCCCTTCTCATGACGACCGGTTTGGCGGCTGGCCTGACTTGACCGGCGAAAAGACCGGTTTCTTTCACACGCAAAAGATTGACGGACGCTGGTGGCTGGTCACGCCTGATGGCAACGCCTTCTTCTCAAAAGGGGTGGATAACATCAGCTATCGGCCTGAGGCCGCATCGGCCCCCAGGGCTCCGTCCGATCCTGACGCATGGGCGGCGAACGCCGCGAAGCAGTTGCGAGGGTGGAACTTCAACACAGCTGGCGCATGGTCGGCAAATGAGATGAGCCGGCAGGGAATTGCCTACACCGTCATACTCGATATGGCCGCATCGACCCAAAAAGATCTTTGGCTCAAAGGCGGGGTCGTGGATTATTTCAGTCCCGAGTTTCGGGATGCCGCGGACCGTGCCGCAGCGCAGAAGTGTGCGCCGCACGCAAAGGATCCGTGGCTGCTTGGCTACTTCACCGATAACGAGCTGCGATGGGGCAAGGACTGGCGATCAAAAGACAGCCTGCTTGAGGACTATCTCAAAATGCCTCACGAGGCCCCCGGCTTCATCAAGGCAAGCGCATTCGTAAAGGCGCTTAATCACGACGTTACGGAAGAGGACAATGCGAAGTTCGAAGGTCTTGTTGCCGGGGAGTACGCGCGTGTAACCAGCCAGGCGATTCGGCGCCACGATCCCAACCACCTGGTACTCGGATGCCGGTTCGCCGTGTACCCCGGAGATGCGGTTCTGCGTGCGGTGGGCGAATACTTCGACGTGATTTCGTTTCACAGCTACAACTCGATTCCCCCTGTTGCCCAGCTCCGGCAGATTACGCAGATTACCGGCAAGCCCGCGATGCTTACGGAGTTCAGCTTCAAAGCGATGGATAGCGGACTACCGAATTCCAAGGGCGGCGGGAAACCCGTGGCGACGCAAGCGGACCGGGCGGATGGCTTCGAGGCGTATGCAAATGCTCTTGCAGACCTTCCCGGAGTTGTGGGCTACCACTGGTTCGAGTATCGCGACGAGCCCAAGGAGGGCAGGTTCGACGGGGAAGATTGTAACTACGGTGTCGTGAAGATCGACCTTACTCCGTGGGAGGTTCTGACCGGGCGCATGACTACCGTCAACAGCGATATAGAGGCCCGTCACGCCACGTCGAAGAATGAAACCGACGCCACCCATTGAACAATGACAACTGCTCTCACACCGGCGGCAGCGAGTCCACCACAGGCACGCCTGGGGGTGGGGTGAAGCGGAAGGTTTCGGGCGGGATTGGTGCGTTCGGTACTTCGTTGGTGAACGTAAAATGCGTCAGCGCGCCGTCTGTTTCTTCAACTTCGATGCCGGTGATGGTTCCTTCGGCCGTTACGGTGAGCGTAAGACGCGCGACGCGGTTCTCCTGGCCTTTGGGCACGCCGCTCAGGGTGAACTGGCCGTTGGCCGCAGGGGCCAGGGTTAGGCTGTTCATTTCCTTTTGGAGCTCGGTGTGACCGAGCAGAAAACGCAGTGGCGAGCGCAGGTCGTCCAGGTCTTTTGCTGGAATGCGCTGAACCTGCGAATCGCCGCGGGCGTAAAACCATGCGGATTTGCCGTCGAGAAGGAAGAACTTGCCTGGGGGGGTGATGTACTCCCACTTCATGCGGCCCGGCTTGAGCAACAGGAGTTTGCCGCCCTCGGTGCGCGCGATGCCGAGGCCCTGGAAGCTCTCAGTAAATCCGGCGGTGAGCGAATGAAGCTGGTTGTAGTGGCGGTCGACGCGCTGCGCCAGGTCCTTCGCGGACTGCGAACGTTCTTGAGATCTGAGGCCGGTAGAAATCGATAGAACGGCGACCAGGAGACCTAAGCTCCGGAGGAATGAGCCCGCGCTCATTGGCCCAGGGGCTGGGTGCAGTTGGTGGTGCCTGCCGGGTCAAATTTGATGGCGCCGGACTGGTCGCTGCAGAATCCACGATCGCCGGATTTTCCCACCGTCTGCGGGATCGCGGTGACCACGTAGCTGTTGTACCGGTCAATGCTGTTCACGGTCACCTTGTCTTTGCAGGTGATGGCGAAGATATAGCCGGACTTGTAGCCCGAGGTCAGGTCGCCCTGCAGGATTTGCGCTCCAGTTGCCGAGGGAGCGCCGGTGTTGGGATCTCCGCCAAGGGCAGGGAGCGTGCAGGCGAACCCGTTGGATGGATAGTTGGATGAGTACTGAATCTCAGCCTGTTGGATGGCCCGAATGGACTGGACCGCCGACAAGTCGTTGGCGCGCTTGGTGAGGCTGCCGACGGTGGGAATCGCGATCAGCATGAGGATGGCGATGATGGCCATGACGATGAGCAATTCCATCAGCGTGAAGCCATTGGGCAGCATCGTTCGGCGGCTTTTTGCGTCGACCTTGTTCAAAGAGAGCCGCAATGCGCCACGGCAAAACGAGAAATTCAATTTCATGGGATTCCAAAGCCTCGCGGAGTGAGCGGGAAGAAGACCGACCCCTTCCGACAAAATGCTACAACGTACAGACGCGGAAGGGAAATGAGACGCTCGGAAAAGCAGTGGTCAGTGATTAGTGGGTAGTGGTTAGTGACGGTCTGCCGCCGCGACCTGCATTCGAGAATCGTTAGAAAAAGTGCACCTAGCGACCAGAAAGAGCCTATTGCTCATTCGGGTGCTAACCACTATTCACTAATCACTAATCACTGCTTCTAACACACCAGCCGGTCGCGCTTGAGTTTTACGCCGTCCAGGCGGCCGAGGAGGGTTACAGCGATGCGGTCGGGGTCGAAAAGGCGCTGGGCCATGGCCTGGACCTGCGCGGCTTCCACCTCGTCGATGCGGGCAATGACTTCGTCCACGCTGAAGAATTGCTGGAAGTACATTTCCTGGCGGGCTAGGTTGGCCATGCGGGCGCTGGAGCTTTCCAGGCCGAGCAGAATGTTTCCTTTCACCTGGTCCTTGGCGCGGGTCAATTCTTCCGCGCTCAGCAATTCCTGCTTGAGTTTTTGGAACTCAGCAAGAATCAGGTCGACGACTTCGATGGCCTTGCTTGCGGAAGTGCCGGCGTAGACGCAGAGGGTGCCTGTGTCACGGTAGGGGCTGAGGTCAGAGTAGATGGAGTAGACCATGCCGCGGTCTTCGCGGATGGTCTGGAAGAGGCGCGAGCTCATTCCGCCGCCCAATACGGTATTCAGGATGAGCGTGGCGTAGCGGCTTTCGTCGGTGATGGGGGGAGCGGGGACGCCGAGACAGATCTGGACCTGCTCCAGTGACTTCTTGTTGCGCAGAACGATGCGCGCGGTGGCCTCGGGGGCGGGGAGCTCATGGAGTGTGGCTCCGCCGGCCAAGCCGGAGAACTTGCCGGTGATAGCTTCGACGAATTGATCGTGGTCGAGGTTGCCGGCGGCGGAGAAGACCATGTTGCCGCCGTGGAAGCGGTCGTTGTGGTAGTCGAACAGGCTTTTCTGGTCGAGGCCGGCCACGGTTTTGGTGGTGCCGAGGATGGGCCAGCCAAGGGGGTGGTCTTTCCAGAAGCTTTGCGTGAAGAGCTCGTGGACCAGGACATCGGGGTTATCTTCGTCGATTTTGATCTCTTCCAGAATGACGCCCCGCTCGCGCTCGATGTCAGGCGCGGCAAAGACCGGGTTCAGGACCAGGTCACTGAGGACGTCGAGGGCGATGGGGACGTGGTCGGAGAGGGATTTGACGTTGAAACAGATGGTCTCTTTGCCGGTGAAGGCGTCGAGATTGCCGCCGATGGAATCCATTTCACGAGCGATGAGCTGTGCGGTACGGGAGCGGGTTCCCTTGAAGAGCATGTGCTCCACGAAGTGGGAGATGCCGTTGGTTTCTGCGGGTTCGCAGCGGGATCCGGATTTGATCCAGACGCCCATGGCGACGGAGCGGAGGTGTTCCATGCGCTCGGTTAAGATGGTCAAGCCGTTTGGCAAGACAGTGCGACGGAGATTTCTTTCAGTTGTTGTCATCATTCAGTCAGATTCGATTGTAGGGTAATTTGGCTCAGGGGCGCTTTTGACAGCAAGCGGAGCGGAAATGCCTTATGCTGAGCCAAGCCATGAACGGGGAAAACAAACTCGTATCGTTAGACGCAGCCGGGACTTCCAAAGGCAGCCTTACGGTGCTATTTGGCCTGGACAGCGAGGCGCTGACCGCGCAAATGGCTGCGATTGGAGAACCGGGATGGCGCGGAAAACAGTTGGCGGATGCTATTTATCGTCAGCGAGTTACGGATGTTTCAGCAATTACCACATTACCTAAAGCCTTGCGAGAACGGCTGGCGGCCATTGGTTGGACGGTGGATCGGCCGGCGATTGACCAGGTGTTTACGTCGGTGGACGGGACGGAGCGCTACCTGGTCAAGGCTGGCCTGGAAACCGTGGAGACGGTGTGGATGCCGGAGGGGGATGACGGCGAAGCTGGAGACGGGAGCGAGGGGGACTCAGGCGGCGACGGCGAGCGCGAGAGGCGAAGGCACCGGGCCACGATCTGCGTTTCAAGCCAGGTGGGCTGCGCGGTTAATTGCCAGTTCTGCCTGACGGCCAAACTTGGATTGCAGCGCAACCTGACCGCGGGAGAGATTGCGGGACAGGTGGTTTCAGTGTTTGAGCGCCACGCGGTGGAGGTGGGGAAGGAACGCGTGAACCTGGTGTTTATGGGCATGGGCGAGCCGTTCCTGAACTACGACAGTTTCATTGCGGCGGTGCGGTTGCTGGTGAAGGAAGTCGGGCTGAGCCCGCAGCGAATGACGGTGTCTACGTCAGGGATTGTGCCGGGGATCGAGAGATTCGCGCAGGAACCGACGGAGTTCAGGCCCAAGCTGGCTATCAGCTTGAATGCGCCTAACGACGTTATTCGGCAAGAGCTTATGCCGGTAAACCGCAAGTGGAACATTGAGTCTGTCGTGGACGCTGTGCGGCTGGTGAAACTGAGACCGAAGGAACGGATCACGTTTGAATATGTGCTTCTCGGCGGGGTTACGGATCGGCCGGAGCATGCGGCCGAGGTGGCGCGCCTGGTGAAGCGGACCGGATTGCCCGCCAAGGTGAACCTGATCGCCTGGAACCCGGGGCCGGGGATTGCCTACACCATGCCTCAGGCCGAAGCGGTGGAGGGGTTCAAGCGGACACTTTTTGCCGCAGGCATTCCGGTTTATTTGCGCAGGCCGCGGGGGCGTGACATTTATGCGGCATGCGGGCAGTTAAAGCGGACGGTGGAAGGGTAGATTCGCCATGGGAGTCGTCCGTAATGATTGAATTTTGACTGGATTTGGTTCGCTTAAGTTTTGCGCACCTCGCGTTTCGCCGATTTCTTATCCAATCGTCCAGTCTCCTTTGCGTTGGCACGGCCCGCAGGTCGCTTGTGACGGCCTGCGGACCGACGGCTCACTCTTCCGAGCCGATCTTTCCGCCGCCGCTCCTACACACGCAAACGAAGCGCATTCAGTCTACTGCTTGGTAGCCGAGGTGCCAGAGACGCGCATCACAGCCGCGCAATCTGGTGCTGTATATATGAATTTGGGCCAGGAAGCCCACTCGACCGGCCAGGACATCAGCAAGGTGTATCTTGGTTTCCTATGCTCAGGCGGGTCCGCACCACGATTGTGCCCTCGTGCCTTATGACTTGCCTCCTGTACGTCGCGATGGGAATCGCGCAAGCGCCCCCGGCTGGCCAGGACAATCCCGGTTCTTATACGCTCCGTGTTCCGGTCAACGAGATCAGTCTCACTTTCCATGCGTTTGACTCGCACGGCGCGCCGCTTATCCAGTTGCAGAAGAGTGACCTTCGCTTGTCCGATGACGGAAAACCGCAGAATCAGATCGTGATGCTGGAGTCGTTTGCCGACCTCCCGATCCGGGCGGGGTTCCTGTTCGACGCCAGCGCTTCAATGATGGACGACCTGGGGATGAATCGGTCCATCATTCGCCTCTATGCATCGCGACTTCTTCGCAAGGGGATTGATCGCGCCTTCGTGATGCAATTTGCCGCGGATACGCTCATGACTCAAGGCTGGACGGCTTCGGCGCTAAGGAAGAGTGATCCACTTGTACTCGCCAGAAGTGCTCCAGGTCAGGAACAGCATTCGTAGAGATAGGGACATATAAAGCATCATCCCGCACCGTAGGTG
>Ga0302278_10001157_pt1 | contig 32966 bp, 22 predicted proteins | sample III_Bog_N3_2_FD_194543 | JGI IMG/M metagenome (GOLD analysis project Ga0302278, IMG submission 194543) | Peat permafrost microbial communities from Stordalen Mire near Abisko, Sweden - III_Bog_N3_2 | ecosystem: Environmental > Terrestrial > Soil > Wetlands > Peat | place: Sweden: Abisko... | reverse complement strand
TAATTATTTAAGAGACAGTACACTAGGTTGTATTCACTTCATCACTAGAAATAGGGAAAAGAACAAAGTCCGTCATTTCAAGAGCTCCTCATAACCGCACTTGTGTTGATCGGAGGCCTCCGCGGTTCAATGAGCGCCAAGGCCTGATCGCCAATTGACACGCAAGTTCCGGATCGGACTCCACATACTGACAAAAATGGTTCATCCGAGTGAATACAGCACGGTCCGGACGGCTTTAGGTCATGCGTCCGTTTGCCTACCAGGTATGCATCGCAACTACCTCGGTCGCCGCCGCCTTAAAGTCAATGACTTTGACATGCAGAACGAGCTGAAGGTTGCGATTCGCCCAGTCTCTGGGCAGCTGGCGTGTCATTTCGAAGATGGCAGCTGGACTGCAGATGTAGTCGGCTGCGGCCTGCGTGCCGTACTGGCCCATCCCTGCAACGCTGAGCATTGGCGCGTCGTCATGCGTCTGCACCAGTCTGGTAACGATCGCGTAGTCCTCCGTGTCATGCGAGTCCTCAGAGGCGTGCAGCAACCATCGACGATTGTGATCTTGCCTGTCATCGATTTCGTTGCGCGCTCCCAGGACAAAGCGCAGGCTCTTAGTGAGTTCCAACGTCATTGGATTGTTGAAGCCACCGACAAGCAGCGAGGGGCTATTGCGGAGTTCTGCAAAAGAGATGTCGTTTGGAAAGCGCTCCTGAAAGCTCTGTCTCTGGCGCGTCAAGTTGGCGACGATGTTGGAGACAGCAGCAACGTCCCCAAGGGCGACAAAGCTACTTTCGGCCGGCGTCAAATCACCGCCTTTTATGGTTGCATTAGGCGCCAGAGGCACGAAGAACTCCTGGCCGTGGGTCTCCAATTGATGCGCTCGGGCATATTGCTCAAGCATGTTGCCAGAGAGCCGGTACACGGCGTTGCTGCCGACGGCAATGATGACTGGCTTGGAACTGCCGTTCCACGGACCCCAGAAGGCCTTGAATTGGGAAGTCTGCGGCCCATTCCAAGACAACACAAAAGCCGCCACGGCTGCGAGAAGAAGCAGCGCTACCGCCGCGTAGTTCCACCGAGGGCGTCTCCCGGAAAAAGAAGGATAGGTTTCCACGGCAACTACAGGGTTGGTTTGACGGGAATCAGGCACCTGGAGCCGAGATTGCGGTTCCCCTTCGGCCAGATGGACCTCAAGAGGAGGAGAACTGGGTTCGTGAAGCGCCGCATGGAAGCCCTCTCTTAAGCGAAACGTGGCCCGATAGGAACCGGAAGGGATGTCAATGTGAACTCCCGGTTCCTCCGGTGCCGACTGATAAAACTGGGCGAGGCGTTTTCGGACTTCTGCAACACGGAGCCGCACGATCGGGTCTTCGCCGGTCTCGTAGTCGGGTCGTCGACCGAAGACCTCCGAACCGATTACGCGCTCTCGGAGGAGGTTATCCTCTCCAGCGATGGTGTGCTTGACGATGTACCGGAGCAGGGTTTGACACTGCTGCGTGTTGCGAAACGGCGGGCTTGCCAGAACCTGATCCAACGCATACCGGATCTGCGTGGGATCTCTCAGCCAGATCTCCTGCGCATCCTGGGGAGGGAGGATCGGGTTGGCTTGAGTGCTCATGTCTAGGTCTAGAGCCTGCGGTGGAGGTATAGTACCCCCTCGTAAAGAGGGGTGTCAAACGTGTTAAATCAGATAGTTAGGTTGGTATAGAACAGTACTCAGCCTTGCGTGGCGCGTGTAGAGCGCGTTTCTTGGCGTGGGCTGCAGTAATTGCAATTTGTTCAAGGAGAACCAGATGACATCAAGATTCCGCTCCTGCTTTCAGCGCGTTCTGCAAGCATCATCCTCGAGGGAACGCCGAACTACTCGGTCGCTCCTGTCCGCAATTGCGCTTGTATTCCTGCTGGCGTGCCTTCCCGCCGCATCTGCGCAATCCGATCGCGGCTCGCTGACCGGTGTTGTCTCGGATTCGAAAGGTTTGGTCATTCAGAAGGCGGCGGTGTCGATGCGCAATGTCGACAGCGGCGAGGCCTATAAGACCCTCACGACCGATACCGGTTCATTTACCCTGTCCTCCCTGCCAGCCGGAAAGTACGACCTGAATGTGGAGGCACCGGGATTTAAGGGATATGAGCAGAACGGGATTACGATCTCGGTGGCTGAGGCGTCGCTGCAGAATGTCACACTCTCCGTCGGGTCGGTTACAGAGACCGTCACAGTCACAACCGATGCGACCTTGCTGAAAACGGAGAACGCAGAGCAGAGTACGACGATCACCCGCGTGGCTCTCAACGAGATGCCGATCGGCTTTGCGCTCTCCAGTTCGATCCGCAATCCGCTTTCGTTCGCAGAGCTCGCGCCTGGGGTGGATCAGGGCGCGGGCGGCGGAACCGGCATCCGCGTCAATGGATTGCCGACGGCTTCCTTCCACATGTCCGTGGATGGAATGGACAGCACCAACGCCAACCTGAATGACCGCGAAGACGGCGACCATCCCAGCGTGGAGAATGTGCAGGAGTTCACGTTGCAGTCGAGCAATTTTTCCGCTGAATTCGGGCAGGTCGCCGGCGGCATGTTCAACTTTACGTCCCGCTCAGGTACGAACAAGCTTCATGCGGCAGCGTACATATACCTCGAGAACGAAGACCTCAATGCGAATACTCCTTACTCGTATCTGACTCCCCTCCTCAATAATGGGAAGAACGCTCAACAGAAGGACCGCCAGTTCGACTATGGGTTCACGGTCGGCGGCCCGGTGTACCTGCCGAAACTCTACGATGGGCGCGACAAGACTTTCTTCTTCTTCAATTACGAACAGTTCCGCCAGAATAGCACCCTGACCGCGACGCAGACCGTGCCGACGGCACTGATGCGCACCGGCAATTTCAGCGAGGTTCTCGACACGTTGAATCTAGGCTCGTTCGCAACCGATCCTGAAGGTTGCCCCGTGTATCAAGGGGAAATTTACGATCCGAACGTCAGCGCCGTGGTGGGTGGCAAGCTGTATTATGCCCCCGCGAACGGCGCGAATACCGCGGTAGGCAATTGCGCAATCAAAGGGAGCTCCACGGCGAATGTGCTGTCCGAAGCTCCCGACCCGGTCGTAGCCAAGATTCAGGCGATGATCCCGGCTGCGACGGCGACGACCCTCACCAACAACTATGCCCCCGTGGTGTCGTACCCGATCCTCAACACAATTCCGGCGTTCAAGATCGATCAGGTTGTCACCCAGAACTGGAAGATGTCCTTCTCCTATTCGAAGATGAAGAACTCGACCATCAATTCGGATGACGGATTGCCCCTGCCGATCAGTGGCGAGCGCACTACGACCAGCAACGTTACGACTTATCGCTTCAATAACGACTTTACGATCACACCGAACCTAGTGGTGCATGCGGGAGCCGGATATACCCGGTATCTAAACCCGGACAGCTCTCCGCAGTCCACTATCGATTACAACGCCAGCACCTCACTCGGGCTGCCGAACACCGTAGGCACCGGGTTTCCGCGCGTGGGTTTGAACGTCGGGACGTATGGCGGCGGCGTATCGAACGCCAGCGGCGGGGGATATGGGCCGACCCAGGAGAACCTTTACTGGATGGACCATGCCAACGGCGTCGTCAGCGCGATCTGGACGCGAGCCAATCACACCGTCAAGGGCGGCGCGGAACTGAAGCAGGATATGTGGATCGTGCATTCCCAGGTGTTGCAGGCCGGCAGCTACAGTTTCAGCGGTAACGAGACAGCGCAAGCTTACAACAACGGTACTACATACGCAGGCACAGGCGCTCTCGCCGGAAAAAACGCAGTAACCGGGCTCTCATACGCAAGCTTCTATCTGGGCCAAGTGGATGGCGGATCGATCGGAAACGCGGTCATCAATCAGTATCACCGGCCAACCTTTGCGTTGTACCTGCAGGATACCTGGAAGGTTACGCCGCGGCTGACGCTGGACTATGGCCTGCGCTGGGATTTCACCGAGACGGAGCGGGAGCATGGCTTCCGCACCAGCGGTTTTTCTCCGAATGCAATTAATGAAAATGCGGTAGGAGCCGGAGGTCCGTTGCAAGGCGGGCTTGAGTACGAAGGCTTCGGAAGCACGGGGCAGTGCAACTGCTACTTCATGCCGCACTATCCTTACGAGATAGGGCCACGCCTAGGTGTGGCTTATCAGATCGACAATAAGATGGTCATTCGCGCAGGCTGGGGCCTGACTTATGGTCAGGCGGCGCCCTTCGATTACGCTGGCAGCAATTTTGCAGTCGTCAGCGTGGGTTTCAATACATTGCAATTCTCTTCTCCGAGCTTTGGCGTTGCCAACACACTGCTGAAGAATGGCTTCCAGTACAATCCCAGCCTGGTTACCAATGCGGCGCACGATCCCGGCTACCAATGCTGCACGGCGATCAATAACTCTCCGTCGCCCTACTTTGATAAAGATGGCGGACACCCGCCTCGCATCAACAACTACACCCTTTCGCTGCAACGGGAGATTGGAACCAATCTTGTGGTGGAGATGTCGTACGTCGGCAACCGCGGCGTCTGGGAGATATCGGGAGATCAGGGCAACCTGGGACTTCTGCAATTGAATGCGATCTCCGCGGCTGGTCTGGCGAAAGCTGGACTGAATCCTACGAACCCGGCCGACGCCTACACGCTCTCGCAGCCGTTCAACACAGCCACAGTGAATGGCGCTACGGCTCGCGGGTTCGCCGTTCCGTATACCACCTTCCCAACCAAGAGCTCACTGGCTCAGGCGCTTCGCCCGTACCCGCAGTATGGGACGATCTATTCGGAGTATTCCCCGAAAGGCAAGAGCTGGTATGACTCGCTACAGGTCAAGGTGACGAAGCGATTCAGTCACGGGCTGCAATTCCTGGAAGCGTTCACCTATAACAAAGAACTGGACTTAGGTCAGGATACGGAACGCGGGCGCGGCGCGCAGATCAATGATGCGCTGAATCGCGATAGCAACAAGTTTCTGAGTGCGGAAGACACTCCGTTCATCAGTGCAACGAGCTTTACCTACGATCTGCCCTACCTGCTTCCGCGGGGATATATGAAGGAGCACATTCTGGCGCGGGAGTTGCTTGGAGGATGGACGATTGCCGGATTGGCTCGCTATGCCAATGGCGGTCTGATCCGGATTCCGGGATCGAACCCAGCCACGAACTGCAACGCCGCCACGGGCACATGCAGCTCGATCGGCCTCGGCAGCCTGCTGCAACGAGGCACCTACGCGAATGCCGTACCCGGCCAGGCGCGGTTCCTGGTCAATCCGAACTGCCACAACTGCATTGCTCATAATGCTTACGGCACCAATTTCCTCAACTCCAGCGCCTGGGTAGAGCCGTCGCTGGGTACGTTCGGCAGCACAGCGCCCTATCTGAACAACTACCGCTGGCAGCGTCAACCGCAGGAGAACCTGAACATAGGCAAGAAGTTCGCGGTGCCGATGCGAGGCCATGAAGATGCCAACCTGCAAATCCGGGCTGAGTTCTTCAATGTCTTCAACCGTACCTACCTTCCACAACCGTCCTCGGGCACATTTGAGACGGCGCCTAATACTGGCCACAGCGGTTTTGGGCAGGTGAATCCAACCAGTCTGGGGACTACGGCGTATCGTACCGGGCAGATCGTCGCGCGGTTTACGTTCTAAAACTCGATGATGTGCCCCGCCTTATGCATAGGTGGGGCACACGACATTCTCAACGTTAGGGACGACGTGAGGCAATCGCGTCAGCCATCCAGTTTTGGAGGTCATCGAGTTATGCATTTGTTCGACCGTTGCACAATCTGGGGCTGCGCGATTTTTGTGCTGGGACTGATCTATTCTCCCAGCCGCGCAGCCGTCGCGCAGCAGGCGGTACTCACTCGAGGCAGTGCCGCCGTGGTACTCCAGGCGTTTGCGCCGAATATTGTGCGTGTGACGCTGAGTCTGGACAAGACTGCAGCCTTGAAGGAGCCCGGGGTTGGCATTATGGCGACCGGCATGGCAACAGGATGGAAGCAGGAGAGCGTGGACGGCGGCGACACCTTTCGTTCCGATCGTATGGTCGTCCATGTTTTACCTGAATCCCATGGGTCTCCCTCAGGCACACAGGCGGACATCGCCAGATACTTCAACGGTTCGACTCCGTATGTCGGTTTGAGGATCGAAACACCGGCGGGCGAGCAGATCCTAAGCATGCAAGGGTGGGAGATGTCCGTGCCTAACCATAAGGACGGTAATGCGGATGTGCTCCGCGACAGACGTCCCGGAGACGATCCTTTTTTTCAGGTGGGTGCGACGTTCGCCGCTCGAGGCGACGAGCATTACTATGGGTTGGGGCAGAACCAGCAGGGTTTTCTGGATCTTCGCGGGCACTCGGTAGTGTGTGCTCAGGACTACACCGCTGCTGCGGGACCAAGTGTGTGTGTTCCGTTCGTGGTGACCAATAAGGGCTATGCGCTATTGTGGGACAACCCATCCAAAACCCGCGTGGACTTCGCCTTCAATGACCAGACTCGCTGGACATCCCAGGTGGGGCAGAGCGTCTCGTTCTTCGTCATCGTCGGCGATAGCTACGATCAGCTCTATGAGGGCTATCGCCTGCTGACCGGCAGCGTTCCTATGCTGCCGAAGTCTGCCTATGGCTATATTCAGTGCAAGCAACGCTATGCCTCACAGAAGGAGATTCTGGATGTGGCGAATGGCTATCGCGGGCGTCACCTGCCTGCGGATGTCATGGTAGTTGATTGGTTTTACTTCACCAAGATGGGCCAGATGGACATGGACCCGAAGCTATGGCCCGATCCGGCAGCGATGAATGCTGAGTTGCACAAGCTCGGCTTCCATAGCATGATCAGCGTCTGGCCACGCTTTGTGCCGGAAGACCGGTACTATGACACGTTGCTGAAGAATGGATGGTTTGAGCACCTCGCCGACGGCACGCCTACTGATGGGTTGCCTTACGACCGTGCCGGTTCCGACATCGACACATCCAATCCGGACGCGGCACGCTGGTACTGGAACACAATCCGCGAGAATTTAGCCAATAAGGGCTTCGACTCATTCTGGGCGGATGAAACCGAGCCTGATCTGCCTCCGAATGGAAGCTACTTGCATATCGGCCCCGGGACGGAATATTTCAATGTCTATCCCTACTTCCACACCAAGGCCTTGTACGACGGCTTCCGGCGCGACTTGCAGGAGAAGCGCGCACTGATTCTTTCGCGCGACGCGTACCTAGGCACACAGCATAACGGAACCATTTTCTGGTCATCGGACATCTCCCCCACCTGGGACACGCTGAAGCGGCAGGTGCCGACCGGGTTGAACTTCGTGGCGTCGGGCATGCCGTACTGGAGCACGGACATCGGCGGCTGGCAGTACCTTCCCTACTCCCACAAGCCGGAGCAACCGCCGTTGATCGATCCAAGCGATGCGCGCGACAACGTCCACCACGATGACGACTACCCCGAGTTGTATGTCCGTTGGTTCCAGTACGCGACGTTTCAGCCGACGATGCGAGCCCACGGGAGCCGCAACTTCAATGAAGTCTGGTCTTATGGCAAGCAGGCCGAGCCCATTCTGGAGAAATACCTGCGCCTGCGCTATCAGCTTATGCCCTACATTTATTCGCTCGGATACTTTTCGCATGAGACAGGCGCGCCCTTCATGCGTGGCCTGTTCATGGATTTTGGCAGCGATCCCAAGGCAGCTTCAATCAGCGATGAATACATGTTCGGGCCAGCGTTGTTGATCGCCCCAGTCACGGAACAGGGCGCCACCAGTCGCAGAGTCTATCTGCCTGCGGGAACGGATTGGTACAACTTCTGGACCAGCGAGCGACTGCATGGAGGCCGTCACGTGACCGTGGCCGCGCCAATCGATACGATTCCCATCTTCGTGCGGGCAGGGTCGATCCTTCCGCTCGGGGCCGCGATCGAGAGCACCAACGAGAAGCAGGCAATCGCCAGCCTGCGCATTTATCCGGGTGCCGATGGTGACTTCACGCTCTACAGCGACGACGGCACTACCTACGCTTACGAAACTGGAAAGAGTGAGATCACCCACCTGCACTGGGACAATGCGGCGAGTAAATTGGAGCATACGGGCGCTTCGGCATGGAGCAAACCCGACGAAGCATTGGTGGAGATTGCCGGCAAGGCTGCCAGAGACTAGAAGCGATTAGTCGGACCCCAATCAGTTTGCAGCATAGATCCGTGCGAGGAAAGAAATGGAATGTACTACCTGGGCGGGTTCACCGACGGGAACCCGCTCCAATACTTCGATCACTCCCGAATGAGCATCCATGCCCGGATAGGATTTGGCTAGCACAACATCCCTTATGCTGACACGTCGCCACTTCATATCGCTCACTACTGCCGCCGGTGCCGCCACCGTTTTGCCTCGCGGCCATGCCCAGACGCTCTCGCCAGGGCAGGCTGTTCTCCGGGCCACCAATATTAAGATCGCCACCGTTCCTGATGACTTCACAGGTCTCAGCTATGAGATTGTCCAACTCTATAACCCCGACTTCTTCTCGGCCTCGAACTCACAACTGATTGCTGCCTTTCGACGGCTCACGCCGAGGGGCGTTCTTCGTCTCGGCGGTAATCTGAGCGATCTGTCTCGCTGGCAAGGCGACAATGGCGACTTTTCTACTCCCAAACAAGCTGCGGCTATAGAACGAGGCAAAACTTACTGGGAGTGGAAGCTGACCGATTCCACCGTCCGATCGCAACGAGACGGAGCGATCACTCCCACCGCGATTCGCAATCTTGGGCGCTTCCTCGACGCCACAAACTGGCGCCTGATCTATGGGGTGAACTTCGGCTCCGGCAGCCCGGAGCGTGCGGCCGATGAGTCCGCGGTGGTGGCCAACGAGATGGGAAACCGTCTGATTGCGTTTCAGATCGGCAATGAATCGGACTTCTTCGGCGGCAATTCATTGTTCCGAGAGCGCCCGTTTGACTTCGCAGAGTACATCACCGAATTTCAGCAATTCGTCAAGGCGATCCGCGCACGTGTACCGACTGCCCGTTTCGCGGGTCCCGACACAGCAGGAAACATGGGGTGGGTAGAGGAGTTCGGCAAAGCCCGGTTGTCGGGGATCGCTAGAGATAAAGCGGTGCTGCTCTCCAGTCACTACTACGCAATGGGTCCTGCGTCCAACCTGGCCATGAACGCGGACAAGTTGCTTTCACCCAATCCACATCTCGACGAGCAAATCAAAAGAGTTCAAAAGGCTACGGCAGACTCGGGCGGGATTCCCTTTCGAATGACAGAAGGAAACTCATGCTTCGGAGGGGGAAAGCCTGACGTCAGTGACGCGTATGCATCCACCCTCTGGGTTGCCGATTATATGCTGCGGGTGGCAAGCGCAGGGTATGCTGGCGTCAATCTTCATGGCGGAGGCGACGGTTTCTATACACCCATCGAGACGCTTGACGCAGAGGCCGCGAATCCGAGGCCGATGTATTTCGGCATGCAACTCGCCGATCGATTCACAGGGTACGACCTGCTTTCGGTCGATCTTGAGACGACGGCCAGCGTCAGCGCCTACCTGGGTCAATCGAAAACTTCAATCCAGTTGGCTCTTATCAACAAAGGAAGCCAGTCCGTGCGCGTGTCTACCGAGGCCGGATTGCCGCGCAAGAAGCCGGCTGAGACCTGGCGCCTTTCCGGGGCCGAGCTTGCTGCTAAGAGCGGGATTTCGATGGCCAAGATCGACGCGGGTCGCTCGACGGCCATTTCTATTCCGCCTTATACGGCCGAACTAAGACGTTGGGATCTCTAAAGTAGAAAGTGTTAACAACTCCAGTAGGCGGATTTCCTCGAAAGTCCCGAAACTGATTTGATCGTCAGTACTACCGTGAAGTAGCGATTTGATGGTGGACGTGAGAGAGTTCAAGACGACAGGCCGATTCGATGGAAAACCCGGTTCTCGGGGTAAGGCCTAGTAGGCTTGTCTCGCAGAAGCCGCTTGAGCCGGAATTATGCGAGATGGCCGAAGAGTCTAGCGCGGTGGAGGTTCACGATCGTCATGCGATTTGCAACATTATTTGGCCTGTTGGCGCTAGTATTGGTTCCCTCGTCATGGTTGTCTGCCCAACCGTTCCGGGATACCGCTTTGCCGATGGAGAAGCGGATCGACAACCTCCTTTCGCAGATGACTTTGGATGAGAAGATCGATTGCCTGGGGACGCGGACCGGCGTGCCTCGTCTGGGCGTTCCAAACTTTGGCAGCTCTGAGGGGATTCACGGGGTGGTTCAGCGAGGCGGCGGGAACTCGCAACGGGCTGCCATCACGACGACGCAATTTCCGCAGCCTCCGGGTATGGGGGAGACGTGGGACCCTGCTCTAGTGCGCCAGGCGGGCGGAGTGGAAGGATACGAGGCGCGGTTTATCACCCAGACAGAGAAGTATCATCGCCAGATGCTGATGCTGTGGGGACCGCAAGCGGATCTTGCGCGGGACCCGCGCTGGGGCCGGAGCGAAGAGGTCTATGGCGAGGATCCGTTCTTTAACGGGACCATGGTTGTGGCGTTTGCGAAGGGGCTCCAAGGAGACGATCCAAGATATTGGCAGGCGGCGGCGCTGCTGAAGCACTTTCTGGCCAACAGCAATGAGATGTTTCGTACCAGTTCGTCGTCGAACTTCGACCAGCGATTGTTCTGGGAATATTACTCGGTTCCGTTCCGCATGGGATTTCTGGAGGGCGGGGCGAAGGGAGTAATGGCCTCGTACAACGCGTGGAACGGCGTGCCGATGGCAGTCAATCCAGTACTGAAGAGCATCGTTCGGGACCAGTGGGGCGTCGATGTGCTCTCGAGCGACGGCGGAGCGGTGAAGGAGTTGGTGAATTCGCATAAACAGTTCGCCACTCAGAAGGAAGCGGTTGTAGCGAGTTTGAAGGCGGGGATCAATCAGTTTCTTGAGGAGTATGTAGTCGAAGTGAAGGCGGCCATCAAGGATGGGTCCGTGACGGAGAAGGAGATCGACGGTCTGCTGCGGCCGAAGTTCCGCGTGACGATACGGCTGGGGCTGCTGGATCCGCCGGAGATTGTGCCATATTCGAAGATCAAGGACTCGCCTGAGCCGTGGAATACGGAGAGGGACCAAACGGTGTCGGAGAGGATGGCGCTGGAGTCGGTGGTGCTGCTGAAGAATGCGGGTGGGTTTCTGCCGCTAAAGAAGGATGCGATCAAGTCGATTGCGGTGATTGGGCCGTTGGCCGACTCGGTGCACTGGGACTGGTACGGCGGCACGCCTCCGCACGCGATTACGCCGCTGGAAGGCATCCGGAATGAGGTGGGCGCGGGCGTGAAGGTGAACTATGCGGCGGATGAGATGGGGAACGCCGCGGTGAAGGCGGCTCAGGCGTCCGACGTCGCGGTGGTGGTGGTGGGCAATGATCCTACGTGCGGTCCAGATATGGCACACGACTGGCACAATTCTGCCGATGGCGGAGGGACGCTCCCCTGTACGGTTCCGAGCGATGGGAGGGAGGGGCGCGACCGCGAGGTCATCACGCTGGCGCAGGAGCAACTGATCAAACAGGTGTATGCAGTGAATCCGAAGACAGTGGTAATCCTGGTGTCCAGCTTTCCGTTTGCGATCAACTGGACGCAGGCGAATGTACCGGCGATTCTGCACATGGCGCATTCGTCCCAGGATGAGGGCACGGCGCTGGCCAAGGTGTTGTTTGGGGAGTACAACCCGGGCGGCCATCTGGTGACAACGTGGCCGAAGTCGGTCGAGCAACTGCCTCCGATGATGGACTACGATATTCGGCACGGAAGCACGTATATGTACTTCAAGGGAGAGCCGCTGTACCCGTTTGGCTATGGGTTGAGTTATACGACTTTCGGCTACGCTAACCTGAAGGCAAGCTCTGCGACACTGCCGCGCGATGGGGCGACCACGGTGAGCGTGGATGTAACGAATACGGGAAGCCGGACCGGGGATGAGGTGGTGCAGCTGTACGTGAAGCACCTCGGGTCCAGGGTGACACGGCCGGGGCTGGAGTTGAAGGGATTTCAACGGGTGACCCTGAATCCCGGCGAAACGAAGACCGTCGAGATTCCTCTTAAGGCTTCGGCGCTTGCTTTCTGGGACGCGAGGCTGGGCAAGTTAAATGTTGAATCAGAGCCGGTGAGGTTGATGATTGGAAGCTCGTCGAAAGAGATCAAGCTGAGCACTCGCGTCAACGTTCAATAGGCCGCTACTGTCTGGGATCAACTTGATGGTTGGGCATCACCGGCGGTCTGGCAGCGGTCGCTGTCGACTCGCGCTCGCACCCGGAACGACCGGGTCGGCAATTCTCACGATTGAGGGATGTAATGCAAGTCAATCAAAGCAAGAAAGGCCCTATCGTCCTCAAGTAAAAGCCTTCCAGGCTGGCCGAAGTCGACACGAAAACCCAACCCAGTTCTGGGCCCCGATGGCATTTTGACGAGGCACGTGTCGTTCGTGGCTGGGTCGATTCTCAATTTACGCGAAATCGCACTCATCGAAGGTTCCGATGTTCCGCGCTGGCGAGGCGGCCTTTGCACAATGATTCTAATCTTGGAGCGGTGAAGAGTGTCGCATCAAAGCCTGAATTCAAGCACCTGTTTTACCAAGTCGACTCCCTATGCGCTGGCGGTTCCGAAGCCTCCCCAACCAGTTCAGGCAATCGCTCCGCTGCGCAGCGTGCTTCCCGGAAGGTATCTGACGCTTGAGAAGCTCCCGCTTTCTGTTTTTGACGACAATCCAGTATTCAATGAGTTTGGGGCAGCTAAGCTCGTCGGCGTTTCCGCCGAGGTTCTAAAGAACTGGCGACAGCGCAACATGGGGCCGGACTAGATCCAGTACGGAGCGGCCGGCCCGGTTCGCTATGAATTCAATGCACTGATGGAATTCAGAGCGACGCACGTAGTAAAACCCGGCAGAGGGCTTTAACCCTTTGTTGAGCCGCCGACTGCTTCGACCCGTGACGAAACCGTTTTGAGATTGGCTCGGCAGAGCCTTGTGGACCACTCCAGCAGCACGGATGCGTCTACAAAACCTGTGTGAGGCAGGAAAAGGTGGGAGCCTGCATCCACTGACGGTCCCCTGAAATACCGATCCCTTGCGTGACAAAAGGCTCTCAACAGCTTTCCAACCAAGAGGTCGAGCGGTGGTATCCGCCATGGCATGTTGACTGCGCACCGGGCAAAAGACAATTCGCAGTCGGCCAACCATTTACTAACCCCGAAAAGCTCCGATTGCGCCCTCCGAGCGCTTTCGGATCAATGCGGCCACTTGCTCGGAGGCGGCGTTCGCGGTATCGATCTTCGGAAGAGTTTCGAGAAGGATCTCTGCCAACTCGGGCACCCGTCGCCTGACGAGCGGTTTGGCGAGGCCAGCCTCATCCGCCAGCTTCTCAAAATCCTTCGGCGCGACCGTCTCCGAGGAGTATTGATTGCCGATCTTCATCGCCATCTCGCGGCTCAGGTCTGGGTAATGGACCGTGCAGACAATATCGTAGAGCGGCGACAGCCGGGTTTCGACATCTTCGGGACCGCCGCCGGTATAGAGCAGCGAGAAGTTCTTGCCATGCGCGTCGTTATTGCCGACGAGCCAGTTATAGATCACGGCGTCGAGCAGCCGGGCGAGATCGACAACGGGTGCACCCGACACCTCACGTAGCAGCGCGAAGCAGTCTTTGAGCGATGGCCCGCCTTCCTTCTGGTACTTATGATCGGGAACGATGTCCTGCGCCTGGCAGAAGTCCTCCTGATGCAGACGCTCCAACACCGGCTTGCCATCGGCGCCGGGCCTATGACGGCGATCATAACGCTCAATCAGCAAGTAATCCAACCCGTCGACGCTCCGAACCTCGACAGGTGCGGCCGGCAAGCCGAGAGCGGCCGCAAGTGTCATGCAGAGTGCCTCGTTGTAGACAACACCCTCGAATCGTGCCACGGCCGGCTTGAGAACATGGGTACTCGGTGCGTTGCCGAGCGGCAGAGAAATGTCGTCTCCCTCGATGCGTACCGCGACCTTATCCTGCGCTCCGGCGAGGGACAGCCGTATACCCGCATCACCCGCCAGAAGCGGACGTGTCGGCAGTTCCCGGATGATCGCCGCGAGTTCCTGTGGCGCAAGGGTGCGGTAATTCCAGTTGTCTTCGGGAAGGGGCTGTCCCGCTGGCATGAAGGTGACAGCTCCCGCGCACTCGCCGCCGATCCGTTCCAGCATCGCGTAGTCGTTGCGTGCACTGATGCCGAGATTTCGCGCGATGATCTCGCGCTTCGCTTCTTCGGGCAGAATGCCGGCGAAGAAGCCGCGGCACTCCTTGTTGCGGAAGCGCTTAGGGAGCAGGGGCAGGGAATGGGAGAGCGGCATCGCCCCAGGCCTGTTCAGCCAGCTTTCCGCATACTTGAATACCATCTGCCCCCCATCATCCTGGATGAGGCGGCCGACGAGATTGTTGAAGAGGTAGACGTCGAGCGTTCTGGTCATGCGATCCCTATTCCTTGCTTGTCGGCGGCGGCGTCAGCTTCATCTTGATTCCGAGCGTCTGGAGGACACGCAGGGCCTTGCCGATTTCGCAGGTGTCCTTACCCTTCTCCAGGTCGATGATGAAGCGCAGCCCGGTCCCGGAGGTCAAGGCGAGGTCCTTTTGAGTGACGTCCAGGCTCCTGCGGGTGTCCCGGATCAACTCTCCGATCTCTGCAGCCGTGTATTTCAATGAGACCTCCCTCAGTGTTACCGTACGGGAATAATAACTCAAAAGATGGACTCAATCTAGAAAACATTACCGTACGGGAACCTTTAGCCCGGCTTGTTTAGTTTAGCCGGCCCCATGCATGGTCGGTGTTGGGACGGCGTGGTCAGGCGAAGTAGGGATCCAATGTAATTGCAATTGAGTGGCTACTACCTCAGGGCGGTGGCCGTTTCACACTAGAGCGTACAACCGTGAATTCTGTGCAAGATTTCACGGATGGCGCGTCACACCAGCGCCAGGAACAGAACGCAGAAAGCAGGAGTTGTGCGATTATCGAAAGTATGCCAGAAGTAGGCCATTTGTATGCCACACGGAGCCCGATCTTGCCCCATAATGGCAACAATTGGGCCCTCTGGAGCCAATCGTTGTCGACTGCTCCTAGCCTGTAAGCCTATTAGAATGGATGAGTAAATGGTGGACGCGGCAGGGATCGAACCTGCGACCAGTCGATTAAGAGTCGAATGCTCTACCAGCTGAGCTACGCGTCCTGACTTGTGAAACGGCCTCTCTGGGGGAGGGGCGACCTGCCGATGCAGCCTGATACTGCAAGGCCGCTCACGCGCAATCACCTTGAAAAGGATAGCACATGGGAGTGCGGAAAAGCGCCCGTGGCTGCGTGCGCAGGATTGTTTATCCGACGAACGCAACCTCGGCCTTCATGGGGATGATTCCGCGGTCAAATCCCATCGCCAGCAGCTTGCGGATGGCGTCCCGTCCGTCCTCGCCATAGTTCAGGGTGCGCTCGTTCACATACATGCCGACGAACTTGTTGGCCAGTGCCGGATCCAGGTCGCGCGCAAACTGCATGGCGTACGCCAGCGCCTCCTCGCGATGATCGAGGGCGTGCTGGATGCTGTCGCGCAGAGCGTTGGTGGTGGCCAGCATAGCCTCGGCACCCAGTGCCCGGCGGATTGCATTGCCACCCAGCGGCAGCGGCAGGCCAGTCTGCTCACGCCACCAGGCGCCCAGGTCCAGCGCCTTCACCAGTCCATTGTTGCCGTAGGTGAGCTGGCCCTCGTGGATAATCAGGCCGGCGTCGAACTCGCCGGCAACCACGGCGGGGATGATCTTGTCGAAGGGAACGGTGACCGTCTCCACTTCGGGCGCGAAGAGTTTGAGCGTGAGGAAGGCGGTGGTCAGCTCGCCGGGCACGGCAATCTTGGTCTTCTTGATGTCCGCGAGCGACAGCTTGCGCGGAGCAACCACCATGGGGCCGTAGCCCTCGCCCACGGAACCGCCGCACGCCATCAGCGTGTACGTTTCCTGCATGTACGGGTAGGCGTGGAAGGATATGGCGGTGACGTCGTAGAAAGCCTCCTGGATGGCGCGCTGGTTCAGCGTCTCGATATCCGTCAGTGTGTGCGAAAACTTGTAGCCGGGAACCCGCACCTTGTTGGTGGCGAGCCCGTAGAACATGAAGGCATCGTCCGAGTCTGGGCTGTGGGCGATGCTGATTTCCTGGATTGCGGTGGTGGCGGCGGTCATATACTTGGCTGTTCCTCGGCAGAGTGGTTCAGTGGTTGGGGAGAAGAAGCGAGACGCGGGCTGACTGCTCGGACCGCGGAACTCTAAATCGCATCCAGGGTGCGAGCGAAGCTGGAATCGGAGAACGGAAGAACCCTTGGGGTTCCAGACTGCGCAAAACACTAGGACTCCACCAGAATATCAAGCTGCGCGCGATTGTGCGTCCGCCGCACCGTGAATACGGGTCGGCGCGGCCCCAGTGTAAAACTTGATTCCCCCTACGGAAGCACACCGTTCATTGGGCTTGACGCCGGCGGGTTTGTCGCTTGAACTTGAGAGGATGGCGGTAAACCAGCCCATGTCGAAGGCCCCGGGTCGTTTCGCTTCTGTGCGCGCTGCCTGGGAGACCGTCTCGATGGGGCGGCGCAAGGTCGCGACGGCGGCTGCGGCAGCCCTTGCGATTGCGGTGGGATACCACGTGATCTTCGGGGCGAATGGGCTGACCATGTATGAGCACAAGCGCCAGGAGGCACAAAAGCTCACCCAGCAGATGCAGGAACTGCAACTGGAGAACGAGCAGTTGAAGAGCCACGTAGACAGGCTGCAGAACGATCCCGACTCCATCGAGCACCAGGCGCGGGAGAGCCTGCACTACACACGTCCGGGCGAAGTCATCTACACACTACCCGCCAAGTGACGCGCCGTCGTGCGGCGGAGTCGTCGGCACGGTAACCCAGACTTCGGTACCCTTGCCCACCACGCTCTGGATGTGGATGGTTCCGTTCGCGCGCTCCACAATCGCCTTGCAGATGGAGAGACCCAGGCCGGCGCCGCCGCTGTTGCGGCTGCGAGAGCGGTCTGCGCGATAGAAGCGCTCAAAGATGTGCGGTAGCGCGGCCTCTGGGATGCCTTCCCCCTGGTCGACAATATGGAGTTCCCCGATGCTGCCGTGCAACTGGATCCTCGCGGAGACGTGCCCTCCCGGCAGGCTGTGCTGCAGGGCGTTCATCATCAGATTGGAGCAGAGGACCTCTGCGTCGTCGGCCGGGATGGCGACGCGAGCTGTGTCCCTCGCACACACATCCAGCACCACCTGCTTCAACGCAGCCAGCGGCCGCAATCGCTCCGCGACCGCCTGAACAGCCACCTGCAGCTCGCAGGACTCACCAGGCTCTGCGGGCGCTTCCTCCAGCCGCGCCAGGGCGAGCATGCGACTGGCGAGCTCTTCCATGCGCTCTGTATCGGACTGGAGACCGTCCAGACCGGCGGCATATTGATCCGTGGTCCGCGGGCTCATGGAGAGCAGTTGCAGGCTGGACTTGAGCACCGCGATGGACGTCTTGAGCTCGTGCGCGGCGTCTCCAGTGAGCTGACGCTGGCGCTCGAAGGCCTGGCGCAGTCCCTTCAGCAACTCGTCCATTGAGAGCGCGATAGGAGCAAGCTCCGAGGTCCGCAGCACCGCGGCAGGCGGCACAAAGTCCCAGGAGCGCGTGGAGACGCGCGCTGCGATGGCAGCCAACTCCTGCAGCGGAGAGAGCCGGCGGCGCAGGAACCATACCAGCGCCAGTCCCGTAACCGCTAACAGCACCGCGCTCGCCACAATATAGAACTGCACCGCCTCAATAGTCTGGTGCCACATGCCGTTGGTGGGCGAGGCGTAGAGCACCGTGACCGGACGGCGCAGTCCCACTCCGCCATTTTCCTCGCGATCGATCACACGCACGCCATTGAAGCGGATGGTCCGATACCATGTGCCATTGACGGTGAAGTTGAAGTAGCCCGGCTTGTTGGTACCGCCCAGGTGAGCGAGCAACTCAGCAGCCGTTGCTGGCGACTGACCCAGCACGCGGCCGGTTGGGCTCAACACCTGGTACAGGTCCTGCCTGGGGACGACCAACTCCGTGGGGTCGACGGTGACATTGTCGTCCGGGTCTTCGGCATCCTGCACGGCGCCCAACAGAGAGTCTCCGCGGCCGCGCAGCATCACGTCGAAGGCGCGTCTGTGGCCGTGCATCTCGTGCATCACGGCGACGCCGGAGAAGGATGCCGCACAGATGAATTCGGCCAGCAGCACGCCAGCGATCAGTTGGCGGCCCAGCGATGTCGTCTTCATAGCTGCTTCTCCGGAGCTTCCAGACGGTACCCGCGGCCGCGGATGGTGGCGATGGTTGTCTCCTCGCCAACGGTACGCAGCTTCTTGCGCAGGTTGGAGATGTGCGCTTCGATGACGTTGGAGTGGTGCTGCCAGTTGTAGTCGTACAGGTGCTCCAGCAGCTCCCGGGCGGAGACAATGGCGCGCGGACGAAAGATCAGGTACTCGAACAGGCGGTACTCGGTGGGTGACAGGTCCACCAACTGGCCGGCGCAGCGCACGGTCTGCTCCACGGTATTTACGCTGATTCGGCCCAGCGTGAGCACGGGGTGCGAGACGCCCTTGCCCCGGCGGATCAGCGCCTTGGCGCGCGCCAGCAACTCGCCCAAGTCAAAGGGCTTGGTCAGATAATCGTCGGCCCCGGCGTCCAGCAACTCCACCACCTGCGCCGGCTCGTCACGCGCGGTCAGGATCAGGATCGGCGTCATGTCCTTGCGCCGGCGGACCTGGCGCACAATGCCCAGGCCATCCAGGCCGGGCAGCATCAGGTCCAGCAGCAGCAGGTCGTAGTGCTGGTACTCGGTCAGCGCCAGGCCGTCCGCGCCATCTTCCGCGCAATCCACCGCAAAGCCGCATCGTTGGCGCAGGGCTTCCGCAATGTTGTTGGCCAGCCGGACCTCGTCTTCCACGATCAACACTCTCATACCTAGCCAATCTACATTGGCATACGATCCTTAACCCGGACTTAATCTCTGCTTAAGCCCGCGCTGGCACAGTTGCACTTGGGGCGGCAGACAGCCGGTATACTTCTTGCTTCGATGGAACGCCCCGATTGAGCCTATGCTTCTTTTTCGCGCAATGAAGATTACTCCGCGCTTGCGCACGCGCCTGTCCCATATCGCCGGCCTCGCAACCCTGGCCTGCGCCGGGTTTGCCCAGCAGCCTGGGGCGCCAGTCGCCGCGCCCCAGGCCGCCACCGCGGCCATCACACTGGACGATGCGATTGCTCGCGCACGGGCAAACGAGCCAACGTTTGCGGCCGCCGCTGCTGCCGCCCGCAATGCAGCGCTCGACCGCTCCATCTCCCGCGCTGCACTGTTGCCCAGCGTGACCTATGCCAATCAGTATCTCTATACGGAGTCCGCTCACTGCCCTTTGTCGAACGCGGTCTGCGCTGCCAATGCGGGCGTCAAACCCCAGGCGGCAGGCACCGCCATCGACTCTGTTCCACGATTCATTGCCAACAATACAGTGCATGAATACACCAGCCAGTCGCAGGTGAACGAGACCATCGGTGCACAGCAACTGAACGCCGTCAGCCGCGCCTCAGCGTCGCTTGCGGTGGCCAATGCCGAACTGGAGATCGCACGGCGCGGCTTGGTCGCCAGCGTGGCCAGCCTATTTTACTCATCGGCCACGGCCGAGCGGCGAGTTGCCGTGGCCGAACGTGCGGCCAGCGAGGCTGCCAGCCTGACCAAACTCACCCAGCAGCGGGAGACTGCCCGGGAGGTGGCCCATGCCGATGTGGTGAAGGCCCAACTGCTGCAGCAGCAGCGGGACCGCGATCTCTCGGACGCGAAGGTAAACGCCGGGAAGGCACGCCTGGACCTGGCGGTGCTGCTGTTTCCCGATCCCCGTACCGCATACACGCTGGCGGTTCCGGATGCCCCGGCATCCGTCCCTGCCCGTACCGATGTGGAAGCCGCGCTGGCCAGGCGCAATCCCGAGTTGGAGAGCGCCTTGGCCAGTTCCCATCTGGCCGATCTCAACGTCGTCGCGGCGCGTGCGGCCTATCTTCCGGACCTGTCGTTGAACTACACCTACGGCATCGATGCCTCGCAGTTCGCAACCCATGCCCTCGATGGCAGCCGCAATCTCGGCTACTCCGCCAGCGCAACGCTGAACATCCCGGTGTGGGACTGGTTTGCCACGCACGACCGTGTGCGCCAAAGCGAGATCAGCCGGGATGCGGCCCGCACCGTCCTGACCAATACGCAGCGCCAACTGATTGCCGCGCTGGAAGAGGATTACGCTGAAGCTGTGGCTGCGCACGACCAGCTCGACAGTCTGAACACCAGCGTTGCGACTGCGGCCGAGAGTCTCCGGCTGACGCGGCTGAGCTACAGCGCCGGCGAGGCCCAGATCCTGGAAGTGGTCGATGCCGAGAACTCATATACAAGCTCAGAGCTTGCGCAGGAGGACGGGATGATCCGCTACCAAGCCGCGCTCGCGAACCTTCAACTGCTGACAGGAACGCTCTAAACCCATGATGCCTCCAGACAACCCTCGAAACCGTGCTTCGCATTTCCTCACGCCGTCTGCCGCGCTTTTTTTCGCGTCGCTGCTGCTTCCGCTGGGTTGCAAGAAGGCCGAAGAGGCGCCGGTGCCGGAGGTCTACGTGCAGGCTGCGCATCCCGAGCAGGGAAGCATCTCCGACCAGATTGCCGCGGACGCGATTCTGTCTCCGCTGGCGCAGGCGGCGATATCGCCCAAGGTGACCGCGCCGGTGAAGAGGTTCTACGTGCAGCGCGGCGCGCGCGTGCATGAAGGCGAACTGCTGGCCACGCTGGAGAACCAGGACCTGGCCGCGGCCGCGCTGGACAACAAAGGCAGCTACGCAGCGGCACAAGCAACGTTTGACACTGCCACCAAAGCCACCGCGCCGGAAGATCGCACGCGCGCAAAGCTGGATCTGGCCCAGGCCAAGGCGACGCTCGACCTGAACCAGAGCATCGTCGACGCGCGGACCGATCTGTTCCGGCAAGGAGCCATCCCGGGACGCGACCTGGACACGGCCAAGGCCACCCTGGTGCAGTCGCAGGCCGCATACGACATTGCAAAGCAGCATCTGAATTCGCTCGAGAAGGTCAGCAACCAGGCCGCGCTGGAAAACGCGCAGGGCAATCTGGACTCTGCGAAAGGGAAGTACCTGGGAGCACAGGCGGAGCTCAGCTACACGGAGATCCGCAGCCCAATCTCCGGCGTCGTCACCGATCGCACTCTGTTTGCAGGCGAGACAGCCGCCGCGGGCACGCCGTTGATCACCGTGATGGATACCTCCGCGCTCATCGCCAAGCTGCATGTCGCCCAGATTCAGGCGCAGCAACTCACGCTGGGCGCCGCGGCCCAGCTCACGATTCCCGGCGTCGATCAGCCCGTGCCCGCGAAGGTGTCGCTGGTCAGCCCGGCGCTCGATCCCGGCAGCACCACGGTCGAGGTATGGCTGCGGGTGGAGAATCCCAAGGGCTTGCTGAAGGCGGGCACGCCCGTCCATGCAGCCATTACGGGTCGCATCATCCAGAACGCTCTCACCGTTCCCGCCGAGGCCATTCAACCCAGCGCGGATGGCAACAGCAAGTTTGTGATGATCATTGCGCCGGACTCCAGTGCGCACAAAAAGACGGTGACGGTTGGGATTCAGACCGCGGAGGATGCCCAGATTCTCAGCGGGATCGCGCCGTCGGATATGGTGATCTCCACCGGCGCCTACGGGTTGGACGAGAATACCAAGGTCAAGATCGGCACCGACCCCGTGAGCACTCCGGATGCCGCGGCCAAGCCAGGAAAGGATGCAGACGACAAGTGAGCCTGCCTGCAGCATCCTCCTCTTCGGCCCCGGCGCAGGAGTCAGCGTTCTGGCTCTCGCGCACGTCGCGCACGATCTTCTTCCTGGTCGTCGTGCTGGTTCTTGCCGGCATCTATGCTGCGTTTCAGGTGCCGATCTCGGTCTTCCCCGACACCAACTTCCCGCGCGTGGTCATTGGGGTGGACAACGGCGTGATGCCAGTGGAGCAGATGGAAGTCACCATCACCAAGCCGATTGAGGACGCGGTGAACAGTGTTCCCGGCCTGGTCACGGTGCGGTCCACCACGTCGCGCGGCTCGGCGGAAGTGAGCCTGTTCTTCAACTGGAACGTCGACATGTTCCAGACGCTGCAGCTTGCGGACGCGGCACTCTCCAAGGTGCGGCAGACGCTGCCGGCAAGTGCGGTGATCACCACCAACCGGCTCACCTTCGCGACCTTTCCCATCCTCGGCTATGCGCTGACTGCGGACAATCGCGGGCCGGACACCATCTCGCCGACGCGCCTGTGGGAGATTGCTACCTACGACCTGAAGCCGCCGCTCAACCGCGTCGACGGCGTCTCCACGGTGCTGGTGCAGGGTGGCCAGGTGCCGGAGTACCACATCGTGCCGAATCTGGCGCGCCTGCAGAACGCGGGCGTCACGCTGACCGACCTGGTCAATTCGGTGGAGAACTCCAACATCATCGACTCGCCCGGTCTATATGAGGCCAATCACGAACTGATCCTCGCGTTGGTTGGCGCCCAGGCCCACGACGCCGAGCATCTGGCATCGCTGGTGGTCAAGACGACGCCCACTGGCGCGCCGGTGCGCGTCTCGGATGTTGCCGACGTGCGTTCCGGCACCGAGCCGCTCTATACCACCGTCACGGCCAACGGCGTGCCTTCCGTGCTGATCAACATCGCGCGCCAGCCCACCTCCAACACCGTGCAGGTGGCCAACGGCGTTGCCGCAGCGGTCCAGCAGTTGCGCGCGATTCTGCCGCCCGGCACACACCTCGAGCCGTTCTACGATCAGTCCGATCTGGTCCGCGAATCGATTGCCAGCGTGCGCGACGCCATCTTCATCGGGTTGGTGCTGGCGTGCATCGTCCTGTTCCTCTTCCTTCGCGATTGGTCCAGTTCGCTGGTCGCCGGCCTGGTGATTCCTGTAACGGTCGCGGTCACCATCCTGTTTCTCTGGGCGATTGGGCAGTCGTTCAACCTGATGACGCTGGGCGGGCTCGCCGCCGCCATCGGCCTGGTCATCGACGACGCCATCGTTGTGGTCGAAAACATCGTGGTGCATCGCGACCAGGGACAATCCCGCACGGAGGCCGTCCGCCTGGCGCTGCACGAGATCACCACGCCGCTGGTCTTCTCGACCATCACTCCCGTCGTGGTCTTCCTGCCGCTGATCGCCACCACCGGCGTCACGGGCAGCTTCTTCCGCGCACTGGCCATCACCATGACGGCGGCGTTGTTCACGTCGCTGGCACTGGCCGTTACATTTACGCCGGCGCTCTCACTGTCCTTGCTCCGCGGGCACACGCCGCGCGAGACAGACAAGCCTCGGAAGCCGCTGCTCGGATTCCTTTCGCGGAGCAAAGCAGAGGACATGACCACGATCCCGGAGACTCCAGCGGTCTTTGAACGACCCGCGGGAACGGAGGCCGGCCACGTCGGAGACGAGGAAGGCCCAGTGATGCGGCGGATACTAGCCGCGCACGCGCGCGCTCTCAACTGGGCGTTGGCACGGCCGTTGGCGCTGCTGGCCGTTTGCCTGGTGCTGGTGGTCGGCACCTACTTTGGCTACAACGCGCTCGGCTCCGATCTGTTGCCGGAGATGGACGAAGGCGCGTTCATTCTGGACTACCTCACCCCCGCAGGCACGTCGCTGGCGGAGACAAACCGCATCCTGACGCACGTCGAGCAGATCCTGCACAGCACTCCGGAGGTTCAGATCACATCGCGGCGTACCGGCCTGCAAATGGGTCTGTCGCCCGTGACGGAGGCGAACACCGGCGACTTCACCGTGATGCTGAAGAAAGATCGCGACCGCTCCATCGACGACGTGATGGCCGACGTTCGCGCCCGCATCCTCAAGTCGGAACCGGCGCTGGACATCGAGTTCACGCAGGTGCTGCAGGATATGATCGGCGATCTGTCGAACTCGCCGGAGCCCATCCAGATCAAGCTGTTCTCCACCGATAGCGCGCTGCTGAACCAGCTTGGTCCCCGGGTGCAGGCCGCGATCCAGGCCATCCCAGGTGTCGTCGATACGCAGAACGGCGTGGACAACACCATCTCCGGACCAGCGACCAGCTTTCAGGTCAATCCAGAGCTGGCGGGTCGTCTCGGCTTTACGCCCAACGAGGTTGCGGAAGATGCCACGGCCATTCTCGACGGCCTGCCGACAGCCGATCCGTTGATCGTGAATGGCCGCCCGTACACGATTCGCGTGCGCCTGCCGGATGACAACCGCGCATCGCTCGATGCGATTCAGAACACGGTCTTCAACTCCAGCAGTGGCCACACAGCTTCGCTGGGGTCGCTTGCCGATGTCTCGCAAATGCCCCCGCAGAACGAGATTCTGCGTGAGAATCTGCAGCAACTCATCACCGTCAGCGGCCGCCTGGAAGGCTCGGACCTTGGCTCCGCAATGCAGAAGGTGCAGGCCACGGTCGCCGCGATGCACATCCCATCCACCGTCCGCATCGAGTACGGTGGAACCTACGAGGAACAGCAGAAGTCCTTCCACGATCTGCTTACGGTTCTCATCCTCGCGTTGGCACTCGTCTTCGGCGTGCTGCTGGCGGAGTTCCGCAACTTCTCCGCACCTATCGCGATCCTCACCAGCTCCGTGTTGTCCATCTCCGGCGTGGTGCTGGCGCTGCTCGTCACGGGGACGGAGTTCAACGTCGCCAGCTTCATGGGCCTGATCATGGTCATCGGCATCGTGGCCAAGAACGGCATCCTGTTGCTGGACGCGGACGAGAAGTTCCGCGCGCGCGCCGAGCTGGAATTGGCGAAAAATGTGGATGCCTTCGCTGGCCGGGACCTGGCGCGCGAGGCGATGCTGCACGCGGCGCAGCGGCGGCTGCGGCCCATTCTGATGACGGCGATTGCGGCCGTCTGCGGCATGCTGCCGCTGGCATTCGCACTGGGCGCGGGCTCGCAGATGCTGCAACCGCTGGCGATTGCCGTGATCGGCGGACTGCTGATCTCGGTCGTGCTCTCGCTCATCGTCACACCGGCAATCTATTACCGCCTCACGCGCAGCCGCCACGCTTGATGCTCACCGGCGGTTATCGGTCGCTGGTTCGGGGTGGATCAGCAGCCGATCGACCTCGGGTGAATCGAGCTTGAACGCTCCCTCGAGCGCAGTGATCACGGCATGCACGCGCGCCATGGGCAGGTCGTCCGGCAGCGTGCAATGGCAACTCACCTGCAGGTGATCGCCCGGGCCGTCGACGGCGCGCCGGCGGCGGCGGGTCACGAACACCTCGTGGATGTCGAGGATCTCCGGAAATCCCTCGGCAACGTGGCGCAGGCGGACCTCGAGTTCGCGGTCGCGCGCCAGCGACGCGGGACGCTCAATTGTAGCGGGCTCACTCTCGATGTGCGTGAGGATCGACGTGATGGCCGGGATCTCGTAGCGCATCTCGGACTCCAGGTCAGTGACCAGTTCGTGGGCCGCGCGCAGCGGCATCTCCTCTGCCACTTCCAGGTGCTGCTCCACGTGCAGGCCGGTGTCCACCTGTTGCACGCCAATCTCGTGGATGGAGAGATTGCGGCGGGCGGCGACGGCGCGGACGCGGTCGTGGACGCTCTCTGCGATGGATGCTGTGGGAACGGTGTGGACGACCACATCGGCGCCCGGCAGGTGCCGCTGAACTGCCTCGGTAGCAGCCATGGTGAGCTGTTCCGAGCGCTGGAAGGTGAGGTTGCGCGGCATGCCCAGCGTTACGTCCGCAAAGTAGTTTGCGCCGGAGCGGCGCGTCCGCAGGCGATCGACAGACATGACGCCGGGAATCGCGCACAGGTCGTGGATCAGGTTGCTGCGGAGTTGATCCTTCGATTGTGGCTGGTCGCTGGTGGGGTCGGTTGTGGGCGTCGCATCCAGCAGTGCGTCCACAGTCTGGCGCGCGAGCCGCCAACTGACGTGGAGAATAACGCCTGCGACCACCAAGGCGGCGACGGGGTCCGCATATTCCAGCCAGGGCAGGGCGTAGCGTTCGCCGGCAAAGCTGGCTGCAAGGCCGAGCATCACGGCCAGCGAAGCCCACATATCCGTCGCGAAGTGGACAGAGTCGGCCAGCAGTGCGTCAGAGCGGTGCTCGCGAGCAATGCGACCGAGCGTGCGCGAGCGGGTAAAGTCCACAACAATGGAGACCATCAACACCGCGAACGGCCACAAAGAGGGCCTGAGGTTGTGATGGTCGTGGAAGGCTGGGATGATGCGGCGGACGGCCTCGGCTACGATCCAGATGCAGGAGGCGAACATGATGCCGGTTTCCACGAATGCAGAGAGCGACTCGACCTTGCCGTGTCCGTAGTTGTGGTCTTCGTCCGCGGGTCGGTCGGAGACCTGGACGGAGAACAGGGTGATGGCGGAGGCGATCAGGTCGATGGCGGAGTGAGCCGACTCGCTGAGCATGCCGAGCGAGCCGGTGAGAACTCCAGTCAGCAGCTTGAGCAGCGTAACGATGCCGGCGGCGAAGACGGAAAATGTCGCCGCGGCGCGCTTAGCAGCATGGGGCTGGCTGGCAGCTTGCTCGTCGATGGCCGTTGGGCTCATGGGAGAGATGCTACAGGTTCGGCGACTCAAGCGCATTGGCAGTAATCCCTGGTGCGATGAGCGGCATGGCGTCGCGCGTCGCCTGGCGGCCGAGGTAGGCCATGATAGTGGCGTCGATCAACATGGGAACGCTGAGGACAACGAGTCCGCGCTGGTAGTTGCCGGTCAGATCCTTCAGTAAGCCCATAAAGTAGGGCCCGACGAATCCGCCGAGAATGCAGAGCGTGTTGACTGCGGCGATAGCGGCTGCCGCGGACCGTCCCCGGAAGACTCCGGGAATGATTGATAGCCATGCTCCCTGCATGGCGTTGAAGCTGACAACGACGCAGCAGAGGGCGGGGATTACGATGCCGGGGGCGTTGAAGAAGCCGGCGGCGGCCAACCCGAGTGCCATACCGATGCAGCAGGGGATGACGTGTTGGTGGCGCTTGCTGGGTGAGCGGTCAGAGAGCTTTGCACCAAGGAGCATGGCAGGCACGCCAAGAAGACTGATACCCGCGGTGATGAAGCCGATGTAGGTGACGCGTAGGTGGGTCGAGATCTGGATCAGTTGGGGAAGGAGCAGACTGTACCCATAGGAGCTGGTGAGCAGCAGGAATCCGAAGATGCCGATCTGCCAGACGCGTGGATCGACGAGGATGCGGTGGATCGGCTCAGCGGGATGATGGATGTGATCGCCGGTGTGATCGACACTGCGGGCGAACCATTCCTTTTCGGGCGCGGTGAGCCAGGGCGCATCGGCTGGTTTGTCGGGCAGCAGCAGCAGGAAGGCGACGCTGAGCAGGATAGGCGGGATGCCTTCGACCAGGAAGAGCCACTGCCAGCCGGCAAGGTGGGCGCGGCCGTTGAGGTTGAGTAGCGCACCGGCGACGGCGCCCATGAAAACTCCACTGAGCGGCAGCGAGATGTAAAAGCGGCTGACGGCGCGGGCGCGCTGCTCCGGCGGGAACCACTGCATGAGGTAGAAGATGACTCCGGGGAAGAATCCGGCCTCCGCCACGCCGAGCAAGAAGCGGGCGATGTAGAACTGCGTGGGCGTGCGGACGAAGAGCATACCGATGGCGATGAGGCCCCAGGTGAGCATGATTCTGGCGAGCCAGCGGCGGGCGCCGAAGCGGTGGAGCGCGAGGTTGGATGGCACTTCGCAGAGAGCGTAGCTGAGGAAGAAGACTCCCGCGCCAAAGCCATAGACCGCGCCGTTGAAGTGCAGCGCCTGGTTCATCTGGAGCGACGCGAAGCTGATATTGGCGCGGTCCATGTAGGAGCAGCCGTAGCCGAGCGCGATCAGCGGAATTAATCTCCAGGTGGCTTTGCGGAGGGCGGAGCCTGCGATGGGGTCAGTGGATGCGAGCGGTTCAGTTTCGTTCATTGGCCCACCCCCTCCCCCTATCCCTAAAATGCATAATCCTCAAAACAAGACACTTAGATGCATGCATACATCGCAAGATCCTCAAAACAAAAGGGTTATTTTGCAAAATATTCAAAACAAAGGATTTAGTGTAGTGTCTTTGTGGCGAGGGGACACAATCCGGAGGCTCGTGGATTCTGTCTCTTCTATGTCTATTATACGCGACCTGTCAAGGGGTTCGCGCTTCTGAGGGCGGGGTAAAACTGAAGCGCCGGTCGCCTTTACGGCGTCACCGGTCTTTGCTAGTCCGAAAGTCAAAGACAGAGATTCTGACTCTGCGAGTCAGAATGACGGTTGTGAGGTCGAGGGCAGGAATTCAGGGCTTGGTGGCGCGGTACAGGCCAGCGGTGCCCAGGGTGTAGCTGGTCCATGTGGGGTTCAGGAAGCCGACGGCGGCGATCAGCGCCTTCATCTGCGGCGGCCGCGGGAACTTCATCACCGAGTCAGGCAGGTAGGCATAGGCACGGCGCTTGCCGGAGATCAGTCCGCCCAGCGTTGGCAGCATGTGGTGGAAGTAGAAGCTGTACAGCGCGCCGACCGCGCCGCTGGGCTGGTTGCACTCCAGGATTGCGATCTCCCCCCCGGAGCGGAGGACGCGGAAGAGTTCCGCCAGGCCATCGGGGTAGCTGGAGAGATTGCGAAAGCCAAACGCGAAGGTGACCAGGTCCACGGAGGCGTCGGCGAGCGGCAGGTGCAGCGCGTCTGCCTCCAGCGTGAGGATGTTGCGACCGGCGAACTTGGGCAGCGCCAGGGCAAGCATGTTGTGGGAGAAGTCCGCGGCCAGGATGGGGGCAATGGCTCCAGGTTTGTGCCCACGGGCTCCGGCCTGGATGGCGGCCTTGTCCGACTTGTGCGGAAACGACATGCCCAGGAACTGCGCGCCGAGCCTGGGGCGGTACTTGTCCAGAGCGAGCGTCAGGTCGCCGGTGCCGCAGCACAGGTCCAGGATGACAGCCTCCGGTCGCTGCAGGATGGGGCGCAGGGTGCGCGCGGCGCGCGACCACCAGGTGCGGTCCAGGCCGGCGGAGAGCAGGTGGTTGGCGCGGTCGTAGGTTGGCGCAATCGCGTCGAACATCTGCTGGATGCTCGCAGCGGCCTCGTCCGGCGAAGCGGTGCCGGCGGGGCGGGCTCCGGGTGTGGGGGCGTCGGGGATCACAGAGGCTCCAATACGGGGCGGTGCAGTCCGTAGATGTCGGTTTCGTCGCTGAGTGAGACGATTTCGAAGGTGTCGAGGAGAGAAATCTGGTCCCAAGTTTGGCCATACTTTCCCGACGCATCGACGAGCCAGACGCAATTCGGGCCGTCCTGACGGCTGTAATAGCCGATGCGGAACTCGGCGCCGATTTCGAGACCAGGACCCCAGTCGGGCTCTCGCTCGATGAGGCGGATGACAGAGCGGGGCGGGATGATGGACTTCGGGACCTTCTCGTGGGACAAGAAGCGCCAGCGGAATAGGCGTTCGATGGATGGGTTGCGTTTCATGGCGGTTCGTTAGAGAGCATACCCCAAGGGCTAAAGCCCGGTTTTTTGGTTGCCGGCGGTGAGACCCAAGGCTAAAGCCTTGGGTTACCTAGAAGCAAAGGTGGAGGCGCAGCGGATTCCTCCGCTGCGCTGCGGAATGACAAGCAAAGTGGTCAGGCGTGCTTCATGTCCTCGAGCATGGCCTGCGTGGCGGCCAGCAGTTCGGAGTCGGTTACGTCGTAGGCTATTTCGACGGAGCCGATACCCGTGGCGACGACGAAGGCACGGCGACCGGACCGCTTCTTTTTGTCGCCGGAGGTCAGGGCCACGAGCTTGGCAGGGTCGGCCTTGAACGGCGGGATGGGGCCGTAGCGGAGGATCAGATTCGCCATGCGGGCGAACTGCTCGTGCGTGATGAGGCCGCGGGCAAGCGACAGGTGCAGGGCGGCAATGCTGCCCCACGCAACCGCCTCCCCGTGCAGAAGCTTGCGGTAGCCGGTGGCGGCCTCGATCGCATGCCCGATGGTATGGCCGAAGTTGAGGATCATCCGCAAGCCGGATTCCTTCTCGTCCTTGCTCACGACGTCGGCCTTGACCTTGACACTGGCGGTGATGACGCGGGTAAGGGCAGAAGGCTCTGCATCTAATATTTCCGGTGCATTTTGTTCGAGATAGCGAAATAACTTCGCGTCGTAGATGATGCCTGCTTTGATGGACTCCTGCAGGCCTGCGCGAAGCTCTGCGGCTGGCAGAGTCCCCAGCGTATCGATGTCCGTGACCACGGCGAGGGGGTGGTGGAAGCTGCCGATCAGGTTCTTGCCGGCCAGCAGATTGACGCCGGTCTTGCCGCCGAGCGAGGAGTCCACCATGGCCAGGATGGTGGTGGGAATGCCGACGTAGCGAATGCCCCGCATGTAGATGGCGGCGAGGAAACCGGTGAGGTCGCCAATGATGCCGCCGCCGCAGGCGAGCAGGATGGAATCGCGGTCGGCCCCTGCGGCCACCAGTTGCTCGGCGAGTGCTTCCACCTGGGCCAGCCGCTTGAAGCGCTCACCGGGCGGAAGAAACAGCACGGCAGGTTGGGCGTCCGCGGGGAAGCTGGCCAGGAAGCGGGTATGCCACAGGGCCCAGATTGTGGGCGAAGTGACCACGAAGGTGCGCGGCGGCCGGCCGCCATTCAGCTTCTTGAGTCGGGGATGGAGGCTGCGGAGAAGTCCGGCGCCGATAGTGACGTCGTAGGTGGCTTGCGGTGTGGTGACGCGGATAGAAGGCACGGTCTCAATCGTATAGCAGGGGACCGCTCCAGGCGGCCAGTTGTCGGCAAGCCGGGGCGGGAATGTGGCATGCGCCAGCGCGGTGGTAGCCTTGAAGCCATGCGCGATGTCGACTTTCTGGTGGTTGGCGGTGGCATCGCGGGGCTGCGCGCGGCGGCGGGGTTGGCGGGCTCTGGCTCCGTCCTGATTGTGACCAAGGAGCGGCTGGCCGAGTCGAATACGGCCTATGCGCAGGGCGGAATTGCCGTGGCCATGGGCGGCGCGGAGGACGTGGAGTTGCACCTGGCGGACACCATCGTGGCCGGCGACGGGCTGGTCAATGCTCAGGCGGCTGAGATGCTGGTGCAGCAAGGACCGCGGCGGGTGGACGAGTTGCTGCGGTGGGGAACCAGCTTCGACCGGTACTCCAGCGACGATGCCGATGCGGGACGCGCGGGCAAGTTGATGAAGACGCGCGAGGGCGCCCACACGCTGCCCCGGATCCTGCATGCGGGCGGCGATGCAACAGGGCGGGAGATCTCCATGTCGCTGCTACGCCACGTGCGCACCCTGGACCAGGTGGAGCTGATGGAGTGGATCATCACCGTGGACCTGATCGTCGCGGAGGGCCGTGTTGTGGGGGCGACGCTGCTGGATCGGGAAGGCGTTGTCTTCCAGGTGCGGGCGCGGGCGGTGTTGCTGGCCAGTGGCGGAGCAGGGCAGCTCTACAGTCAGACGACCAACCCGGCGGTGGCAACCGGGGACGGGATTGCGATGGCCTACCGCGCCGGGGCGGAGTTGATGGACATGGAGTTCTACCAGTTCCACCCAACCGCCTTTGCGCTCGACGGTGCGCCCCGCTTCCTGATGAGCGAGGCCCTCCGCGGCGAGGGAGCGTGGCTGGTGGACGAGCGTGGGGAGCGGTTCATGGGACGCTACCATCCTGGGCTGGAACTGGCGCCGCGGGATGCGGTGGCGCGAGCGATTGTGCGCGAGACGGCGGATGGGACGGTCTATCTCGACATGCGCGAGGCCGGCAAGACCAGGGACTTAAAGACGCGGTTTCCCGGGATATCGGAGTTTCTCGCGGGATTTGGGCTGGAGCTGGGGCGGGATCGAATTCCTGTGCGGCCGGCGGCACACTACCTGATGGGCGGTATCCGGACCAACGCCCAGGGCCGCACGTCGCTGGCGGGGTTGTACGCGGCGGGCGAGGCAGCATGCACGGGGGTGCATGGAGCCAACCGGTTGGCGAGCAATTCGCTGCTGGAGGGGCTGGTGTTTGGTGCGCTGGCGGCGGAGGCAATGGCCGCAGAAAAGAGGTCAGCGGGCAGTTCTCAGTCGGCAACGAAGGCCGCCGACTCCACCCATTCGGTCACGCCGCAGGAGAGCGCCCAGGACCACGACACGGAAGGGTGGATTGCGGCGGTGCAGCGGTTGATGTGGCGGGAGGTCGGGGTCCTGCGGGATGATGCGGGGCTGCGCAGGGCGCGGGTGGAACTGGCGTCCATGGGCGCCGCGGTGGGGGCAGCGGGGCCAAGGGGTGTAACCCGGCGAGCCGTGGAGGCGAAGAACCTGCACATGCTGGCGGAGGTGACCGTGCAGGCGGCGCTAGCCCGGGAAGAGAGCCGCGGGGCGCACTTCCGCACCGACTTTCCGGCCAAGGCGAGCGAAGTGCGACACTCCGTGGTGGAGCGTGGGCGGCTGTGGTTTGTGAACTAGATTCCTGTCTCTTCCCGAATGCTTGTCATTCTGAGCGCAGCGAAGAATCCCCGCCTTTATTTTGTCCCACCAAGGTCGGCCAAGCCGGTGACAGGCTCAGTCGTTGTCCTGCCACGGCCACAGCCTTCGTCACAGCGAAAGCAGGCGTACAGGGCTATAGGTTCGTCGGGGAGTTGGCGAGTTCGCTGCGCAGCGTGATGGCGAAGATGGCAACGAAAGACACTACAGGCGGAAGAAAGAGAAAGTACATCAGGGGCCCCCAGTGCTGCGGACGTAAGTGGCCGCAGCGATTGTGCCATATACGAAGCACGGCGAGTGCCAAAGTGCGGCGGTCTGCGCAGTCTCCGAAAAACGCAGAATTTCAGGTGTTGGGGCAGGTGCATTGGGGGAAGGTCTTTGACGGAGAGCCCTCAGCAGGTCGCATCGGCTTCGCCGAGGGAAAATGTTTTCCTCTCGATCCAGCACTGC
>Ga0302278_10001150_pt1 | contig 33052 bp, 37 predicted proteins | sample III_Bog_N3_2_FD_194543 | JGI IMG/M metagenome (GOLD analysis project Ga0302278, IMG submission 194543) | Peat permafrost microbial communities from Stordalen Mire near Abisko, Sweden - III_Bog_N3_2 | ecosystem: Environmental > Terrestrial > Soil > Wetlands > Peat | place: Sweden: Abisko... | reverse complement strand
CCCTGATCCCTGATCCCTGTTCCCTGTTTTAAATGCGATTGCCCAGACACCGGGACCGTTCTCTTTTGACATGCATTCTTATGTTAAGGTATGCTTTACACGTGATTGAGTCTTTCAAGCACTCCGGGTTGAAACGGTTCTTTCAGACGGGCGATATGCGCGGCATTCAGCCCGCACACGCCAACAAGCTATTTGCCCAATTGAGTGCGCTGGACGTGGCGAAAGATGTTGCATCGCTCCCACGCCCGGCGGGATGGAAACTGCATAAGCTGAAGGGCGGGCGCGAGGAGTTTTTCTCGATGTGGGTTAGCGGAAATTGGCGGCTGACCTTTTCTTTCAACGGTGACGCATTTACCCTTTTGAATTATGAGGATTACCATGGGAAATGATAAGAAGCGGATTGCGCCGTATCGTATTCCCCACCCCGGAGAAGTGCTGCGGGAAGTGATTGGAGAACTCACGGTTACCGAGGTATCGGCACGGCTCCATGTGTCGCGTGTCACCATGTCAAAGATTCTTAATTGCCGGTCTGCAATCACCGCTGAAATGTCCTTGCGTCTGGCTGCTGCCTTTGGTGGAAGCAAAACATTCTGGCTGGAAATGCAGAGCCGATATGACGTGCAAAAGGCAATGGAAAAGAAACTTCCCAAGATTGTGCCGTTCCGCAAAGCTGCGTAGTTCAATCCATCCAAAACAGCGCAACCCGCAGGTCAGTTGGCCCCACTGTGGGCGGTCTAGTGTTCCCCCGGCGGCAGCTTGCGGGTGCCCCTGGTCCGGGGTCCCCATGGACAGGTCTTCGTCCGTGGGGTGGTGATCCCTCGCATTGGGGGACCAGGGAAACCACGAATCCCATGCGAACGCTTCGCGAGCAGTTGGCCCTACCGCAGGTGGTTACTCCTCGTCGCTGTAAATCTTGATCTCCACTTTGCCGCCTTCCACCTGCCGCGCGCGAAACATTCCCGGCGTGTTGAGGCTCCACACCATTTGCCCATCGGGAGTGATGGCGATGACGCCGCCGTCCCCGTGCAGCGCTTCAAGCTCCTGGTGAATCACCTGGTCGGCGGCCTGCTGCAATCTCATGCCCTTGAAGGCCACCAGGTTGCAGATCTCCCGCGCCACGCCCAGCCGGATGAAGTACTCGCCCGAGCCGGTGGCCGAAACGGCGCACGACTGATTCGATGCGTAGGTGCCCGCGCCGATGATCGGCGAGTCGCCCACACGGCCCGGCATCTTGGCCTGCAATCCTCCCGTCGAGGTTCCGGCGGCAATGTTGCCTGCCCGGTCCAACGCCACTGCGCCCACCGTGCCGTGCACTTGCGAGTCAGCCGATTCCTCAATCTGCGCCACAGGCGTGGCCGGCCCCGCTGGCGGCGCCGGCGCGCCAGCCGGACGCGGAGGCACGGGCAGGCCCTGCTTCTGCAACTGTTTGACCAGCGATTGCCAGCGCGCTTCGGTGAAAAAGAAGCTGGGGTCCACCTGCTCCAGGCCTACCCGCGCGCCAAAGACGTCGGCCCCCGTGCCAATCAGCATCACGTGCGGCGACTTCTCCATCACCGCCCGCGCCAGGCTGATGGGATGCCGCGTGCGCGTCACCCCGGCCACCGCGCCCGCCTTCAGATTCGAGCCGTCCATGATGGACGAGTCCAGTTCGTTCCTGCCATCGACGGTAAAGACCGCGCCCCGCCCCGCGTTGAAGAGCGGATCGTCTTCCAGAAAATTGATCACGGCCTCCACGGCATCCAGCGCCGAGCCGCCCCGGTCCAGCACTTTGGCCCCGGCAGCCTCAGCCTCGGCCAGCGAAGCGCGATAAGCCTTGTCCCCGTTGGGTCCCAGCGCCGTCCGCGCAATCACTCCCGCGCCCCCGTGCACCACAATGCTCCAGTGGTGAGCCGGCTGCGGCGCCTGGGCCACGCCAGCCAGCGAGGCAACCACAAAAATTGAGGCAAAAACGCAACAAATCCTTTTCATCGGCAATTCCTTCCCTGCCGATAACCTAGCCGCCTTCCTTGCGAATCGTCAACTCCGCTCCGCAATAGATTTATTCCTCATACCCGCTCCCATGAATTATCCTTCTCGGCAGCATGAAAGACATCTACATCGCCGATCTGGCCAACTTCGACGAAGGCAAGCTCTTCGACGGCTACTTCATCGTTCTGGCCAAGCAGCAACGCACCACCAAGAACAACAAGCCCTACCTCAGCCTCATCCTGGGCGACAAAACCGGCCAACTCGAAGGCCGCGTCTGGGAACCTGGCGACCCGCGCATCGCCAAGGATTTCGTGCGCGGCGATGTGGTCAAGGCTCGCGGCTCGGCCTCCCGCTTTGACGACCGCCTGCAAATGAAGATTGACCAGATCCGCGTGGCCCTGCCCAATGAGGTAGACAAGTCGGATCTGCTGCCCTCGACCACTTATGACGTGACCGAGCTCTGGCGCCTGCTTCTCGGGTACGTTGAGAGCTTTACGAATCCCGACCTCAAGCGGCTTCTCAGCACCATCCTCGCTGATCCGGCAATCGCCGACGCCTATCGCGAAGCCCCCGCCGCCAAGCAGCTCCATCACGCCTGGCTCGGCGGCCTGCTGGAGCACGTTATCAGCCTCTGCACTCTGGCCGACCGCGTCGCCGCGCATTATTCGCTCCTCGACCGCGACCTGCTGATGACCGGCGTCATCCTGCACGACATCGGCAAGCTCCGCGAGCTCAGTTGGGAGATCGGCTTCGAGTACACCGTCGAGGGAGTTTTATTGGGCCACATCCAAATTGGAACGGCCCTCACCGAGCGCGCCATCGACGGCCTGCCCAACTTCCCGCCGCGCCTCAAGACTCTGGTCCTGCACATGATTCTTTCGCATCACGGCAAGCTGGAGTTCGGCTCGCCCAAGTTGCCCATGATTCCCGAAGCCCTGGCCCTCAGCTTCCTCGACGACCTCGACGCCAAGATGCAAGCCATACAAGGCGAGTTCGACAAGTGCATCCGCGAAGGAAAGCCCGGCGATGAAATGACCGGCAAAGTCTGGGCGCTCGACCAGCGGCAGTTGCTCAACACGAAGCGGTGGCTGGGAGAGACATAGCGGATCAGATAATTGAACTACAGGTTCGATTCTTTGCCGGTGATTCTCCGCCGATAATCCTCCGGCGTCTCAATGACAAATCCCGTCTGCCCGGCCAGCGCCAGTAAATCTTCGTCGCCGGTCACCAGCAGGTCAGCCTTCCCGCTTTGCGCGAGATCAAGAAATGGCTGGTCCTTCGCGTCGCGGCACTTAACAGGACAGATTTCCTTCACATCGATGGATTCGCAGTAGCTGAGATAATCGCTAAGCAGTTCAAATTGGTATTCGGCGCTCAACTTGAGCTTGCGGTAGCCAAGAACCCGCTTCAATTCCGCCCCAGTCGCATAGGATACAAGCGGGATCGAGCCTCGCTCACGCCAGTGCGCCCTCAACCAGCCCAAGCGCCCAGACGTGAAAACAAGTGCGGAAATTACTGTGTTCGTATCGAAGACAACTCTCAGCCGCATTGGGTCGGTCACTGGCTTTCACGCGCCCATGCAATCGCATCGGTAACATCCTGCTCGGTAATCCCCAGGTCGGCCAGGTACTGTCGCACTTCATCGGCTTTGCTCGGCCGCAGCGGCTTGAGCGTGATCGCGGAACCATCCGTGCTGACGTCGAAGTACTCCACGCCCCGGAAGTGCGTCACCACCGCCTTAGGGATAGTGAGTTGGTTCTTGACGGTCATTTTGGCTAGCATGATTCGCCTCTTTTACGGATACAAGGAAATCTTACCATATTTCTGGCAGAATCACGGCTGAAATGGCATGCTTCCTGTTCCCTTTTTCTCTGCTCCCTCACCCCACAAACCACTCCCACTGTGCCTCGGTCAGCGGCACCACGGAAAGCCGCCCTATAACCACCAGCGGCGACCTGGCAAAGAGCGGCTCGGCCTTGATCGCCGCCAGCTTCTTCGGCTGCTTGAGCCGTTTGCCCACCTTGACCTTCACGATGGGAACCTTGGGATCAGCCGCATCCACGCTCACCACGGTTCCGGTACCCACAGCGGTACGCTCATCGCCCGTGTGGTAAAAAATCCACTTAGTCCCCGCCTTCATCTCGCGCAGGTATTTCACGGCAGTGGGGTTGGTCACGCCATCCCACACAGTCTCCTTGTCGTGCAGAAAATCGTCGAAGGAGTAGACATCACGCTCGGTCTTAAAGAGGAAGTAGCTCATTCGGTACATGTTAGGCGATATCCGGCAAGAAGGAAAGATCGCGTCCGTTACAATCAAGAAGTCATGATCCGTTTCTCAACCGCCGGCGAATCCCACGGAGAAGCTCTCATCGCGCTCATCTCCGGGCTACCTGCTGGCGTGCCAGTCGATCTCGACTTCGTCAACCGCGAGCTTTGGCGCCGTCAGCAAGGCTATGGCCGCGGCGGGCGCATGAAGATCGAGACCGACAAAGCCCGCGTGCTCTCGGGCGTTCGTCACGGCAAGACCATCGGGACTCCTATTGCGATCGAGATCGTCAACCGCGACTGGAAGAACTGGGAAGACAAACTTCCCGTCGAGTCCGGCGACCCCGCCAAGCACCAGGCCGTCGCCGCGCCGCGCCCTGGCCACGCGGATCTGGCCGGCGCCCTCAAGTACAACTTCCCCGACGCCCGTTACGTGCTGGAGCGCGCCTCGGCCCGCGAGTCTGCCGCGCGCGTCGCCGCCGGAGCCTTTGCCAAACTGATGCTGCGGACTCTCGGCATCGAAATCGCCAGCCATGCGATCCGCGTGGGCCGCGTCACGCTCGACCGCGCCGCCGCATGGGAAGAGATCGCCGCCCTCGCTAGCCGCGATGACATCATCCTCGGCTGCGTCGATGGGCCAACCGAAGCCCGCATGAAGGAAGAGGTCGAGGAGGCTGCCCGCACCGGCGACACCGTGGGCGGCGTCTTCGAGGTGGTGGCGCATGGCGTCCCGCCCGGCCTGGGCACCTACGCCAATTGGGACGAGCGGCTCGACGGCCAACTTGCCTCCGCGGTGATGAGCGTGCAGGCGGTTAAGGCAGTCGAGATTGGCCGCGGCGTGGTGGCCGCCGAATCCTTCGGCTCGCAAGTTCACGATCCCATCCACTACGCCGCGGAAGACACCGCCAGGCCCACCCGCTTCACCCGTCCGCAAAACAACGCCGGCGGCATCGAGGGCGGCGTCTCCAACGGGGAAGACATTGTCGTCCGTGGCTACCTGAAGCCCATCTCCACCCTCCGCAAGCCTCTTGAATCGGTCCGTTTTGACTCGCGCCAGGCAACCAGCGCAAGTTACGAGCGCAGCGACATTTGCGTCGTGCCGGCGGCCGGCGTGGTCGGCGAGGCCATGGTCGCGCTCACCATCGCCCGCCTGGCCCAGGAAAAATTTGGCGGAGATTCCGCCCTGGAATTGCGACGAAATTTTGACGGATACATCCAACAGATACGGAACTATTAAGAATTGAACAGATACGGAGATATTCGCAAAAGCCGATGATTCTGAAGATTGTTAAATTTCCTGACCCCGTGCTCTCGCAGCCCGGTGAACCCATCACCGAGTTCAACGCCGAGTTGCGCAAGCTGATCGCCGATATGTTCGAGACCACCTATGCCGAGCAAGGCATTGGCCTGGCCGCGCAGCAGGTAGGCGTGTCGAAACGCCTTTTAACCATCGACCTGAGCATGGGCAAGAAGCCCAAAGACAAGCTGGTACTCATTAATCCCGAGATCATCTCCAGCGAGGGCAAGGCTTACGGAGAGGAAGGCTGCCTCAGTTTTCCCGAGATTCGCGAGAAGGTGTCGCGCCACGCCAAGGTGCGCATCCGCGCCCAGGACGAGCATGGCAAGTGGTTCGAGATGGACGGCGAAGACGTGCTCGCGCGCTGCTTCCAGCATGAAATCGACCACGTGGACGGCATGTTGTTCATCTATCGCATGAGCGCCCTCAAGCGCGATTTGGCGCTGCGCAAAATTCGCAAGATGCAACGCGAAGGCAAGTGGTAAACTCCATGGCGAGTGATGCCGGATGCCGCACAAATGCTGGGTGCCCCACCCTCGCCGCGTTTTTGTTTTTGCGGCTAGGGTGGGATAACACGAATCTCAGCCGGACCCGCTCGTCAGGTGACCGATGAATATCGTCTTCTGCGGAACTCCACACTTCGCCGTGCCCACGCTCAAAGCGCTCGTAGTGGCCGGCTATGAAATCACCCTGGTAGTCTCGCAACCCGACCGCCCCGTGGGCCGCGACCGGCAGCTCACCGCTCCGCCCGTCAAGCTGGCCGCGCTCGCCGCCGGCCTTCCCATCGCGCAGCCGGAAACGATTCGCAACAACCCCGAATTTCGTGCGCAACTTGAGGTCATCGCTCCTGACGCCATCATCGTCGTCGCCTACGGACGCCTCATTCCACCCTGGATGCTCGCGTTGCCCCGGCTGGGCTGCATCAACCTTCACGCCAGTCTGCTGCCTCGCTATCGCGGCGCCGCTCCCATCCAGTGGGCGGTGGCCATGGGCGAAACTGTCACCGGCAACACCACCATGCTCCTCGAAGAAGGACTCGACACCGGACCCATCCTCCTTCAGCAGGCCCTCGCCATCTTTCCCCAGCAGACCGCGGCGGACCTCCTCGATGTTTTAGCCGTGGGTGGCGCGCCGCTGGTGGTCAAGACTCTTGCCGGACTGGAGAATGGAACCATCGAGCCCCGGCCGCAGAATCCAGCCGGAGTCTCCCTGGCCCCGCTACTCACGCGCGAAGACGGCCGCATGGATTTTGCCACGCACACGGCAACGGAACTCCACAATCGCTGGCGCGGTTTTCAGCCCTGGCCCGGCGCATTCACCGCGCTCGACGGCAAAAAGCTTATCGTTCATCACATGGAGGTGGTGGACGCACCCGCCTCTCAGGAATCAACTCCGGCTGAACCTGCTCTCACTCTACCCGGCGCCATGCGCCACGGCCAGATTCACATCCAGGATCATCGCCTGCTGGTTGCCTGCGCAGGAAACACTTGGCTGGAACTCCTCGAAGTGCAACTCGAAGGCAAAAAACGCCTCGCCGCAGCAGAGTTTCTCCGCGGAATCGCTCTCCCCGTGAACGCGCGGTTTGGGGCTCTGACGCAATGAGCGCACGGAAGAAAACGGGCGCGACGAAGACCGCTCCAAAGACTCACCCGGCTCAAATCTCCCCATCGCGCAAATCCGCCTATCACATTCTTTTATCCGTCGAGCGCGGCCAGTCTCACTCCGACGATCTATTGCGCGGCAAAGCCGTCAATGCGCTCTCCGCCCCCGACCGCAACTTGGTCACGGCGCTCGTCCTGGGCGTGCTCCGCTGGCAGATTCAGCTCGACCAACAGGTCCGCGCTCTGCTCGCTCATCCCAACGTGAAACTCGATGCAGAAGTCCTGATCGCTCTCCGCCTGGGCGCATTCCAGTTGCTCCACATGGATCGCATCCCCGCACGCGCCGTTCTCTCCGAAAGCGTCGAACTGGTCAAGCAGGCCGGCCACCACTTCGCCTCCGGCATGGTCAACGCCGTCCTGCGCAAGCTTGCTATAACCACGCAAGCTGCAAACAATCTCTCTACGGATTCGCAATTGTTTCAGGGCTCGACTTCAGGTGTTCCGCATTTGCAACAAAATGAACATGGGGCATTACAGGCTGCGGAAAAACCAGATCCGAAGGCAGGCGTCGATGCGGAGAGAGGCAGGCGTTTCAACCCCCGCATAAAGTCAACAAAAACATCGCGGGCTTTAGCCCCGGAGAAAAGTTTCTCGGAAGACTTGGAATCCCACCCCGCCTGGCTAGTCGAGCGCTGGATCAACTTCTACGGTCTCGAAGCGGCGCAGGCTATCTGCCATCACGGCCAGAGCCAGCCTGTACTCACAGCGCGCATCGCCAGCCCTTCCGTCGAAGCCGAACTCCGCGCAGCGGGCATCGTCCTCGAACCCGGCCAACTGCTCACCGCCGCCCGCACCGTCGTCTCCGGCGACGTCACTTCGACAGCCTCCTTTCTCGAAGGCCGCCTGCGCCTTCAGGACGAGGGCTCACAACTGGTGGCCGAGCTGGCCTCTTGTTCCAGCAACTCTCTCTACCAAAAAGTCAAAACAATCCTCGATGCTTGCGCCGCGCCCGGAGGAAAGACTCTGATCCTCGCCGAGCGCAACCCGCAAGCTCGCATTGTCGCCATGGAATCCAGCGAGCCCCGGCTTGCTCAATTGCAGCAGCGCCTCGCCTCTTATGCCGACCGCATAGAATGTCGCCTTGCCGACGCAACCGCGCTCACGGAAGAATCTGTCTTCGACCTTGCCCTGGCCGACGTGCCCTGCAGCGGAACCGGAACGCTGGGCCGCAACCCTGAGATTCGCCATCGCCTCCGCCCGGACGATCTCGCCCGCCAAGCCGAACGCCAGCGCGCGATACTCTCTGCTGCATTGCGCGCCATCCGCCCCGGCGGCTTCGTCGTCTACTCCACCTGCTCGCTGGAGCCGGAAGAAGACGAGCAAGTCGTTGCCGCGGTTCTGGCCTCAACCCCAAGCGCCCGTCCGGTTTCGCTTGAAGCCAGAATCGACGCTTCCCTCGGCGCAGGAATTCTCACGGAGAACGGCGCACAGCGCCTTTGCACCTGCCTCACCCCCGAAGGCGCGCTCCGCCTGCTCCCCGGCGCATTCCACACCGATGGATTTTTTATTGCTTTGATAGAAAGATTTGCTTGAGAAGCAGCGCCACCCGTCCACTGACTCACTGATTCATAAAATCCCTACTCCGCCGCCAGCCGCAGCTCCGCGTACTCCCGTCCTATCATTGCGCAGAGCGCCTCCACCACCAGCTCGTGATCGGCGCGCTGCGGCAATCCGGAGACGGTCACGCTGCCCACCACGCCCGCGCCTGCCACGCGCAACGGAAACGAGCCGCCATCCGTGGCATAGTCAGCCACCGGCAAGCCCTGACGCTCCAGCAGAGTCGTGTTCTTCTGCTTCAGCGTCATTCCCACGCCGTACGAGCTGCGATGAAAGCGCGCCACCACGTTGCTCTTGCGCCGCACCCACTCCGCATTATCAGGAGTGGTGCCGTCCAGCGCCGCATAGAAGAGCGGCTGCCCGAAGCGCCGCACGTCGATTACCAGCGCCAGCTTGCGTTCGGCAGCCAGCGTCCGCAGCCGCGTGCCTAGCTCCCACGCAGCTTGAGAATCCAGCCGCGGCAACACCAGTTCACGCTCCTGCAAAGCCACCCGCTCCAGATCCTCGCTCAATCCCATGCAACCTCGCCTCCCTTCATCGCACCCAAGCCAATCCTGATCTCTGATCTCTGATCTCTGCTATTTCGCCACCGTCAGCTTCACCACGTCGCCCTGCTCCACGCGCGCGCCGGCTGCGGGCTGTTGCGCCGTCACCGATCCCAGCCTCACCGGCATCACCAACGCCGCGTGGCCCGTGCCCACCGGCGCCATCGGCACATCCACAAATTTTGGCCGCGCAGACTGAATGCCTACGCGCGCCAGCTCCGCCTGCGCCGTCACCACCGGCAATCCGGTCAGGTCGGGCATCACAAAGCCGTCAGGCGCGTTGTCCTCTGGCGCAGCCACCAACAGGTCGATGCTGGGCCGCGCAATCCCCTGCGCGTGCGCCGGAGGATCCTGGGCCAGCACTGTTCCCTCGGCCGCCTTGCCCCAGGGCAGCCGCGCCGTTATGCCCGCCTCCAGGCCTACGCGCCGCAATCGCAGCTCCGCAACCCGCTCATCCAGCCCCACGGTCTCCGGCACATCCACCTTTTGCGGCCCCAGGCTCTCCGCTATCCGTACTCGCCACTCCCGCCGCACCACCGTTCCCGCCACGGGCGACTGCGAAAGAATATGTCCCGCGGCCACGTCTGATGAGTAGTAGCGGTTGTCCACGTCCAGGTTCAGCCCCAGCCCCGAAGTCTGGCTGCGTGCTTCCGCCTCAGTCATTCCCATGAGCGACGGCACCTTCACCTCTACCCCGTGAATGGCGAAGTGCATCGTAATGTCAGCCGCCAGCAGCGCCACGGCCACCAGCAGCATCACCAGCGAAGCCACCTGAAAGAAATTCAGAACCGGGCGTGTTCTCATTGCTTAAGCTCTCCGAACTACAAAAATCCGCGATCCGCGCAAGGTGAATCCTGCACGCCTACCGCAAATTATCCGTTACCGGCTCGGGATGAATCGTGACTCTGTACACCTCCGGGCACTCCAGCTTGAAGCGGTCCTCCAGCTCAGTGATCGCCACGTGAACCCGTTCCATGGTCAGATCGTCGGGTAGCGTGCAGTGGCACGAAACCTGGATGTGCTCTGCCGAGCGGCTCACCAGAATCTCATGCACATCCACAATCTCGCTGATCTGCGCCGCTGCCGCCTGCATTGCCTTCTCGATGCGGCGATCCGCCTTCACCCGCTCTCCCGGCGGCTCAATCGTTGCCGGCTCGCTCTCAATGTGCGTCAGCACCCCGTCGATCTCCGGAACCTCGCGCAAAATCTCCGCTTCGATCGCGCAGACAAAGTCGTGCGCCTTGAGAAGTGGAAGCGCTTCATCCAGCTCCAGATGCTGCTCCACGCGCAGCCGCCCCTGATGCGATTGCACGCTCAGCTCATGCACGCTCACGTTATTGCGCGCCGCCACCGCCCGCACTCGGTCGAAGATGCTCTCCGCCCGCGCCTGCCGCGGAACCGTGTGGATCACCACGTCGGCATCCGGAAGCGTGCGATGCACAGCCTCCGTAGCCGCCTGCACCAGCTCGCTGGTGTGCTCAAAGGTATACCGTCGCGGCAAGGCCACCGTCAGATCCGCAAAATAACCCGCTCCGGCCCGCCGCACCCGCGCCTGCTCCACGCTGAGCACCCCCGGCACGCGCGTTACTTCTTCGATCAGCCTTCCCCGCGTCTCGGCTGGAATCTCATCCAGCAGAACGCTCACCGCCTCACGGCCCAGCCTGAGTGTCAGCCGTAGAATCAGCAGTGAAACCACCACCGCCGCCAACGGGTCCGCATAGCGCAGCGCGCCCACGCCAAAGTGCATTCCCAGCCAGCTTGCGCCCAGCCCGCACAGCACCGCCAGCGACGACCAGATGTCCGAGGCAAAGTGATATGCGTCGGTCGCCAGCGCCGACGACCCGGTCTTCTCCGCCACTGCCTTTAGCCGCCGCGACCGCCAGAAGTCCACCCCAATCGAACACACCACCACCGCGACCGGCCAGCCCAGGTTTTGCAACTCCTTCGTGGGGTGCAGAATCCGCTGAATCGCCTCCCAGATAATCCACCCGCTGGATACGGCCATCAGCAGAACCACTCCAAACGACGAGAAGTTTTCAAACTTGCCGTGGCCGTAGGTGTGGTCCTCGTCGGCCGGCCGGTCGCTCACCCTTACGGAAAAGAAGGTGAGCGCCGAGCCCACCATGTCCAGCCCGGAGTGAGCCGCATCCGACAGCACGCCCAGCGAACCGGACAGCAATCCCGCACCCAGCTTCAGCAGCGTCATCACCGCCGCCGCCAGCATCGAGTGCAGCGCCACCCGCCGCTTCTCGGCAGAATACCTGGCGATTTTTGAGGCTTCGTAAACCATTGCGTCCTTAGGCTACAGCGCCGCGCCGCGCCGTGTACAACCCCGCAATCCCAAAGGTATACGGCTGCCACGCGCACTGCTCATACCCGGCCGCCGCCATCAGTCCCAGCATCTCCGCCGGCGCGGGAAAATTGCCCACCGAAGTCGGCAGATAGTTGTACGGCCCATTCTTCCCACAAATCGCCCGCCCAATCGCCGGCAGCACCCGCCGGAAGTAGACCGCATACGCTTTGCCCATCAGCCCACCCGGCTCGCTGAACTCCAGAATTCCCAACTGCCCGCCCGGCTTCAGCACGCGATGAAATTCCCTGAGGCCAGCCTCGTAGTTGGCCAGATTCCTGAAGCCAAACGCCGACACAATCAGGTCCAGTGACCCGGAGCGCAGCGGCAAATGCAGCGCATCCGCTTCGAGAGGAACTGCGTACGGCTCGCCCGCCTTCCGCGCACCCACACCCGGCCCGCCAAACTTTTTCGCGCCGCGGTTCAACATGGCGCGAGAAAAATCCGCCGCCAGCGTAGGCCGCGCGCCCCGTGGCCGCCGCTTCAGCAGCGCCATGGTCATATCGCCCGTGCCGCAGCAGATGTCCAGCACAGCCGCATCGGGCTCCGCCAACACAGTCTTGAATCTCCGCGCCGTCCTCCACCACCACAGCCGGTCCACATTCGCCGACAGCACATGATTCAGCAAATCGTATCGCGGTGCAATCGCATCGAACATCTCCCGCACAGCAAGCGCGGCGCTGGCTTCGTCGGTTGCCCCCTGCGGTTTGGCTCCGGTGGTGGTCCTGGGTTCACGCACAAATTCAGTTTTCCTGTTGGATGGGATTAACTCTTCCGTGCGATCATTTCTCTGTCGTAAGCATCTTTAATCGCCTGATGGAGATTGTTCGATGCCACATCAAAAGGCTGGAAATCCTTTATGTTGTCTTGCCGAACATGAAGTTGGCCCTCACCAGTATTTCCGCGATGTTGCCCCTTGGAATATTTCGAATGGTATTCAAGCTCATATGAAGACAGCACCCAATATCCAATTTTGTCTCGCCAAACTGCAATCCACACAAAAACATCGCAACACTTTGGTTTCGCTTGCTGAAAATTCATCCAAAATGGTTTGGTTGAATCAGAGGCCAGTGCCTTTGCATATAACGGTTCATCACTCCCAGAATCTACAACCCGTGAGGCTTTAACTTCAATTCTTATCTTTTCGTCCAAAATGAAATCATACTCTCCGGAATAATTCGGGTCGATTTTCTTTGAGGGTTTATGTAATGCTGGAACCAGTTCTTTGAGATGGCCTTGCGCCCATGATTCGCCGAACGTACGTGGGCCGCTGATCTCAAAAATATATAAGAATGCGTTTCTTTCCATATAACTATCCCTCATTTCGTAATAATCGTCAAGGGAAAGAACATTTCGCCCCAAAAGTGTGGAAATGACGTATTCAAATTCGTTGAACGGATAAACGGAATAAAGATCCGCAAGGCGACTGCGAACTGATGCTGCATCAGGCAGCTTTGCAATCAACAGATCGAGATGTGATTTCAGTTGCTCCATATTCGCTTAGAAAAGGGTCTCCCTAAAAAGTGTTGGTACATCATAAGTATCGTGGTCTGCCACAGACGCATTGTCATTCAGTGATGTTTCAAAAGCATGACCGTTCTGCCATCCAGTTTTGCCAGTTGTGCGATAGTGTTCGATCCGGCGTATTGCCATTTCACAGAACACCGGATCAATGTCGGCGGTAAAACATTTGCGCCCTGCCATTTCAGACGCTAGAAGTGTTGTGCCTGAATGAGCGAAATAATCGATTACTGTATCCCCGGGGCTTGAGCTGGCTTCAATGATCCGAGCAATGCTTTTCAGCGGTTTCTGCGCATAGCAACCAGAGACATTTTCATGTAGCCGATAGAATACTTGTTGAATATCAAGCCAGACATTACCGGCGCGAATCGTACTGCCTTTACCGCGCTGAGTATTCTCTGTTTTCTCTCCACCAACCTCTTTGTAATAACCTTTTAGTGTCTTAGGAATGTCGGTATATTCGGCGTCGATATTGAAAACCGGATTGCCGTGGACGTAATAAAGCAATTCTTGACGCACAGCCATCCAATTTTTCTGCGTACCATATCCTCTCTGATTCCGAACCGTAATAAAGCTGCGTGCCTGGACCGGAAAATCGCGCATCATCAGCATGAAGTCAGGCAACGGCTGGTAATGGTCGCGCTGATCGGCCCCAAGCCATATATAGAGCGAGCAATCCTGCTTCATGTGCCTTAGCGATGCAGATACCCATTTACGGCACCACTCTATGTACGCTCCAATGGTGCGTGTCTCAAATGCTACAAGATTATACGGTGGATCCTGAATCGCTAGTGTCGCCAAAGTCGTTCCCATGAGAGAAGCAACTGCCTGAGAATCGGAGGAATTAATACATCCCACACGATGTCCAGCAACAGGGTCTGTCCAGATTTCGCCATGCCTTAGTCTGCAATATTCGAGGAGACGCTCTCTAATCTCTGGATCTTCATCGAGTCTAGGCAAAGGATTATTATGCATCTTGATCTCCAAGTATATTGGCGTCAGGCGAATGTGTCGAGAGCAAAGAAATCGTCATAATCGCTATTCCTTCGCCGTTTTCTCTGTCGCTTTTTCAAGCATATACCTCACCGCCGCCTCCAACTCGGCAGCCGTCACATCCTCCACCACGCCCGCGTCACCAATCCCCAGCGGTAGCACAAAGCGCCTCACTCCGCCCACATTCTTCTTGTCGCCGCCCGTAGCCGCCAAAACTTTGCTCGTCTTCAGCTTCAACGCCGGCAGCGGTCCATACAAACGAATCAATCTCTCCAGCCTCTCGAACTGGCCTTTCGTAATCGTCCCCCGCTCGCGCGCCACGTAAAGCGCGGCCACCATTCCCCACCCCACAGCCTCGCCGTGCAGCAGCGTCTTGTATCCGGTGGCCTGCTCCAGCGCATGGCCCACCGTGTGCCCAAAATTCAAAATCATGCGCAGCCCGCTCTCGCGCTCGTCCCGGTTCACCACATCGGCCTTCATGCGAATCGACGCGGCAATCACCTTCTCCAGAGATTTTGGATTGCGCCCCAGCACATCCTCCGCGTGCTCTTCCATGAAGCGCACCAGCGCACGGTCGCGAATAATCCCCGCCTTCACGCTCTCCATCAGTCCGGCTCTCAGCTCGCGGTCGGGTAGCGTCTCCAGCAAGCCTATGTCGGCAAAGACCGCCAGCGGATGATGGAAGCTGCCCACCAGGTTCTTGCCCTCCGGCAGGTTCACGCCGGTCTTGCCGCCCACTGAAGAATCCACTTGCGCCAAAAATGTCGTCGGGACTTGAATGTACGGAATCCCGCGCATGAAGATCGACGCCACAAACCCGCCCACATCGCCCACAATTCCGCCGCCCAAGGCAATCAGCAGGCTCCCGCGATCCCCGCCCGCCTGCGCCATCTGCCGCAGCAGGCCTTCCACGCTGGCCAGCGTCTTATGCTTCTCGCCCGACTCCAGGAAGAGCGCCACAGGGGCCTCCCGAAAGGACCGCTGCATGGCCTGCCCCCACAGCCCCCAGATCGGCGCTGAAGTCAGCACAAAAACCCGTCGCGGCAATTTGCCCACGACCCGCTCAATGCGCGACGCGAGCGACCCAATCATCCCGCTGCCCGCCATCACGTCATACTTCGCTGAAGTTGTCTTGACTCGTATCGTCTGCACAGTACTTCCATCCTAAATGCAAAGCGGCGGAGCTCTCAGGCTCCGCCGCTTTTCAACGATCCGCCGCCTGAATCCGCGGCTACAGATTACTTCTTGTGCTCGTCGCCGCCGTGCGGAGCCGCGCCACCATGCGGTGCGGCGTGCGCTGGAGCGGCATGAGGTGCGGCGTGCGCTGGAGCGGCATGAGGTGCGGCATGCGCCGGTGCGGCGTGTGCCGGTCCACCATGCACTTCGGTGCCGTGAGATACGTTGTGCGCTGGAGCGGCGTGGCCACGATCATCGGAGCCGTGAATGTAATGACCACGCGCGGCCTCAGAGCCGCCGCTTCCGTGATAGTTGCCCCCATGGCCATGATCGGCGTAGCGATGGCTGCCCCAGCCGTGGGCGTAGCCCCAGCCGGCCCATGGACCCACGCCCAGGAAGATGCCGTTGAAGAAGTAATCCGGCCCGTAAAAGCCCTCGGGCGCGCAGCCGTAAGGTGCGGCTTCGTAATAGCCCCATTGACAGACGGGTGGAACGCCGATTTCGATGGCAATTTGCGCGCGAGCCGCTGGCGCCAGGGCCAGTCCCGCAAGCAATGCTGCCGAACAGAGTAGAGTTGTGAATCCGCGCATATGTGACCCCTCCTGAGGTCTCTGCGGTTACAGGTTACTTGTGGTGCTCGTTGCCGTGCGGCGCTGCTGCATGGTGAGCCGCTGCTTCATGATGGGCAGCTGCCTCATGATGGGGTGCTGCTTCATGGTGCGGCCCTGCTTCATGGTGCGGCCCTGCTTCATGGCGAGGCCCTGCATCATGGCGAGGCCCTGCTTCATGGTGCGGACCGCCGTGGCGATCGTCGTAGCCGTGGGCATAATGACCATGCTCGGCCTCATAGCCGCCGCGTCCGTGGTAATTGCCTCCATGGCCATGATCGAAGAAGCGATGCTCGCCCCAGCCGTGACCATAACCCCAGCCGGCCCATGGACCCACGCCCAGGAAGACGCCGTTATAGAAGTAATCCGGCCCGTAATAGCCCTCGGGAGCGCAGCGGTAAGGCCGAGCTTCGTAGTAGCCCCAATGGCAAACGGGTGGTTCGCCGATTTCAACGACAACTTGCGCGCGAACCTTTGGCGCCAGGGCCAGGCCCGCAAGCAATGCTGCCGAGCAAAGTAGAGTTGTGAATCCGCGCATGTGTGACCCCTCCTGAGGTGTCTGCGGTTGCCTGTTCTCGTGCGGTACTCTGCTGCCGTCAAAAATAAGCCCGGCAACAGCAGCCACCGTAAGGACTGCTAATCTGTTCCTGAATTTACCTTACAACGTGGGAGTTTGCAACCAACCCCCATCAGCGGATTTGACTCTGGCAGCACGGTCCAATTCTGAGCAATATGGAACACTTCACTCCACACTCGGCCATCCAGCCCACGTTCCTGAGTGGTAATACACGGGATTGGGACAAGAGTTGCGGAAACCATCGAATCCCTGCTCCACGCCCTCCAGTGATAGCCTGAACCTTGATGGCAGCATCGTCGCAAGTCGATTTTCTGGTAATGGGGGCAGGCGTGGCTGGGCTGCGCGCGGCCGTCGAACTGGCCCGCCACGGCGAGGTCCTCGTCGTCACCAAGGAGTCCGTCGCCGAGTCCAACACCCACTATGCGCAGGGCGGAATCGCCGTGGCCATGGAGGGAGACCGCGACGTTGCTCTCCACCTGGAAGACACCATGAACGCCGGCGATGGGCTGGTCTATCGTCCCGCGGCCCAGGCGCTGGTGGCCGAGGGGCCGGTTCGCGTGGCCGAGTTGATCGAGTGGGGCACAAACTTTGATTCCGAAGCCGGCGTGCTGCTCCGCACCCGCGAGGGCGCGCATTCTTTAGCCCGCATCCTGCACGCCAACGGCGACGCCACTGGAGCCGAGATCAGCCGCTCGCTGGCCGCCTTTGCCCGCGTGCACAAACGCATCCGCTTTGCCGAGTGGACCACGGTCACCAACCTCATCGTCGCCGATGGCCGCGTCATCGGGGCCGATCTGCTCAGTTGCGATCGCCGTCCGCGGCTCCAGCAGAGCATCAACGCGCGCGCCGTCCTCGTCGCCGCCGGCGGTGCGGGCCAGGTCTACTCCGACACCACCAACCCTGCCGTGGCTACCGGCGACGGCATCGCCCTCTCCGCGGAAGCCGGGGCCGCGCTGGCCGACATGGAGTTCTATCAGTTCCACCCCACCGCCCTCTCGCTCCCCGGCGCGCCCCGTTTCCTGCTGTCAGAGGCGTTGAGGGGTGAAGGCGCAATCCTGCTCAACGATCGCGGCGAGCGATTCATGCAGCGATATCATCCGCTGCTTGAACTGGCGCCCCGCGACGTGGTGGCCCGCGCCATCGCCCGCGAAGGATTGGGCGCAACGCCCGGCACTTCCCGTGTGGTTTATCTCGACATGCGGCACGTCAAAGGCATCGACCTGCATCACCGCTTTCCCGGCATCAGCGCCGTCCTGGCGCGTTACTCGCTTGACCTGAGCCTGGATCTCATTCCGGTTCGCCCCGCCGCGCATTATTTGATGGGCGGCATCCGCACCGATCTCTTCGGCCGCTCCACTCTCGCCGGACTCTACGCCGCCGGAGAGGCAGCCTGCACCGGCGTCCACGGCGCCAACCGCCTGGCCTCCAACTCGCTGCTCGAAGGTCTCGTCTTCGGAGCCCGCGCCGCACAGTCCATGCTCGACGACGGCCTGACCTTGCACACGGCTGACGCGCACCAAAGTGCTTCCGCGCCCTTGACCGCTAACGATCAGGAGCATTTGGAAAAGATCATCGCCAGCCTGCAAACCTCCATGTGGGCCTATGCCGGGCTGCTGCGCGAGGACTCCACCCTGCGCCTCGGCCTTGCCGCACAAAAAGCCTGCGCCGACGCTCTCGCCGAGTTAACGGCGCAAGGCAAGGAAAGCCGCCGCCTCACCGAAGCCCTGTCGATGAGCCGCGTGGCTCATGCCATCCTCGCTTCCGCCCTGGCCCGCACCGAGAGCCGCGGCGCTCATTTCCGCAACGACTTTCCCCATCGCGACGACCAGAACTTCCTCAAGCATTCGCTTTTCACTGGCCGCGAGCCTGTCGTCTTCCAGGCCTGGCAGTAAATCAGGCCCTCAAAACAAAAAAATGCTGCGGAAGAGCAACCTCCTCCGCAGCCTGGAATCGCTTGCTGTTGACGGCACGCCGTAACGTCCGCCTACACTCTTAAACCTTGATCGTCGCTTCGCCCTTGTGCCAGCCGCACGGGGTCAGTCCGCCGTTCTGCAGTGCGTCCAGCACGCGCAGAACCTCCTTCGGATCGCGGCCCACCGACAAATCCGTCACGTAGACAAAGCGGATCACGTTCTCCGGGTCCACGATGAAGGTGGCGCGCTGGCTCACGCCGGCCTTGGGGTCCAGAATGCCCAGCGCCGTTGACAGTTCGCGCTTGATGTCGCTCAGCATGGGGAAGGGCAGGTTCTTGAGGGAGGGATGGTGTTCGCGCCACGCCAGGTGCACAAACTCCGAGTCGATGCTGCCGCCCAGCACCTGTGCGCCGCGCTCGGCAAACTCCGGGTTCAGCGCGCCGAAGGCGGCAATCTCCGTCGGGCAGACAAAGGTAAAATCCTTGGGCCAAAAGAAGTAGACCTTCCACTTGCCTGCAAAGCTCTTTTCGGTAACGGGCTGGAAGGCCTTCTTGAGGTCGAGATCGACGACTGCGGACAGCTCAAAGCTGGGAAAGCTTGCACCTACGGAAAGCATTCTTGTATTCCTCCGGGAATGTTTGTTGAGGTTGATGGAGTTGAACGAAACGGCGCGAAACCACCCTCCGCCTGAGTGCCCGCAAAGGGGCATAACCGCGCTGCAAATCAGTGTTATCCATAAGAAAGGATGCGCCAGAGGTCGATCAAGATTCTCTTCCGAAAAGATAATCTGAATAAAACCTACAGAACCGCCTTGTTCCCTAACCCCTGACCCCTGATCCCTAACCCCTAGTTGGGCCAATTGCCGGAGGTGGAGCGGCGGTGAAAGCGCTCATCCACCGGCTGGCGGTCCTTGAAGCCGGTGTCCGCCGGGTGCCAGTGCTCGATAGTCGTCTCACCCATGCGCCAGCACAGCATCACCACCTGGTCGTCCAGCCGGCAGGGAAAATCCAGCAGCCCGGCATCCAGATCCTTCACCTGCACTCCGATGGAATCGATCTCCGCGATGCTCTCCCTAACCCGCTGCACGTGACCCTCCATCTCCGCGCGCATCTTGGCCACCTTGTCCGTATCCACTCTCATCCCGCCGGAGAGGTAAATGCGACGGGCCAGATCTGAGAGGCCGGACTCCACCTGCTGGGCCAACTGCTTGCCCTCGATGGCGCGCTTCAGCAGCGACTCCATCACCGGTAACAGGGATTGCGCTTCTTCGAGCGTGAAGGTCTTCATGGGGAAATGCCCTCGGCTATAGAATACGACGAATTAGCCTCTAGCTGCTAACTTCCAGCATTCTATCCAGCGCCACTTTGGCCCAGCGCTTGACGCTCGGCTTCACCTGGATGCGGTTGACCACGCGCCCCTCCACCAGGTTCTCCAGAACCCAGGCCAGGTGCTGCGGGCTGATGCGGTACATCGTTGTGCACAGGCAGCCGGTGTCGTCCAGCGTGATCACCTTTTTTCCCTGCTCCGCAAATCTGCGCGCCATGCGGTTAACCAAATGGATTTCAGTCCCCACGGCGAACATCTGCCCCGCGGGAGCCTGCTCCACCAACGCAATCAGCCGCTCGGTCGAGCCCAGCGCATCGGCCTTTTGGCAAACCTCGAAGCGGCATTCGGGATGCACAATCACCTGAATGCCGGGATATTTGGCGCGTACCGCATCCACGTGACTGGGCAAAAAGCGTTGATGCACGGCGCAATGCCCCTTCCACAGCAGCACGCGGCTAGCCGCCAGCTTCTCCTTCGTCTGGCCGCCCTGCAATCCCCACGGATCCCATACCGCCATCTCCTCCAGCGGAATGCCCAGGTCGTAGCCCGTATTGCGGCCCAGATGCTGGTCGGGCAAAAACAAAATCCGCTTGCCACGTGCGAAGGCCCACTCGAAGGCAGCTCGCGCACTGGACGATGTGCAAACCATCCCGCCGTGCTCGCCGCAAAAAGCCTTGATGGCGGCGGTGGAGTTGATGTACGTCAGCGGCACGATTTCGCCCGCCAGGCCCATGCGCTCCAGCGCCTCCCAGCAGGCTTCAACCTGCGAGATTTCGGCCATATCGGCCATCGAGCAGCCCGCGTTGAGGTCGGGCAAAATCACCTGTTGCCCTTCGCGCCCCAGCACGTCGGCGCTCTCCGCCATAAAGTGCACGCCGCAGAAAACAATGTATTTCGCGTCAGTCTCGGCGGCGATTCTGGAGAGTTTGTAGCTGTCGCCCGTCGCGTCGGCAAAGCGAATCACCTCGTCGCGCTGGTAGTGATGGCCGAGAATCAGAGTCGTCGCGCCAAGCCGTGCGCGCGCCGCCGCAATGCGGGCGTCCATCGTGTGGTCGGGGAGCGCCAGGTAGTTTTCAAGGCTACAGGTACTACCGGCCTCCGGCGAGGCCGCCGTCAGATCGTCGATAATCAGGTTCACCGTATTCCGCCTTCAGTCCACTCGCTCCTTTGGGGAGCAGCAGACGGGGATGTTGAAAGCAAATTACAGCTTGCAGTGGATGCACTGACTTCTCTGTAAAGCTGCCGCAGCTTGCTGCCGGCAGCTTCTGAAATGCCCCCATCCACGGGGTTGTTGCAAGCCTTCTTACTATTAGACGCGGCACGTGTCCATTGGATTCCGAAGAGAAATCCGCTCCGGCAAAGGCCGCTTCCACTGCTTTTAAGTGTAACAAAGTGTTGACACAAAACCAAAATGGTTGAAAAGCAGGAGGAAGTCCACCCCTGGCTCTCCGGCGTTCGTCCCCGGCCGCCATGAATGAAACGCTCTTCCCGGCTTCTCTCCCGCTTTTCAGTACAAATTTACGCCGATGCGGACGCCTGCGCCGGCTGCTTGAAAACTACTGTGGTGAAGAACTCGATCATCAATCCGAAAAGACCGTTGACCAGAAAATTCACCGGCGGCAGCAATCCCATTCCCACGTTCATGAACATGAAATAGGAGAAGATTGATCCGACCACCAGCCCCATGACAATGCCGTTCCAAGCCCAGCGCAGCTTCAGCCCGGAAGCGCCAATCGCAAAACCCATCACTGCCCTGTTCAGTAAAACCCAAACCAACGTGACAGCCGAGAACTTCAGAATGCCGCCATAGAATGCCCCGGATGCGCAAATCACGCCTGCAACCAGGCCGAAGAGAGTCGCAATCGCAATCCGCTTCATAGGTTCCTCATTCCGAGCAGGGCAGTCCCCCGCTCCCGCTCTGATGAGTGGTACGGCGAGGCCCGATCTTTTGTTCCGCAATTCCTGGGTCCTTTGCAAGCGCCTGCTTCTGATTCGGGGATGAAGCCGCCGTCTCCGGTTGTGAGGGCCATGCGCTGGCAGTTATCATGAACCTTCATGGTCATGCCGCCCCCAATTCAAGTTGCCAGCCTGGGATTTGAAAACTCGATCCTCCTCATGGTGCTGGCGCTGGTGGTCTTCGGCCCCCGCAGGCTGCCGGAGATTGGCCGCCGTATCGGCAAGATCATGTACGAAGTCCGCAAAGCCTCCAACGACTTCAAGTTCCAGATGGAAGAGGAGTTGCGCACCGCCGAGGATGCAGACCGCCGCAAGAAGGAAGCCGAGCGGCTGAGCGCGCTGCCCTCCTCCGAACAGCCTGCCGCGGAGTCCCCTGCCACGGAGACAGCCTCTGAAACGCCCGCGGAAAGCCCCTACCCGGATCAAGTGCCTTACTCTGCCTCAGCCGCAGCCTATTCAGAAGAGCCCTATCCGCGCATTCAACCTCCCTCCACCGGCGAGCAGGTTCCGGCAGCGCGACCAGGCAAAAAGACAACGCCACCCAAGCCATCAACGGCAGCGCGTACGAAAGCTCCGGCAGCAAAGAAAGCCGTCAGTGCAACTAAAAGCAAACCGGCTGCAACCAAGGCGCCGGCCAAGACCAAAAAGGCCGGCAAGTCGCCGGGGAGGCGCTCATGATCGATCCCGCTGACGCCATCGGCAAAGCGCGAGAAGCTGTGGTTGAGCGCGCGGAGCTGCCCGGCATGAGCCTGATGGAGCATCTGGACGAACTGCGCAAGCGCATCATCCGCTCGTTCTTCTTTCTGGTCCTGGGTTTTGGCGTCGCCGGAATCTTCTACAAGCAGCTTGTCGCTTTCATTCAGGCCCCGCTCAACCACATCGGCAAATCGCTGGTCTTCACTCACCCCATGGACCCCTTGAACCTGGACATTCAGGTTTCGCTGGTCGGCGGTGCGATTCTGGCCTCGCCCTTCATCCTCTATCAGATCTGGCTCTTTATCGCGCCGGGGCTCTACCACAATGAGCGCCGCTTTGTGATTCCCTTCATGTCCACCACCGTGGGGCTGTTTCTGGCCGGCGCTGCCTTCGGTTACTACTGGGTTCTGCCCGGCGCAATGCAGATCCTGATCGTGGACTTCGGTAAGAACTTCACCCCCATGGTCACCATCGAGGAGTACTCCAGCTTCTTTCTCTCCATCATCCTCGGCCTGGGCATCAGCTTTGAGCTGCCGGTGCTCATCTTTTTCCTGGCGATCTTCGGCATCGTCACCCCGCGCTTTCTGTGGAAGAACATCCGCTACGCTGTTCTGGCTGTCTTCCTGGTGGCGGCCATCATCTGCCCCAGCCCCGACCCCTGGACAGTGTGCATCTACGCCGTCCCCATGATGAGCCTCTATCTGCTGGGCATCGGCGTAGCCTGGTGGGTCCATCCCGCGCGCCGCAAAGCCAAGGAAGCCAAGGAGGCCGCAAAGTGAGTCGTTGTTCTCAAAGGAAACGACTTTACCGGCTGCGAAATAACTCTGTCGAGGGAGCAAGTAGCGTCAGGGGCGGCTTTACAGCTTGCGGGTAAAAGGCGTTTGGAGTCGCACGAAGCGTCAGGGCATGACTTTAGTCGTGCCGCATATGCAGCAAAATAACGCGGGGCTTTAGCCCCTGAGGGATATTTTTTGTGAGCTCTTTCCTTAATTCGACTGTTTGGAAGATTGCGGCACTGTTCCTCCTCACTCCTTTGTCCGCCCCCGCCCTGCCCCACTTCAACGGCGATAAAGCTCTCGACTACGCCCGCCAGTTTGTCGCCATCGGTCCGCGTTGGCCCACCAGCCAGAATCACGCCAAGGCCGAAGCCTTCCTGCGCGCACACTTCCAGCACGACCAGCTCGAAGAAGACACCTTCACCGCCTCCACGCCCATCGGCCCGGTCGGCCTGCGCAACTTCATCGTGCGCTTCCCCGGCAAAAAAGACGGCGCAATCGTCCTCGCCACGCACTACGAAACCAACTACCCGCTCCGCAACATCAACTTCGTCGGCGCCAACGACGGCGGCTCCACCACCGGCCTGCTGCTGGCCATCGCCGACCAGTTGCGCCTTGCAACTGCCCACGGCAAAAAGCTCGACGGCTACTCCGTCTGGCTGGTCTTCTTCGACGGCGAAGAGGCCTTTCAAACCTGGTCCGACTCCGACTCCACCTACGGCTCGCGCCACCTGGCCGCCAAATGGGCGCGCGACGGAACCCTGAGCAAGATCAAAGCCTTCCTCCTCGCCGACATGATCGGCGACAAGGACCTCGACATCCTGCGCGATACCCAATCCACCGGTTGGCTGGTCGATCTGGTCGGCAAGGCCGCCAAAAAGTTCGGCTACGAGCGCTATTTCTTCAAGCAAGCAAGTGAAATCGCTGACGATCACGTGCCCTTTGTCCGCCGCGGCGTTCCCTCCATCGACATCATCGACCTGGACTACGGCCCCAACAACAGCTATCACCACACCGCCAAGGACACCATGGACAAGATCAGCGCCAAGAGCCTCACCATCGACGGCGACGTCTTCATGGAAACCATCCGCCTGATTAATCTGCGGTGAGAAAGGGAATAGGGAACAGGGAACAGGAGATTAGATATGGGCGAATCATTCAAGGACCTCTTGGTATGGCAGCGGGCAGTTCAGTTGACTGTGGCAATCTACAAACTTACCTCTTCTTTTCCAGCATCTGAGCAATTCGGCCTAACCAATCAATTGCGAAGGGCATCCGTTTCAGTGGCCAGTAACATAGCGGAGGGTTATGGCAGGTCGACGAAAGGCGAATATGTCCAATTTCTTGGCCATGCCAGAGGTTCAAACTGCGAAGTGCAAACACTACTTATCATTTCAAAGGAGCTGGGCTTCGGATCGGAACAATCGCGGCAATTGGCTGAAAACCTTTCTGGCGAAGTTAGCAAGATGCTTGTCGCCATGATGACGAAACTACGGAAATGAGCACAATCTCCCTAATCCCTGTTCCCTGTTCCCTGTTCCCTGCTTTTCAGATTGCCGGTGCATCATGGATTTGGTGGCTCGGATTTCACGCGGCTGTTGCAGCGCTGCTGCTGGCCGATGCGTTTCTCCCCGGCAGAAAAACTGAATCACCCCGCTCCCAAACCGTAGCCTGGCTCTGGACCGCTTTTCTCGTCGCCGTCGCCACCGGTTTCGCCGCCTGGATCGCCGTCACCCGCGGCCATCAGACAGCCCTCGAATTCGTTGCCGGCTATTCCATCGAAACCTCGCTCAGCATCGACAATCTCTTCGTCTTCTTGATTCTCTTCCAGGGCTTCCGCATTTCGCCGCGCCGTCAGCACACCGCCCTGCTCTGGGGCGTGGCCGGAGCGGTCGTCCTGCGCGCGCTCTTCATCGCCGCGGGCATCACGCTGCTGCATCGTTTCGCGTGGATTACCTGGATCTTCGGCCTGATTCTGCTCTATGCGGCCTGGCGGTTGCTGCGTGGCGGCGCGGCCAATGCAGCCATCACGGAGTGGATTCGCAGACTCCAGCCCGCCAAAGGTTCGCTGCTCCCTGTCATCCTCGCCGTCGAGGTCACCGACCTGCTCTTTGCCGTCGATTCCATCCCCGCCGTGCTCGCCGTCAGCCACAATCCCTTCGTGGTCTACACTTCGAACATCGCCGCCATCCTCGGCCTGCGCTCGCTCTACTTTGCCTTGGCCGCACTGCTCGACCGCTTCCGTTATCTCCACTACGGCCTGGCCGCGCTGCTTGCTTTTGTTGCTCTCAAGCTGCTCGCCGCCCGCTGGATCGGCGTGCCCATCACGCTCTCGCTCGCCATCATGGGAGCCATCCTGACCATCTGCGCAGTGCTCTCCTGGCTGGCTGGCAACAAACGCTCAGCGCATTCCTGATTTTTAATTACGGCTTCTTTTGCAGCGCGTCGGGCGGCACCAGCGCCGTTGCCGCATCATCTTCCAGCGTCACCGCGCTTTGCTCAAATGTCTGTAGCGACGCATCGTCAGCGGCCATCACCATCCAGCAAGCAACGCCTTTTTTCAGAACGCTGCAAACCGTCTCCATGGTTATCTTGATCTCCGGGTGGCCGAGCATCGAGCCGGAGGAGCGTTGAATCCACATGCTGTGTGTACCCAGCGTGTAGGTGTTATTGACCGGACTGGCGACATCAACGTTCTTCTTCAGGCCGTCGGTGACGTTGGAGGCAAGGGACGGAATATCCGCCGCGGTGTACGGGTGTCCAACGCAATCAAACGACAGCCCCATGACAGCTATGGCCGAAGGTGGGTTGCCGCGGTGGGCCGTCAGCGGCAGTTGCAGGCAAGCTGCCATCTTTGCAGCCTCATTGCCGTAGTCCCTGGCTGCCTGTTGCAGCATCGCCGGCAGCGTCGGCGGTGTATCCATAATCTCCCAATCCGACGGGATGCTGTAGCTGAAACCGAGATCGCTGGTGTGCGCCACTGTGCCCACAGAAGGAGGCGGAGGAGGAATTGGTATGGGCGCGGCGTCCGGAGCAGGAGGTGGAGGAGGAGGAACTGGTATGGGCGCGGCGTCCGGAGGAGCGGGTATGGGAGCGGCGTCAGGGGTGGTGGGCGCTTGCGCCGCAAGCGTGGCGGCGCAAAGGACAAAAAGCGCGGCAAATACAAGGTTTTTCATTGCGCTGCAAGTCTACCACAATCCCTATGCAACAAAATAGAGCCGGAGTATCCGTCCTTTCCGTGTTCTTTGCGGAAAGGACGGGGCACAATCTACTTCAGCAGAACCCCCATCACCGTCGCCACTATCCCCACAACCGAAAATCCCATGCCCATGTACCAGTAAATCCGCTTGCGCGTCAGCAGCGTAATCGACGTAACAACCAGCCCAATCTCCAGCAGCACCTCTCCCAGATCGAAGCGGTTCGCGCGGGCCTCAGCCTCTTCAACCTTCTCCTCGAATTCACTTACCTTCTTTTCCGTTTCACGGGCCTTGTCTTCGGCTTCTTTAAGGTCCTTGGCCCATTTCTGCTGGTGATCGGCGTAGCCTTTGGCAATCTTTTTTGCGGCGTCCTTGTTGGCAATCGTCACCACGCTCATCAAGTCGGAGGTCAGCTCGGTGTCGTTCGCGCGAATCTTGTGCGCCTGGTAAAAGGCCCACTCGTCCGCTGCCCGGTTTTGCTCCACCGCGGCCCTCGTCTGGTTCAGAATCGCCTCCGTATGCGTGCGATGCCCCAGCACCGTGACCACGGCCACCAGCACCGCCAATATAGTCATGGTCAACGCCACCGGCCGCAGCATCCTGTCGTGCTCCGCGTGCTCTGCGTGTTCCTCCAACTCCTGCGCTTCATTCGCTTCCATGTTTGATCTCCTTTATCTGAATGTTCTTGGGGATTACTTCCGCTTCCACCGCACTCCATCCTTCGAATCCTCAATCACCACGCCCTTTTCCGCCAGCTCCTTGCGAATCTCATCGGCGCGCGCAAAGTTCCGCTGCTTCTTCGCCAGACTCCGTTCTTCCACCAGCGCCTCAATCGCCGCATCCGTCAGCCCCTGCCGCGCCAGCAGCTCAGGAGCAGCCTCGCTCAACCGGCCTTCCTTCTCCGCCCACTCCAGCGCCCGCCGCGTGGCCTCCGCGTCGCCGTCCTCCAGCACATCGAAGACCGCGTCAAAATCCTTCAGCACCGCCAGAATCGCATCCCGGTCGCCGTCCTTCAGCTCTCCCTGGTCCATCGCCGTATTCGCCGCCCTGATCAAATCAAAAATCGGCGCACGCGCCTCGGCCGTATTCAAATCGTTACTCAGCGCAGCCATGTACTCCTCCTGCGCCTTCACGGCAGCCGCCTGCAACGCCGCATTCTCGCCCGCCGCAAAGCTCCCCGACGTCAGCCGCTGCTTGAACGTCCGCAGCCGCTCCACCGCGCTCGTCGCCTCCGCCAGCCCTTCAAACGTAAAGTTGAACTGGTGCCGGTAAGGCACCGAAATCAGCGCCAGCCGTATCGCCGACGCCTTGTACCCCTTCAGCAGCAGATCGCGCAGCGTATAAAAATTCCCCTCGCTCTTGGACATCTTCCGCCCGTCCACCAGCAAAAACCGCACGTGCATCCAGTGCCGCGCGAACATCTTGTGCGTCACGCTCTCGCTCTGCGCAATCTCGTTCTCGTGGTGCGGAAAAATCAAATCCTCGCCGCCCGCGTGCAGGTCGAAGCTCTCCCCCAGGTACTCCATCGCCATCGCCGAGCACTCCAGGTGCCACCCAGGCCGCCCCCGTCCAATCGCCGTATCCCACGAAGCCTCGCCGGGTTTCGCCGCCTTCCACAGCGCAAAGTCCCGCGCCGAGTCCTTCTCGTACTCCTCCAGGTCCACCCGTACCCCGTCTTCCATCCCGCTCAAATCTTTTTTGCTCAGCTTGCCATACTCCGGAAACGCCGCCAGCCGGAAATACCAGCTCCCATCCTCTGCCTGGTAAGCCGCGCCCGCCTTGGCCAGCTTCTCCACCAGCTCCACCATCTTCGGAATATGCTCCGTGGCCCGCGCCATCACCTCTGGCCGCTCCACCCTCAGCGCATCCATGTCCTCAAAAAACGCCTTCTCAAATCGCCCCGAATATTCGCCGATCGTCACTCCCGCCGCCGTCGCGTTGCGAATAATCTTGTCGTCCACGTCGGTAATGTTCATCACGTGACGCAGCTTCATCCCCGTCAGCTTCAGAAATCGCCGTAGCACGTCCACCTGCAAAAACGTTCTGAAGTTGCCAATGTGCCCATAGTCGTAGACCGTAGGCCCGCAGGCGTACATCCTCAGAGTCTCCCCATCCGCGGGCGTCACCGGGCCAATCTCCCCCGTAAGCGTATTGAATAGCCGCAGCGTCATCGGTCTCGCTTCCTGCTGGTAAACAGTTGAAATTGGCTGGTTTTCGGCCTTTTTTGATTGTATCAGCGCGCGATTCCGCAACAGAATACTGCTGCCAATCCATCCATGCTGGGTGCCTCACCCTCGCCGCATCCTTGTTTTTGCGGCTAGGATGGGAAACCACGAACCTCCGCGCAAGAATTATCGTCACCTGCTGATGGATACTCGTCACCTGCTGATGGATACTTGTCACCTACTCCCGTAGGGAGCAAATGAAAATAGCCCAGGACAAGCAAAGCGCAGTCCTGGGAATGCGATTAAAGAGAAGGAATCCGCCCCGTAGGGTCGGATCGAAGTCCGGGCGCCGTTCCTGCAATTGCCCTGGGTTTAACCTTACAAGAAGGCGAACAATGGTAAGATAAAGGGTATGACAATACAGGCGACAGCTCGTAAGATGAAACGCAGCTTCACCCTCACCCCTGAATCCGTAGCCTATGTCAGCGAAACCCGAAAGAAGCGCCGCGCCAACTCGGACTCTGAGGCCCTCGATCTGTTGCTGCGCGAGTCGATGCTCCAAGCCAAACGCCGCCAGCTCGATGCAGCCACCAAGGCCTACTACGACTCAGCCTCCGACGAAGAACTCGCCGAGCAGAGCGAATGGGCCGAAATGGCCGGACCCAACATATTCGTGGACATGGACTCAGCCGAGGCTCAGCCGTGACCCCGCCGCCAACGCGTTCCCCGCTTCGCGGAGAGATTTGGTGGGCGCACTTCGCCACCGACGAGCCGGGAAAGAATCGTCCAGCCGTCATCGTCTCCACAAACGCGCGCAATTCTCATCCTCGCGCAGAGACCGTGCTGGCGATTCCGCTTTCGACTTCCGTGACGAAGCTCGGCCCCTGGCACTTGCTCCTGCGCGCCGGAGAAACCGGCCTCCGCGAGGACAGCGTAGCCTGGGCGGAGAACATCGGCGCAATCAATAAGGATCAACTGAAAGAGCCGGTCCAAGGCCATCGCCCCCTGACCAACTTCCAGATTTGCCGCCTCGCCAGCCTCGTGCGCCTGGCCATGGGGTGCGTGGAGTAGGTCATGGGGATTGAGTGCTGCGAATCACTCATCGCGGCTATTCCTTCGCGCAAGGCAAACTCGATGCGCAACCAAGCTCCACAACCTGTCGCTCCAATACGGCGATTCTCTCCTGTGCCGCCTTCACCGCGGATGCACCCTCCAGTTGCACTCTGCGCGCATTCCGCAGCGCCTGTTCCGCCACGCGACTGACCTCATGCAGCAGCTTGCGAATCTCAACTTCCAGGTACAGGTGGCTCTCTTGAATGCGGTTCAGGATATCGCTTTGCACGCGCGTGCTGTTGACTTCCAGCAGTCTTGCCACAAACTCGCGCGCCTCGTTCTGAATCAGGAACAAAGCGCCAACGCAACTGAGAACAACATCAGCCAGCCATCGCAGAGGCGAGACAGGCTGGGCAAGCTGGATGAAATCAGCGAAAGTGAATGCAGAACGAACTCGAAAGCCGGCTTCGGGGTCAAGCGCATGAGGCATGCGCGCCAGTTCGGGGACGCCTCCCTCGGAGAGTTTCTTCAGGAAATTATTCCCAATCTCAACGAACCGGGGTGAGACTCTGCGGTACTGCCGCTCGGCTTCCTCTTGCTCGGGTTTCAGCCACGGGATCACAGTTCGTTTGGCAATTTCCTGGGCCTGTTTCATCAGCCGGCGGCGATAGCGTGGACCAAGCGCATAAGGGAGAGACGTGATTGCTTCTTCAAGCTCCTGTTTCGCTCCGGGCATTACGCGTGCGAGAAATGCTTTATGCCGATCCACAAACATATCGGAAATGTGTTGCTGCTCCGCCATGAATAAAAACTTGAGTTCCCGCATCGATCGCTCGGCCTCGGCAATCGTGATCTTCATCGTCGCAATCCGCCGCTCCGATTCCTCAATAGGCCGCCGCAGTGCCTCCCGCTCTTCTCCAATCACCGCCAGCAGTTGCTCGCCCAGCCGGTCAATCCCGCGCTCGCAGGCCGAATAGATCAGCCTCCGCCCCGATTGGTCCACCAGCGCGCCCAAAGCATCCACCAGCTTTTGCCAATCGCGTTCCGGTCCGTGATTGCCCATTCGTTCCGCCGCGCTCACCTCAAAAATCGGCCCCAATCCTCGCTGCAATCGTTTCCGCACCTGGCGGTCTGCAAAACTCACAGCGGCGGCCTTTTCTTCTGGAGTTACCCTGTCAGCTTTGTTAAGAACCAGAACAATATCCTGTACGTGCTGCGCTACGGCCTCCACCAGCGCAAGCTCTTCGCCCGCCAACGGCGGGTCGGCCCCCATCACAACCAGTGCCGCGTCAATGTGAGGGATGAACGCTTGAGTTGCCGCCGTATTTCCGGTGAAGACTGAGCCCAGGCCGGGCGTGTCCACGAAGCACATCCCGCCCGCCAAAAGCCGACTGGGCACAAAAACCTCTACGCCGCGAATCCCCTTTGTGTTCTCAGGGTTCCATTCTTCCGAAACGTACTGATCGAGATCGGATACGGGAACCTCCTGCCAGGAGCCATCTCCCGCCTGGATGCGCGCCCTTCTTTGATCTCCGAACCGGATGACTGTCGGAACCGCGGTTACAGGAGTGAAGCCAACCGGCAGAACCGCATCGCCAATCAGTGCGTTAATCAGCGTGGACTTGCCGCGCTTGAACTGCCCAATGCACGCGACATAGAATCGGCCCTCGGAAATCCGGTTGGCAAGATCCCTTGCCTCCTCGGCGATTCGTCTCGAATCCAACTCCTCTGCAAGCTGAGCCAGGCGAAGAAGTCTCGCCGCGCCGTCAACCTCGCTCGTCACTATAGCGTGCTCCAGGCGGGAGTGTTCCATCCGCGCGCCATCCCTTGCAGACGAATTGCCTTCGCTGTTTGTCATGTCCTCATGCTGCCTCTAAGCGTACTCACTCTTGATGCCGCTTGCCCACCGCAGGTGGTCCCCCCAGCGCCATTGACGGATCTGCAGACAGCGAGTCCTGGGCAAACTCCCCAGCCTGAAACCGTCCCCAGGCCGCGGCGGCAATCATCGCCGCGTTGTCCGTCGACATCGCCAGCGTCGGAAAATCCACCCGCACTCCCCGCCGCGCAGCCTCGGCGCTGAACCGCGCGCGCAATTCGCGGTTGGCCGCCACTCCGCCGGTCACCAGAATCCGCCGCGCCCCAAGCGATTCCGCCGCCGCAAAAGTTTTCTTCATCAGGTCGCCCACCACAGCGCACTGGAAGCTGGCAATTAAATCCAGCACCTGCTGCGGACACAACGCCAGAGCTTCTTCCTTGCTCTGCGGCGGAAGTGCCTCCGCGCCCGGCGCAAACAGCCGTGCCGTCCGCAGCCGCGCCTCGTCCCGCAGCTCATGCAGCTCCACGTACCGCAGCACTGCCGTCTTGATCCCCGAAAATGAAAACATGAATCGCGGGTCGAGATTGGCGATTGGCGCGGTCTTGGCCGCTTTAGTTCTTGGAACCTTCCCCGTCAAATGCGCCTTCGTCTTGATCTGCGCAAACGCAAACGGCACCGCCTTCGGATTGCCAAATCGAGCCAGCGCATCGATCCACGGCCCTCCGGGATAGCCGAAGCCCAGCAGCTTGGCCACCTTGTCGAAGGCCTCTCCGGCCGCGTCGTCCACCGTCCGCCCCATCAGCCGATAACTCCACGCCCCTTGCGCCAGCCGCGCCAGATAAAGGTGCGTGTGCCCGCCGGAAACCACCAGCGCCAGCGCCGCCTCATTGGGAATTGAAAGTGGGTGCCCCACGGAAATTGAAAGTGGGTCCCCCCCCCTCGCTGCGTCTTTGTTGTTGCGGCTATCGGGGTCCCCAACGACAGGTCTTCGTCGTTGGGGTGATCTAGGGTGGGATTCCTCACCCTCCGCCTCATTCTCAACAAAACTCCGCGCGCCCTCCATCCCCTGCAGCAGCACCGCGTGAATATGCCCCTCCAAATGGTTGACGGCAATCAGCGGCAACCCCTGCGCCGCGGCCAGCGCCTTGGCGTAGGTAATCCCTACCAGCAACGCCCCCGCCAATCCCGGACCGGCGGTCACTGCAATCGCGTCCAGATCCCCCAGGCCAATCCCGGCCTCCGTCAGCGCCGCCCGCACCACCGGCACAATCGCCCGCAGATGCTCCCGGCTGGCCAGCTCCGGCACCACCCCGCCGTACCGCGCGTGCGTCTTGATCTGCGACGCCACCACCGACGAAAGCGTCCGCGTCCCCCGCTCCACGACAGACGCCGCCGTCTCGTCGCAAGAGGATTCAATGCCCAGGATCAGCCCGCTTCCGCTCATTTAATTAGTTTAACGGGCTCCGCAAGCGGACAGCAGTTTCCTATCAGTCCTCCACCAGCGATGCCAACCCACGAATCATGAAAGTGTAGCGCCGGCCTCCCGGCCGGCTGTAGCGTGGACCTCCTGGTCCACGCATGTTTCTTTCCAGGCGTCCATGGAGCGACAATGGATGCAGCACCCATGCCCCCCTCC
>Ga0302278_10001148_pt1 | contig 33056 bp, 26 predicted proteins | sample III_Bog_N3_2_FD_194543 | JGI IMG/M metagenome (GOLD analysis project Ga0302278, IMG submission 194543) | Peat permafrost microbial communities from Stordalen Mire near Abisko, Sweden - III_Bog_N3_2 | ecosystem: Environmental > Terrestrial > Soil > Wetlands > Peat | place: Sweden: Abisko... | reverse complement strand
GATTCAAGGGAAATGCTGAAAATTGCAGGTGGAAACAGATTGGCTGGAACGAACCAGACGCCGCACGCGTAATGACATGGGAGCCCGGGTTGTGGGCTTGAAGCGAAAAGCGGCCAGCGAATCACAAATTTGCGTCCGGAGAGGTTCTCCGAACGTCTTGATGAATGGCACCCCACATGCCTCAGCTATTCGTGGAGAGGAACAATGCATTTGTACGGTACACGTGTGTTTGAGCAGCAGGAGAAGACCGCGCGGGGCAGTCTGGCAAAAACGGGGCGCGGACAGGCAGGCAACCGGCTGCGCGCGATTGCGGCGGTAATGCTGATGTTGGCGGCTGGAGTGCCTTCAGGATTTGGCCAACAGGCAGCAACTGGGCAGGCAGTGCTGGGGGCGGGGCAAAAGGCTCCGGAGAAGGCGGCTTCCGATCTGCCGGCGACTCCTGCGCCCGTGTTGACCCAGCCGCTTGACCTTCGTACGTCGGCGCGCGATTTTTCCAAGCCGTCCGCTCGGCTTCTGGGTAACCCGGTCAACATTTTCAAGCCTACATCCATACCCAAGTCGAGCTTCGCCAATTCAGTTCGGCTGACCGATCTTGTCAAAGAAGGCAAAATCTATCTGAGCCTTTCAGACGCGATCGCTCTGGCGCTTGATAACAACTACGATATCGCCATCGCCCGCTACAACCTCGACATCGCCGACACCGACATTCTGCGTACCCGCGTTGGAGGCATGCTTGGAACACCGCTGGGTGTGAGTGCGGGTCTGGTCACGGGGACCCTCAGTGGAGCTACGTCGACATTGACTACGGGCGGCGGCCCGGGCGGAACGACGGTCGGCTCGGGCGGTGCTGGTTCCGGCACATCGGGATTGTCGCTGACTACCCAGGGCGCCGGTCCATATCCTGAGACGCTGGAGCCTTCTGTCACGGCGAACCTGAATTTCGACTGGCAGAGCGCGCCCTCCCCCAACTTCTTCTCTGGCGGCTCCACCACAACCGACAACTACAACTTCACCTACAGCCAGGGCTTTGAGACTGGCGCAGCCTTCCAATTCACCTGGGACAATACGAGAGCGACCAATACCAACGCGTTCGCCACGTTCAGCCCGCAGTTCAACTCCTCGTTCAGGGCCGAGGTCACCCAGCACTTGCTGCAAGGCGCGGGCATTTGGGTGAACAAGCGCTTCATATATCAGGCACTGAACGACCGCCGTATCGCCGACTCTGGCTTCCGCCAGCAGATTCTTTACACCGTCAACCAGGTGGAAGGCATCTACTGGTCGCTGGTGCAGGCATACGAAGATGTCCAGTCCAAGGAGCGCGCCGTCGAGCAAAGCAGCAAGGTTGCCAGCGACAATCGCAAACAGTTGGAGATTGGCACCATGGCGCCGCTTGAGGTTCTGCAAGCCGACCAGACGGTGGCATCGGACAAGCAGGGGCTGATCAGCTCGCAACTGGCCCTGAACTACCAGCAGCAGATCATCAAGCAGGCCATTGCGCGCAACCTGAACGACCCGGCTCTGACAGCCGCAGCTGTGATTCCGACGGACCGCGTGAGCATTGAGGAAATTCCGGAAGAAAAGCAGCCCATCGAGGATCTGGTGAAGGAAGCCTTCCAGCAGAGGCCCGAGCTGGAGCAGGCCGTTCTGGCGCTGCGCAACGATGAGATCACGCTGAAGGGCGCGCGCAATGCGCTTTTGCCGCAGGTTGACATTCTGGCTTACTTTCAGGGATCTGGCCTGGCCGGAACTTACAACCCCAACTGCTCACCGCTTTTCGGAACCTGCCAAACCGGCTCAACCGGTGGCTTTGGCACCGCCCTTCAGAACACTTATAACAATTCGTCTCCCGATAAGGGTGTGGGATTCAACATCACCATTCCAATCGGCAACAAGTATGCCCAATCGGTGCAGGCGCGTTCGTTGATGGAGTACCGGCAGGCGGAGTTGAGGCTGGAGCAGGAATACACCCTGATTCGCATGCAGGTTGTGAATGCTCAATTTGGCTTGACCAACGATCGTGCTCTGGTCCTGGCGTCGCAAGCGGCTAGAGATTACAACCAGCAGAGCCTGGATGCGGAAGAGAAGAAGCTGCGCCTGGGTGCTTCGACGACGGCTCTCGTTTTGCAACAGCAGCGTGGCCTTGCATCTGCGGAGGACTCGCTGATTGCGGCGCAGGCCTCGTATGCCAAGGATCGTGCAACCCTTTACCAGATCCTTGCAACCACCATGCAGCATTACGGGATCAATCTGAATGAGGCTGCGACAGGAAACGTGAATACAGCCCCCTTGGTGCCGGGCCTTGTACCTGCACCGCCCAGCAAGGAGCCGACAACAGCTCCGCCGGCGACTCCACCGGCAACGACCCCTATGGCTCCGACTACCGGGCCGACACAATAGTCAAGGATTCAACAAAGGGCTCTGCCTGCGTTATCCCAACAGGCAGAGCCTTTTTGTGTGATATCAGCCATCGAACTGCAAACCAAATGATCGGCGGTCGCGCTCTCCCGAAAAATTCTCACCGCAATTTGCAGTGCATTTCCCCTCTTCGGAGCACAATCAAGAGAGATCGAGCAAGAAACCGTCCGCAAACTCCAATGGAGACGAAAAACGAGACAGCCCCAGCAAATAAATGCCAATTTCCGGCAATTCTTGCAATCGACTGAAAACAAATATGTTACGTATGAATTGACCCATTTTGACCCCCTTAAACAAAGCACTTACGTCAAATGGCCTCTTGACCGACTCGCAAAACAAAGGACTTACGTCCAGCTCGAGCGAATCCGGAGTGCCCGTTCAGCGCATTGGCACGCCCTACGTGGTGCGTTTTCAGAACACAACCCAAAGCGCCAGCCGCTCCTTAACGGTCTGCCACAAGGTCCAGCAGTTCAAAGAACTCCGGGAAGCTGATGTCGGCGGACTCGGCTCCCTGAATTAGACTCTCGCCTTCCGCACGGAGCGCCGCCACGCTGAATGCCATGGCAATGCGATGGTCGCTGCCGGAATCGATGGTTGCGCCGTGCAGGGTCTGCCCGCCAGGCACATCGAGGCCGTCTTCAAACTCGGTCACTTCTGCTCCCATGGCGCGCAGGTTCTTCGCTACCAGGGCGATGCGGTCGGATTCCTTCACGCGAAGTTCCTTTGCATCGCGAATGCGGACTCCGCCGGTGGTGTAAGGCGCGATGGCTGCCAGGACCGGAAGCTCGTCGATGAGCTGGGCGGCAAGCGAGCCGCTAATCTCTGTGGAACCAAGACCTTCCGCCGGGGCGGAGATTTGGACAGTTCCCACGAGTTCCGCGTTTTTCTCTTCCAGATGGAGGACTGCGATGCGTGCTCCGAGGGCAGTGAGCACATCGAGAAGCGCGGCGCGTGTCGGGTTAAGCCCCAACGAATCAAGCAGAAGGGTTGATCCTGGGAAAAGAGCGGCGGCGCAGAGAAAGAAGGCGGCAGATGAAATATCTCCGGGGACAATGGCTTCGATCGCATGGAGCGGTTGTGGCCCCGTAATCGATACGGATTCCAAGTCGCGGGTGAAGTTGGCGCCGAATGCGCGAAGAGCCAGTTCGCTGTGGTCTCGCGTGCGCACGGCTTCTCTAACGGTTGTGGTTCCAGCGGTTTGCAGCCCGGCAAGCAGGACGCAAGTCTTGATCTGAGCACTGGGAATTGGGGTGCGGTAATCAATGGCCTGAAGCGGGCTACCTTCAATAGTGACCGGCGCATGACCGTCGGTAAGAGTGAGGCGTGCGCCCATAGCTTCCAAGGGCTGTCGGATGCGCTCCATGGGGCGGCGCGAAAGCGAGGCGTCGCCCATCAGAGTGAAACTGCCGTCTTGCGGCGCCAGGAGCCCCGCAATCATCCGCATCGTCGAGCCGGAATTGCCGCAGTCCAGCGGGTGGCCGGCAGGGGTAACGCGGCCTGCCACGCCGGTGACTTCGATGACTCCGTCATTGATTTTGTTGACCTTGGCGCCCAGGGCCTCCATGCATGCGAGGGTAGAGGCGCAGTCCGCTCCGGTGGAGAAGTTGGTGAAGCGGGAGGTGCCTTCAGCGAAGGCGGCCAGCATGCCGTAGCGATGGCTGATGGACTTGTCGCCGGGTAAACGCAGGCTTCCATAGATATTACGGGCAGGGCGGATGAGGCGTTCTTCGGTCGAAGTTGGCACAGGGGCTCCGGTTCTTCTGGTTCTCTTGAGTCTATCGAATCGAAGGAGCCCAGCAAAACTCAGCAGCGGTAAATCTTCGGGGAGTCGATGCCTTTCGTGGCGTTGCGCGTGTCAACCACCAGCCAAGACTGCTCGACAATCGCGCTGTAGTCGTAGCTGGAGTGGTCGGTCACGATAATCACCGCATCGAACTGGCCAAGATTATCCAGCGGTGTGCTGGTCATATTGAGGTCGTACTGGCGACCGCGGCCAACACTGGGGAAGTAGGGGTCGTTGTAGGCGACAACGGCGCCTTTCTCGCGCAGAAGTTCGATGATCGTGAGTGAGGGTGACTCGCGGAGGTCGTCGATATCTCGCTTGTATGCCAGGCCCAGCACTAGAATCTTCGATCCATTGATTGCCTTGCTGTGTTCGTTCAGTGCGGCGCCAATCCGGTCCAGAACGAAGTAGGGCATGGCGGCGTTGATTTCCCCGGCCAACTCAATGAAGCGGGTGCGGAAATCGAACTCCTTGGCCTTCCAGGAGAGATAGAAGGGATCGATAGGGATGCAATGGCCGCCGAGGCCCGGGCCGGGATAAAAAGCCTGAAAGCCAAATGGCTTGGTTCTGGCGGCGTCGATGACTTCGTGAATGTCGATGCCCATCCTCATGCACAGTTGTTTGAGCTCGTTGACCAGGGCGATATTCACGCAACGATAGATGTTCTCCAGCAGCTTGGTCATTTCAGCGACTGCCGGAGTGCTGACGGGCACTACGGTGCGAAAGATGGCGCTGTACATGGCGGCGGCAAGTTCCGCCGCCGCAGGGCCGCATCCGCCAATGACCTTCGGAATGTCGTGCCGGGCCACCAGGTCGTTGCCGGGGTCTTCGCGTTCGGGCGAGAAAACCACATGGACTCCACGTTCTTCGAGGGTTCGCGCGACTTTGAGACCGTGCGGGTTTCCGGACTCAAGCAGAGGCACCACGATTTCCTCGGTCGTGCCGGGGTAGGTGGTGCTTTCCAGCGCTATCAACTGGTCTTCATGAATGAAGGTCGCGATGGACCTGACTGTTCCCGTTACAAAACTCAGGTCGGGTTCATGATGCTGGTCGAGCGGGGTAGGTACACAGATGATCACGGCGTCCATCTGGGCGATCCGCGAATAATCCGAAGTTGCGCGGAAGCCGGCCTTCTGGGCTTCCTGAATGGCGTCGGGCAGTATGCGCACAATGTAAGAGCGGCCCGCGTTGAGAGCGTTTACCTTGTCTTCGGCAATATCGAAGCCGGTGACCCTGAAGTGTTCTTTGCTGAAAAGCAACGCCAGCGGCAACCCGACATAGCCCATGCCGATAACGCCAATGCGTGCCTCACGGGTTTCCATTTTGCGCTTGAGGCCGGCCAGCCGATTCTCGCTCGCTACGGTCATACGTCCGATTGTAGAGCCTTGTGCTGTCAGAGCGATCGGTGCGGCTCGAAGTCCGCGACGACGCGGCCAATCGAATAGACTGGACTTACACCGAAACCGACTTTGGCTTGGGGGATTCACTTGGCTAAATATCTTGTGACCGGCGTAGCCGGGTTCATTGGCCGTTCGATTGCCGCAACCCTGCTGGCGCGCGGTGAAACAGTGCGCGGCATCGACAACTTCATTACGGGAAAGCACACCAACCTGGTTGGACTGGAAGCGATGGAATTTGTCGAGGGCGACCTTACCGACCCGGGTGCCTGCGCCAAGGCCTGTGCGGGCATCGAAATTGTCTTCCACGAGGCGGCTTTGGCTTCGGTTCCCCGGTCGGTGGAAAACCCTGTCGAAACCAACGCAAATTGCGTCAACGCCACGCTCAACCTGTTGGTGGCCGCACATGCGGCCGGGGTGCGCCGTGTGGTCTATGCAGGGTCGTCCTCTGCGTATGGAGACACGCCGATCCTACCCAAAGTTGAGCAGATGCTACCGAACCCGATCTCTCCTTATGCGGTCGCCAAGCTGGCCGGCGAACAGTACATGCGCGTGTTTGCGCGGGTTTATGGAGTGGAAACGGTGGTGCTGCGCTACTTCAACGTCTTCGGCCCCTACCAGGACCCGACGTCCCATTACTCAGGCGTGCTGGCCATTTTTTGCCGCAAGATGCTGGCAGGAGAGCAACCCACCATGTACGGAGACGGCGAGCAGAGCCGCGACTTTACCTACATTGACAATGTTGTTCATGCCAACCTGCTGGCCGCGGCCGCGCCGGCTGAAAAAGTGGCCGGGCAAATGATGAACGTGGCTACCGGAACGAGCGTCACGCTCAACCAGACTTTCGAGATTCTTAGCGAATTGACCGGTTACAGCGGCAGGCCTGCTTACGCGAAGGGACGCGCCGGAGACATCCGCGATTCGCTTGCCGATATTCGGCTGGCTGCGGAACTGCTCGGCTACCAGCCAATCGTGGACTTCCGCGAGGGATTGCGGCGTACAGTGGAGTGGTATCGGTCCGGGTCCTAGAACGGTCGATGGCTGGCCAGCTTCCGGCATACAAATGCCTGGCTTTCGCCGATGTGTGACAACGTCTATTGACGGATCCCCTGCGATGGAGGACACTGACCAATATCTCCTCCGCAGCGGATTCTTCTGGGTACGCAGGGAGCCCCTCGCAAGACGGGACTTGAGATAAGGACATTTTCCGAGATAGTTCAACGCATATTCAGCTTTGTACAAGGCAGCGTTCGTCGGGAAAATCGTCAGTTGTGTATTTTGGCTTCGGCCCTCTCCACACTCGATCTGTGCATATGCGTCCTTCACAGGACCTGAGGTTCTAACGCATTGCAAGATCCCAGCTCTTTGCCGAATCAACCAGCAGTGTGCTCGTCCGCAGACGTTCGCCGCGACAGTTCCTCGACATCCTTGCGCGAGTTACTGACGGTAATGAACCGCAGGCGCCAGTTGATTGCCGCGGTGGAATGCGGCTTGCTCCTTGTGTGCCTTCTATACTGCCTGATTGCTCCCAAGCAGTACGAGGCAAGTGCCAGGGTGGCATTGCGCACCTCGCCCGTTTCCGCGCTCACCACGGAAGCGTCCGGATCGCTTGCGGCAGCGTCGATACTTTCCGCTCCGCTGCAGCAGGAAACACTGGCAAATTTCCTGCGCAGCGACCAGTTGGCATGGAGAGTGATTACCGATTTGAAACTTTACCAGGAGCCGGCATTCAACGGGCATTTCGGGTTTTTGTTTCCCGGCTTCACTACCGACCCGAATTCATTGAGGGTGGGATGGCCCGATGCGCAGGCTTATCTCCTGGAGAGATTTGAGAGACGGTTGCGTGTCGAAGCAATGCCGCGTTCGCTGGTGGTCGAGATTCGATTCCGGTCGCGGGATGCGGCTCTCTCGGCAGCCGTGGTCAACGATCTGATTCAGGAATACAGTGCCATGGACAGCGAGTCCCGCGTACATGCAATAACGCAGGGGTCGGATTGGCTGAGAAGCCAGCTCAAGGACCTGAAGGGAAGGGTAGAGCAGGATCAGAGCCGCCTTTCAGCCTTCCAGACCAGGCACGGTCTTCTCAGCACCCCGGAAGTAATGGCAAATGGGGAGCCGGGTGAGTCCCAGCACAACTCAACCCTGCTTGAGATCGACGAATTGAGCCGGCAGTTGGTAGTCGCCACCGGCGATCGCATTTTGCGCGAAACCGAATACCGCTCCGCATCCCAGGGAGACCCGGAACTGGTCATCGCTTCCGATTCGCGGCTGCAGGCCGAGGACAGCAACTTCGCCTCGGCTCTTCTTGAGCAGATTCACGCGCACCACAGCGAACTGGAGTTGGAACAGGCGCAACTGAGCACGGAGCATGGGCCAAATTTCCCGCGCGTCGTGGAGATTCGCCGCCAATTGGACGATTTGGATGCGCAGAAGCAAGCCGAAGACGTCAAGCTGCTGAAGCGCTTCCACAGCGCGTGGCAAACGGCGACCGACCGCGAGCAGCTGGTCAAGAAGAGCCTGGACGGGCGCACAGCCGAAGGCATGAGGCTGAATGAAGCCGCCACTCAGTACGCCGTGATGCGGCAGGAAGCCACCGCCAGTCACGATCTTTATGTTCGCGTGATGGGGAAGGTGGAAGAAGGCGGGCTGGCGGCCGGCGCTCAGAGTTCGAATATCTCAGTGGTGGACCTGGCGCGCCAGCCGGCCAAGCCGGTAGCGCCGGACTTGCTGCTTTATATGGCCATTACATTCTTTGCCGGTCTTTGGGTGGCAGTTGGGAGTGCGCTCTTGATGGAATCGCTGCATTCTTCGGTGGGCCGCCCGGCGGTTGCGCTGCTGGTGGTTCTTTTTGCCGGTGCAATCACACAGGCCCAGGCGCCCACCCCCAGTCTCGACGGTTTGCCTATCGGCGTTGCCCGCATTCCTTTTACGCAGAACGCGAAAACGGCTCCCAATTCCAAGGACTCACCCGCGGTGTGGAACAACTCGGCGGCCTCTGAACAAACCGGAACGCTTCCGCCTCCGGTCCCGCAATCCGCTTCACCCATGGCGGCTCCGATCGGGCCGGGAGATTTCCTCGACGTTTCTGAATACCACATGACGGAGTTTCATTCGATGGTGCGCGTCTCCCCGACCGGCACGGTGACGCTTCCCATGGTGAATGAGGTGCAGATTGGCGGAATGGATGAGAAGTCCGCGGCACACGCCATCGAGTCCGCACTGCTGAACCAGGGCATGCTGCTCCATCCGCAAGTCTCGGTCCTCGTGACCGTTTACGCCGGACAGGATGTCAGTGTTCTCGGCGAAGTTGCCCGGCCAGGCGTTTATCCGTACACCACCCACCACCGTCTGCTCGACCTGATCTCCTCAGCGGCTGGTACCTCGCAAAACGCCGGCCGGCTTGTGAATGTGTTTCATCGCAACGATCCCAACACGCCGCACCCGGTAGTTCTGGACCCTGGCGGAACGGACGCGGGCGCCGACCACAATCCCGAACTGACTCCCGGCGACACAGTGCAGGTGAGCCGCGCCGGCCTTGTTTACGTAATTGGGGATGTGGTGCGTCCAGGTGGATTCCCGGTTGACCCGGCGCAGGGCCTGACAGTGGTGCAGGCGCTCTCCCTGGCCTGGGGACCCACCCAGAACGCGGCCGCCGGCAAGGCTCTGCTGATTCGCGAGCAAAAAGGCGGACGGACTCTGACCACACTGAATCTGCGACGCATGGTTCACGGTCAGGACCCGGATCAGCCCATCTACGACCGGGACATTCTGTTCGTGCCGGACTCGATGGCCAGGAACATGTGGAACCGGACCATGGAGGCAGCTATTCAATCGGCGGTCGGTGTCTCCATCTATGCCGGGCTCGTTTACTCGCAGAGGTTTTAGCAGATGCGCCGCATAGCGTGGGGTCTATTGCTGCTGCTGGCATTTGCGATTCCGTGGGAATACTCGCTGGATCTGGGCGAACCCTTGGGCAACATCGCACGCATCCTCGGGCTGGTCCTGGTATTGGTGTCCGTTACGGCCGTTCTGCAAGCGGGACGGCTGCGCACTCCCGGCCCCCTGCAATGGCTTGTTCTGGCTTTCTATTTGTGGTTCTGCTGTTCGTATTTCTGGACCATCGAACCACTGGCCACTCTGGAAAAGCTCCGCTCGTACTTCCAGGAGATGATGATCGTGTGGCTTGTATGGGAGTTCGCCGAGAGCCCCGAGGACCTGCGCGTTCTGATGCGTGCCTACCTTGCCGGCTCGTGGGTGCTGGCCGCCCTGACGCTGGCAAATTTCAGGTCGATGGAGGCGTTTGCGGCGGACCAGATCCGTTTTGCCGCCACGGGCCAGGACCCGAACGACGTGGCTCGCTTTCTCGATCTAGCCTTTCCTATCGCTGCCTTGCTGCTCCACAGTGAGCGGCGGTGGCTCTGGCGCTTACTGGCTCTTGCGTATCTGCCGCTGGGCCTGGCTGCAGTGGTGCTCACCGCCTCCCGCGGAGGCTTTTTGGCGGCCATTATCGCGCTTGGCGGCTGCGGTCTGCTTCTCGTTCGGAGTCACGCCAAACTCGCTCTTGCGGGGGCTCTGGCCTGGTTGGCAATTGCCGCCGTCTTGTGGTCCACCGTTCCACATCAGACCTTCGACAGGCTGGCCACAATTCCATCCCAGCTTCAGCGCGGAGACCTCAACCAGCGCTTGAGTATCTGGAGCGCGGGCTGGCGTGCGTTTGTCCAGTCACCCGTATTTGGAACCGGCGCCGGTTCCTTTGTGAGCGCCGCGCGAATGAATCCGCTGGACACGGCCCACAATACTGTGTTGTCAATCGCGGTAGGCGGCGGGCTGTGCGCACTCTCTCTGGCACTGGCCATGACTGTCGTTGTGGCTCGACTAGCGCTCAAAACCCGGGGGCCGCTGCTGGTGGCGCTGGCAACTCTATTGCTGGTTCTGGCGGTTGCATCGCTGGTCGACACCGTGGAGGAAAACCGCGCGACATGGTTGCTGCTGGGGCTGATTGCCGTCGCCGGGCGGCTTGCCGTTGAAGATCCGCGACAGCTTGAGGAATGCTTTCCCGAGCAGACCTCCCATACTCCGCCCGCAATGGAACCGAGCTTGTCCTCCAGCCCGGTGAACTGAGCCGGCATGGGAGCTTTGGCCACAATCGGAAGGCAATTCCAAGGCGAAAGCGTCAATCGCAACATCTTCCGCGCAGCCGTCTCGGTAACCGCCGTTGGCATTGTGGTCAAGCTCGCAGCCACTTTCAAAGAGGTTGCAGTGGCCGGCGTTTATGGCCGCTCCGACGTTATGGATGCCTTCCTGGCAGCCGCGTTGCTGCCCGGACTGCTCATCAACCTGATCTCCGAGTCGATGAATCAGGCGCTTGTGCCCACGCTGATTCGGGTAAGGGAGCATGAAGGCCACACGCGGGCCCAGGAATTGCTATCGAGCTCCATGCTGGTCATGTGCCTGCTGCTGGGCGCCGTTACGGCCCTCATGGCTCTCGCGGCGCGCGGCGTCTTCCCGCTCATTGCCTCGCATTTCCCAGCCGCCAAGATGGAACTGGGGATTCAGCTCTTTTACGGGTTGTTGCCCGTGGTTCTGATCACTGGCATCGCCACCAACTGCACCGCCGTTCTGAACACCTTGCACCGCTTCGCGCTACCTGCTCTGGCGCCGTTGACCATCCCCTTCGCCATCATGGCCGGTGCGCTCACGCTAGGCTCTCGTCTGGGCATTTGGGTTATGGTCTACTCCACATTGGCCGGTTCGCTGGTCCATGCGGCCCTGGTGGCGTGGATGATGGACTCCCACGGCTACCGCTTTCGCCTGCGCTGGTATGGCATGACCCAGGCGACTCGAGAAGTGGCCCAACAATATGGCCCGGTGTTGCTCAGTGGCGTGGTGGCGTCCGGCGGGTTGCTCGTCGATCAGTCGATGGCGGCCATGCTGCCGGCGGGAAGCGTATCCGCTTTGGTCTACGGCAACCGCTTCGTGAGCGTGGCGATCTCCTTGCTCGCAGGGGCCGTTTCCACGGTGTTGACTCCCTACTTCTCGCGCATGATTGCGCATCGGGATTGGGCAGCCTGTCGACACACGCTCAACACATGGGTCCGCCTTACCGCACTGGTCTCGGCGCCCGTTGCGGCGATCTTGATAGCCGCGTCGCACGTTATTGTTCGCCTCGCGTTTCAGCGCGGCGCATTTACTGCGCGGGATACCGCTGTGGTGTCTACGGTCATGGCCATGTATGCCATTCAAATTCCATTCTTCGTTGTGAGCCGGGTCTTTTATCGATTCATCGTCGCCATGCGGCGCACCGACCTGGCGCTCTACTGCGGCGTGCTCAATCTGCTCCTGGACATCGTGCTGAACCTGGTCCTGATGCGCTGGTTTGGGGTTGCGGGAATCGCCTTGGCAACGTCGCTTTGGACCGTGAGCACATTCCTCTTTCTCTGGTATTGGACCTGGAAGCTGCTTCCTGCGCCCGATCCGGACAATGCTGAAAACTCTTAATCGATTGGAGGCAGCCATCGTGATTCCAAAGCCTGCTCAATTTCTTCTTCGTTTCGACGATCTTTGCCCCACGCATTTTCGCAGCCGCTGGGATCGATTCCTTCCCCTGATTCACGGCTTCGGAATCCGGCCCATCCTGGCCATCGTTCCCGATAACAAGGACGCCGACCTGGAATGTTCCGCGCCGGATACGCAGTTCTGGGCGCGCATGCGGGCCATGGAAGCGGCGGGCGCCACCATTGCCTTGCATGGATACCGGCATATTTGTAGAAACAGAGGCAGGAGCCTGGTGCCGTTGCACATCCAGACGGAGTTCGCGGGAGTGCCCCAGGGATTGCAGCAGATGTGGATCGCCGCCGGCCTGAAGATTCTCCGCGGGCATTATCTCAACCCGCGACTGTGGGTCGCGCCGCGCCACGGTTTCGATGGGAACACTCTGCTTGCTCTGCGCCGCGAAGGGATTGAGTTCCTGAGCGATGGATTCGCCCGCGTTGCCTTCACGCGCGGAGGGCTCACGTGGATTCCTCAGCAGCTTTGGGCGCCGGTCGAAAAGCCGAAAGGGCTTTGGACAATTTGCATACATCCGAATACGGCGAGTGACGGCCAGGTGGAGCAGCTCAGGGTGTTTCTCAGCCAACATGCCGCTCAATTCACTTCGCTCGACCGTGTTGTGGAGGAGTTGATTCCCGGCGAACTGAGCCCGCTGGAGAGAATCAACGAAGCAACTGCGCAAGGCCGAGTGCTGGTTTCAAGGCTAGGAAGAGAACTGATCAAGAACATACGGCATCGGACCGCGGCTAACATGACTTGATTCCGATTCCTTCGTGGATTAGCTAATGCGAAGAATCTATGGTTCAGGCTTGCCCCAACGAGTTGAGACTGGATTCCGATCCAGCAGACTCGTGTAAAGCTCCTCCCATCGATCCAGCACCTTATCCAGGCTGAAACGCTCCACGGCAAGGACCCGCGCACGATCGCCCATGGCGCGCCGTTCCTCCGGCTGAATCGACATAATCCGACTCATCGCTTCCCGCAGTGCCAGTGCGCTTCCCGCCACACCCAGCAACCCTGTCTGGCCGTTCACGATGACCTCCCGTGTTCCGAGGACATCCGTAGCCACCGCGGGCACCGAGCACGCCGCAGCCTCCAGAAGCGCCATGGGCAGGCCTTCCCAGAGGGACGACAGCACGAATCCATCGGCGGCCTGCATCCAGCGACGGACATTGGGATCGAACCCGAGGAAGCGAACGCGGTGTTCCAACCCGAGTTCCGCGGAAACATGGCGCAATCGGCTCTCTTCAGGTCCTCCGCCAGCAATGACAAGGCGCGCCGATTCAGGCAGCCCGGCCATCGCGTGGAGCAGTGCCGGATAGTCTTTGACCGGTTCCAGGCGTCCCGCTGCAAACCAGAGGAACTCGCTGTCCAGCCCAAGCTTGCGGCGGACTTCGGCCCGCACTGTATTGTCTTGCCGCCACAGATCCACATCCACACCGTTAGCCAGAACAACGAGTTTGTCCTTTGAGGCCATGCCGGCCAGCAAATGCGCGTTCGCAACCGCGCCGCTTACTGCGGTAACCCTGTCGGTGAGCCAGTTGCTCCACCGATAGCCGAGCCAGCGGCCCAGGCTGCCTGTCGAGGAACTGTGGAGCGTGTCAACCAGAACCCGCACAGGCGCACCCAGCCGCGACCAGCGCGCCAACCAGGCGGCATGGGGCAGGTGGGCATGGACCACGTCCGGGCGTTCCGTGCTTAGCCAGCGGTGGAAGCGGCTCCACCCTCGTGGATCGACCAGGCCCTTGCGCATCTCGAGGCTCAGAAACCGCACCCCCTGGCCGGTCAATTCAGCAGCGGCTCGGCCTCCAGTGCCGGACAGCGCCACCACGCTCACCCGCCAACCGCGCCGGACAAGCCCCGCGGCGAGCAGAATCACCTGCCGCTCCGCCCCGCCGATGCGGTCGAGGCCGGGGATGATCAGCGCAGTATGCTTTTTCACATCCGGCCTTTGATCGCAGCGCCAGCAATTGCGGCGTCGATGAGGTCTTCGTATGCGCGAATGGCCCGATCGAATCGAAACTCTTCGATGAATGGGTGCTTAAACCTCTGCTCTTTTCCAAAAGAGGAAAGTGCTGCGAGCAATGCGACGGCCAGTGCTTCGGCGGAGACCTCCGAGGCCAGCCAGCTTCCAGTCTGTCCCCGCAGAAGGTCTACAATCCCGCCGGAAGCCGGCAAAGCAACAATGGGCAATCCGCCGGCTGCCGCCTCCAATAACGCATTGGGCAGGCCTTCATGCCGTGAGGAAAGCACAAATGCCGATGCGCCAGGAAAGTATGCGGAAGGCCGGTCGATGTAGCCCACAAAGCGAACCGCGGACTCCAGGCCTAGTTGCCGGCATTGAGCCTTCAAAGCAGCTTCCTCCGAGCCAGTGCCCGCAATCACCAGGTCGGCGTGTGCGAATTGCTCGCGCACGGTTACAAGTGCCCTCAACAGCAGGTCGAAGCCCTTTTCCCGCGAAAGCCTTCCGACGGCCAGCAAGTGGGGACCGGAGCCAGTCCATCGCTCCGAGGATTCGTGCATCGCAGCGCGAATCCTTTCCACTTCGATCGGATTAGGCATAACGCTCAGGTGTTGCGCCGAAATGCCAAGCTCACGCACAAGGTCGTTGGCCATGGCCCTCGACTGACAGATGACGCGATCTGCAAGGGGGTAAAGCATGCGGTAGAGCAGGCGAGTGCAGGAAGGCAGGATTCCCGAATCCAGAGCGGCGGTGACAGTTCCATTTTGCCGGACGAGTACCTGGACGGGCCGCGGAAAGAGCGGGCGCAGCAGAAGTATCAGGAAGTTCAAATGAAACATACCGGAGACGATCACCTGCGGCTTCAGGCGACGGACCAACGCGAGCAGCCTGAATGCCGCAGAGCGCACCCGCGGCGCAGCGAGCAGGTGAACGCTCACCGCTGGTGGAATTGCATCTGCTGGATCCGCTGCCCCCGTCACAACCCCCAGGTGCAGCTCATACTTTTCCTGGGAAAGCCCTCGCGCCAGAAGTGCGAAGACCTTTTCGGCTCCTCCACCGCCCAAATGGGGAATAAGCAGGAGGACCCTGGGCCGTTCGATGGTGAGGTTTTCCACAGAACAGCGAGTATAGATTAGTAGCCGATACTTCCGTGCTCCTTCCGTCACTCTCTGTCGCTGTGCAGAAGTGGTACAGTGTTTTTACTTTCTTCATGAGTCAGAACCAAAACGGTCAAGGATTGTACAGAGTAAATTCCTGCGTCATCAAGCATTCTTGTTCTTCTTCTCGTTGAGTCTCAGCGAGAGCCAGAAGCGACCTTCACCCCGGCGTTGAAACAGGGCTATCCGAACAGGTTCGATGAACCGGTTCGAGGATTGCCGGGAATGAGGGCTCAGCAATGTACGCTTCCGAAACATCTCGATTCGTCGCGGGGTTCGTGTCTGCCGCAACGCAGAAACGCTTCCACATTGTCATTGGCATCACCCATCCGCAGACATGCCTGACGCTCACCGGACGCTTGCGCGCCTTGCGCGAGGCGGGATTTCGCGTGACCTTGATTTCGAGTCCTGGGGAACTGCTTGATCGGACCGCAGCACGCGAGGGAGTCGAAGCGATCGGTCTTTCCATTCGGCGTAATATTGCGCCGTTTGCGGACTTGGGGTCTTTGCTGCGGCTGTGGTTGCTCTTGTTGCGGCTCAAGCCGGATGTGAGCGAATTCAGCACACCCAAAGCCGGCCTTCTGGGCAGTCTCGCGTCCTGGCTTGCCGGAGTGCCCGCGCGCGTCTACATGTTGCGCGGGCTCAAATTGGAGACGGCCAGGGGAATCAAGCGGTCTCTCTTGCTTGCCGCGGAGCGAACCGCGTCCGCATGCGTACAGACCGTGCTTTGCAATAGTCCAAGCTTGCTGTCTCAAGCAATGGAATTGGGTTTGGCTCCGGCGGCCAAAATGCACCTTCTTGGTGACGGTAGCAGCAACGGAGTGGATGTGGAGCGATTCTCGCCGGGGCCAAGCGACGTGCGGGGCAGGTTGAACCTTCCGCTGGATGCGCCGGTGGTGGGATTTGTGGGCAGGCTGACTCGGGACAAGGGGATTCCCGAGTTGATCGAGGCTTTCGACACGATCTTGAAGAAAGAGCCCAAGGCGCACTTGCTGCTGGTTGGCTGGTTCGACGTCTCGGAAGATGCACTGGCGGACAAGTGGCGGGCGCGTATTGCGAATCATCCGCGCATCCATTGTATTGGGTTTGTGGCCGACACAGCGCCCTACTACCGCGCGATGGACGTGATGGTTCTGCCTACCTGGCGCGAGGGATTTCCAAACGTCGTGCTGGAAGCGGCAGCTACCGGGATTCCCGTAATCACAACCAAATGCACCGGCTCGCGGGACTCCGTTGTGCCCGAGGTGACCGGTCTATTGATTCCGCCGGGGTATCCAGAGGCAATTAGCGAAGCCGTGCTCAAATTAATCAGGGACCCCGCGCGCAGGGCCCGCATGGGTGAAGCCGCGCGCGAATGGGTCTGCGGGCACTTCGCGGACGAGCGCGTTCTTCAACTAGCCACCTTGTTTTACAGGAGTTTGCTGAAAACCACACCCAGGGCAAGATCCTTTGGCGCTCGTGCATCTGGCTTTTTCAGACAACGGGCAACCGCGTGGCTGTTTCCCAAAGAGACAGATTCACTTGGACGCGACGCATAGGCAGTATTTGAAGGAGAATTGCAATAATTGCCTGAAGGTTCAGGGGGTCGGCGGGCGCTCAACCCCGGTACGCAATCGCTCGATCACCACACCGTGAAAGTCCTGCTGCGCGGCAGGCGCCTGTAGCGTGTGTGCTCCGGCCTCGGCAGCGCGCAGCACTTCATTGGGCACAATGCCGAGAATGAGCGTGGCGGCCACGGCCATTGCCAGGGCTGCAAACACCGCCGCACCCACCCCTGGTTCCGGAAATGCACCTTGAGCCTTGCTTGCATCGGGGCGTTGTGCAGTGGTGAACGCCAGGCGCAGATAGTAGGCGGCCGCTAGGCCTGAATTGAGCAGGCCAATGATCGCCAACGCAACCGCTCCACCGCTCACCGCGGCTGAGAAAGAGTAGAACTTGCCGAAGAACCCGCCGGTGAAGGGAATGCCGACCAGCGAGACGAGGAAGAAAATCAGCACGCCGCCGAGCATTGGGGAGCGGTAAAGAAGACCACGATAATCCTCGACCATGGGCATGGACTCATCGTATCCGCTGATCACGGTGATGACAGCAAAGATGCCCACATTCATGGCCGCGTAGGCAGCGGTATAAAAGCTCGCTGCGGCAATACCGCTGGTGCCAAGCCCGGCGAAGGCCGCCAGCAGATAGCCTGCGTGGGCGATCGAGGAGTAAGCGAGCATGCGCTTGACATTCTGTTGGCGCAACGCGGCCAGGTTGCCCACGGTCATTGAAAGCGCGGCGACAATCCAGAGAAGCGGCGACCAGATGAAGTGGAGCGTTGGAAACAGCTCATAGGCGATGCGTAGCAGGACAGCGAATGCTGCTGCCTTGGGCGCGGTGGAAAGCAAAGCCACCACTGGAGACGGGGCTCCTTCATAGACATCCGGCGTCCACACATGGAACGGAGCTGCGGATACCTTGAAAAGAATGCCGACCAGCATCAGCGCCATGCCCGCCAGCACCATCGACTGATTCAGCGCCAGGGGGACGAGATGGGCGATCTCATAGATTTGCGTCGTGCCGGTAGCGCCGAAGACCAGTGCGATGCCGTAAAGAAGGAACGCGGTAGCAAACGAGCCGAGCAGGAAATACTTGATGGCCGCTTCCGGGCCGCGGGCTGTTTGCTTGCGGTATCCGGCAAGGACATAGGTGGCGATGGAGGAGATTTCGAGAGCGATGAAGACGACCAGCAATTCAACCGCGGCCGTCAGCAGGCACATGCCTACCGCGCCAAAAACGATGAGCGCGTAGTATTCGCCCTGGTGATGGCTATCCTCGGGCAATGTGTCGAGCGACAGAAGTAGGGCTACCAGCACGATGCCACAGATGAGCACATGGAAAAAGATGGTGAAGGCGCTGGTTTCTACGGTGCCGTAGAAACCCGACCCCTGCGGGAGTTTGAATTGCCACAAGCTGGCCCAGAGGGCAATCGTGGTGCCGATAGCGGCCACCCATCCGAGCCATCGGCGCGAGGCTCCGGCGAGCAGCGACGCGTCGATCAGCATCACGGCCACGCCGCTAAGAGTGAGGATGACCTCGGGAAGGATGCGGAAAATATCGGGCACTGGATTCACCGCTGGCCTCCGGGAGGTATGGATGTAATGGTCACAATTCCTGGGCCGGAGTGGGTAATCAGCGGAGGCCGATGTACACCTTGTTCAATCGCTGACAGCCAGAGAGACGGCGCCACTCCCATCACCAGCGTGAGAATCGCAAGCGGCCACAGCAGCGCCAGTTCGCGAAAGTGCAAATCGTCGGCAGGGCGCGATGCAATGAGCTCGCTTTGTGGTCCGTAAAAGATGCGCTGCACCAGCCACAGCATATAGGCAGCGCCGAGAATCACGCCCAGCGATGCGGCAATCGCCCAGCCGCGGCTGACTCCGCCAAACGTGCTCGATAGGATGAGGAATTCACCGACGAAACCGCTGAGGATGGGAAGGCCAATCATGGCTAGTGTTGTCAGAACGAAGAGTGTCGCTGTGCTGGGCAGCTTGCCGGCCAGGCCTCCGTATGCGCCAATCTGGCTGGTTGCGTATCGATCGTAGAGAACGCCAAGCAGGAAAAACAACGCGGCATCGACTACGCCATGGCTAAGGATCTGGTAGATCGCGCCGGTTGACCCAATGAACGTGAACCCATAGATGCCGAGAACGATCAGGCTCAAGTGGCTGATGGCGGCAAAGGCGATGAGCTTCCAGAAATCGCGCTGCACCAGCGCCAGACATGCGCCGTAGAGAATTCCAATGACAGCAAGGGCGATCAGATAAGGAGCGGCCGCGCGCGCCTGCACCGGGAAAAGCCCAATGTGGAAGCGAAGCATGGAGTAAAGACCGAGCTTGCCTGCAACCACCATTGAAAGGGCCACGGGCGCTTCGCTGTATGTGTCGGAAAGCCAGCCGTGCAAAGGGAAGACCGGCACCTTGACCGCAAAAGCGAACAGAAACGCAAGTGCTGCCCAGTAGAGCGCGTTGGTGGGGAACTGGCCGTAGGCAATGAGGGTCTGCAGAGTGGTGAAGTCGAAGCTGCCAGTCTTTGCGTAGAGCCACAGAATGGCGACCAGCAGCGGCGCCGACGGAATAAACGTAAACAGGAAGAATTTCTGGGCGGCCTTGGGCCCGTCCTTGCGGCCGTACATGGCGATGAGGATGGCCATCGGCACCAGCGACAGTTCCCAGAACCCGTAATAGAGCATCAGGTCGAGCGCGACGAAGACGCCGAACATGGCCGTCTGCTGAACGAGGAAAAGTGCGAAGAAAACCTTGCGCCGCTCCTTGATCGCGTTCCAACTGGCGAGTACGCCGACCGGTGCAAGCAGACCCGCCAGGACAACGAGCCAAATGCTCAGCCCATCGATGCCGACGTGGTAAGCGATGGCCGGACTTTCGATCCAGGGCACATAGGCTACAAACTGGAAGCCGCCTTGTTGCAGGTCGTAGTGAAAAGGCAGATGCAGCGTGAGGCCGAAGGTCACCAGCGCCGTCAGCAATGCGATCCAGTTGGGCAACTTGGCGCGATCGGGAGCAAGTGCCACAAGCACCGCTCCAGCCAGCGGAACCAGCAGGATCAACGTGAGAATCGATTGGTTTATCGTGCTCATCATTCTCAGTGCCCCGCCCAATTGAGATGAATTCCAATGCTAGCCAGCACCAACGACCATGGGACGACAACGAACAGCAGCACCGCAGCAGCGCCCGCCGCCAGCCATGCTGCGTAAGAACGAATGTTGCCGGACTGCCAGCGCTGCAACAACGCTCCGGCAAATATTGCGATTCCGCCCAGCAGCCATGCCAGGCCGCCGATGATAGCCTTGTCGACCACCCAGCCCAGGAAATAAGTGGACGTAGCCAACAGCGGCTTGACTATTGTGGCGTTGTAGATCTCGTCGACGTAGTACTTGTTTGCCAGAAGCTTGTAGCCGGAGGGAAGCGCTACGGCGAGCTCGGCTGGGCGCTCCGTCTTCTGGCTGTAGAAGGCGTGCGCGATGTACCAGCCGATGAGGGCGACTGCGACTGCGACGATGCTCAGGATCAGTTCGAGATTGCCGGTGCCAGGATCGACGGCTCGTGGGCCGACGGCCGGAGCGAGGAAGGCGGCAAAGCGTTCGATGCCGATCCAGCCGCCTGCTACAGATAAAAGCGCCAGAATGACGAGCGGTCCAAGCATGGACCATGGGCTCTCATGTGGATGAACATCGGGACTGCGCGACTCGCCGAAGAACGTCAGATACCAGAGACGGAACATATAGAAGGCGGTCAGCAAGGCCGTGAGCAGGCCGACAAACCAAAGTGCCTTGCCGCCATTGCCTTGCTGGAATGCGGCGTAGAGAATCGCATCTTTTGAGAAGAAGCCGGCGAAGGGGAAGATTCCAGCGATGGCGATCACGCCCGCAGTCATAGTGTAGAAAGTTATTGGAAGTTTCTTGCGCAGGCCGCCCATCTTGCGCATGTCCTGCTCGCCGCCAATGGCATGGATCACCGAGCCCGCGGCAAGGAACAGCAGCGCCTTGAAGAAGGCGTGCGTCATGAGATGGAAGATCGCCGCCGAATATGCCGCGACACCGCAGCCCAGAAACATGTAGCCGAGCTGCGAGATGGTGGAATAGGCGAGCACGCGCTTGATGTCGTTCTGCACCAGGCCGATTGTAGCTGCGAATAGCGCTGTGGCCGCGCCGATTACTGCAACCGTACCCAGTGCAAACGGCGAGTGGTCGAAGAGCACATGATTGCGGGCGATCATGTAGACGCCGGCGGTGACCATGGTGGCCGCGTGAATCAGTGCGGAGACTGGCGTAGGGCCTTCCATGGCATCGGGCAGCCAGATATAGAGCGGCAATTGAGCGGATTTTCCGGTTGCGCCTAGAAGCATGCAGAGAGCGATTACGGTGACTACGCCGCCTGTCCATCCGGGGTCTTGTCCGAGCTTGGTTGCGATTTCAGAGAATGTGAGCGTACCGAAGTTGGCCAGCAAGAAGAACATGGCGATCAGGAAGCCGACGTCGCCGATGCGGTTGACGATGAAGGCCTTCTTGCCGGCTTCGGCGGCTGACGGCTTATTGAACCAGAAGCCGATCAGCAAATAGGAAGCGAGGCCCACGCCTTCCCATCCGACAAACATCAAAAGCGCATTGCCGGCGAGAACCAGCGTGGTCATGAAGAACAGGAACAGGTTCAGATAGCTGAAGTAGCGGGCGTAGCCTTCGTCGTGCGCCATGTAGCCGACGGAATAAATGTGGATGAGAAAGCCGACGCCGGTGATGACCAGAAGCATGACGAGCGAAAGCTGATCGAGAACGAAGCTGAAGTCGACGTGGAGGGTGCCGATGTTGATCCAAGTGCCAAAGGTTTCCGCGTGAGGAATGCCCAGCATTGGCATATCCCCAAACATGCCGAATGCGTTTCCAAGTAACGCGACAAACGATCCGAGCGGAGCCAGCAACGCGACAGCGGTCACAAATGCCTTGGGCAAGCGTCGGCCAAGCAGTCCATTAATCAGGAAGCCTGCAAATGGCAACAGCGGAATTAGCCAAAGTGGAAATATTGCTGTCATAGTTTCATCAGGTCGATACGGTCGACGGCCAGTGTAGCTCTAGCGCGGAAGACGGCAATAATGATGGCCAGGCCCACGGCAGCTTCAGCCGCGGCCACCATCATCACAAAGAAGACGAAGATTTGACCCTTCACCGCATGAGCCTGGGCAACCAGGCAACCCTGCACTGCAGCATCGCAATATTGCCACTGGTGCGCGAAGGTCACAAAAGAAAGATTCACGGCGTTGAGCATGAGCTCAATGGACATGAAGACAGTAATGAGATTGCGCTTGATGAGAAAGCCGAGCACGCCGAGTGCAAACAAGATCGCGCTCAGCAGCAGATACCAGTAGAGAGGAACGTCTTGCGAAAAGAGAGAACTCACTTGGCCGCCGTCCTTTCAGATTCTCCGTCGGGTTCTCCGTGGCCATGGCGGGCCAACGCAACGGCGCCGAGAATGGCGATGAGGATGAGCACTGAGGTTACCTCGAAGGGCAACAGCAGTTCGGTGAAGAGGACGCGGCTCAGGTCTTCTGTGGTGGTGATGCCGTCGCGCAGGCTGGCAGTGCCCAACCCTCTAGCGCTCAGAATGACGGTGGCGATTACGCCCAGCAGCGCAACCACTGCGGGAAATCCAACTGCACGGTAGGTGCGGCTGCCCATGGTGCGCTCTTCACGGCCTGCATTGAGCAGCATGACGACAAAGGTAAACAGCACCATGATGGCGCCGGCATAGACGATAACCTGCGCAGCGGCCAGGAACTCAGCGCCCAATAAAAGGTAAAGCACGGCCAGCGAAGTCATCACCACAATCAGCGACAGGGCGCTGTTGATGGGATGGCTCTGGAGCAGGAGGTTGATGGCCCCAGCCAGGCAGAATCCGGCAAACAGAAGAAACAGAATCAGGTGCATTGTTCCCTGGCGTACAAGCTAAAGCCGGCGAAAATGGGCCGGCCAGTTAGGGGGAAAGACGACGGAGCAAATGCTCGGGCTCCGGTAAATCAATCCCGATTGTAAATCAGCGATACGCAAGCCAGAGGCTGGTGGCAACAATGTTCAACATCGCCAGCGGCATCAGGTAGCGCCAGCCAAAACTCATCAGCTGGTCATAGCGGAAGCGAGGCAGCGTGCCGCGCACCCAGACATAGAGAAACAGGAAGCAGAAGACCTTGGCCACAAACCAGAAAATTGGAAAGAGTGCGTGGACAAAAATGTTTTGCGGCGGTGGAAGATAATCACCGAAGGGGCTCGTCCAGCCGCCCAGAAACAGCAGTGTGGCGACGCACCCAACGGTGATCATGTTGGCGTACTCGGCCATGAAGAACATGGCAAACTTCATCGAGCTGTACTCGATGTTGTAGCCGCCGGCCAATTCGCTCTCCGCCTCTACCATGTCAAAGGGAGAACGGTTGGTCTCGGCATAAGCGGCTGTTAGGTAGATGAAGAATGCGACAAACTGAAATCCGCCGAAGATATTCCAGGAAGCGAACCCGTGGGTCGCTTGCTGCTCCACAATGACGCGCAGATTCAGCGACCCGGCCCGCAGCACCACGCCTACCAGCGAGAGTCCCAAGGCCAACTCATAGCTGATCAACTGCGCCGATGCGCGAAGCGAGCCGAGCAGGGCGTATTTATTGTTGGACGACCACCCCGCCAGCGCAACGCCGTATACGCCGATGGACGTAACACCGAGAATCACCAGCAGACCGATATTGACGTCGGAGATTTCAAATAGATCAAGCCCATGCGGGCCAATGCGCGGTTCGCCGAACGGCACCACGGCAATGGAGATCAGCGCGCATCCCAACGCAAGGATGGGCGCTAGCAGATAGAGCGGCTTGTACACGCTGGTGGGGATGATGTCTTCTTTGAGGAAGGATTTTGCTCCATCCACCAGCGGCTGCAGCAGGCCGAACGGCCCAACGCGGCTGGGCCCCCAGCGGTTCTGGATGCGGCCCACCAGCTTACGTTCCAGCAGCACCGTGTAGGCGACGGCCAGAAGCATCACCACCGTCACCACGGCCACCTTGAGCAGGCTCCAAAGAAAAAACTCGAAAATCGTCACGTGCCTTCAGCCTCTTGGTTCTTGTTGAAAAAATCAAACACCCTGCAAGGAATTTCCAGATCGATTTTTGGCCTCGATCACGGATTCCCTCAGGGGCTAGAGCCCGGTCTCGCTTTGCCGCTTTTGCGGCACGCGACCCAGGGGGTACCCCGGTCGTGCCCTGATACAAAGCGAAGTCGTACTAATCCGCTGCTGAATCTGCTAGTCCGCCGCGGATTCAGCCAATTCGTGTGCCTGATGCTGCTTGAGTTCGTTGAGCGCCGGGCTGTAGCGGCCCAGCGTTGAGGAGGTAAACAGGGTGTCGTGAGCGGGGGTAACGCCGTCGCTTCCCGACGCTGCCAGAGCGGAGACGGGAACAAACCCCGGCTCGGTGCGAACATCGTTTCCAGTGAAGAGATTGATCCGGTCCAACTGATATCCCGGAACCAGTCTCGCAATTTCGTCGAGTACAGCGAGCGGATCGAAGGGGCTCAACTTGGGTTCGAGGTTGTTGGCCGCCAGCCACACGGAGTGACGATCGGCTTCGCCGGACTGTACACCGCGAGACTGGCCAAGATCCGCAGTAACTCCGCCTTTGCCGAATGGCACCAAGGCCTTCACATCAACGCCCATGCTGCCGGCTAGCCGCACCAGAATTTCAAAGTCGGGCTTCACGCCTGAATGGTCGGCGGCCTTTTTCACCATCTGCACATCGCCGAACGTGTTGGTCACTGTGCCGGTCTTCTCATAGAGGCTCGCTGCCGGAAATACAACGTCCGCCAGCGCCGCAGTCTCAGTAAGGAAGATGTCCTGCACAATTACGAATGTGTTTTTCAGTGCCGCGGAATCGACTTTCAGGCTTCCCACTGGATTCGATCCAACCACAAGCAGCGCTCCCAATTCGCCTTTGGACGCTGCAGCGAACATCTCGCCGAGTGCTTTGCCTGGCGCCTTCGGGAGATCCGAATATTCAGAAAAATCGCCGGGCTCGTTGACCGGCACATAGCCCGGAAGCAGGGCGGGGAAGAGCCCCATGTCGGCGGCGCCGCGTGAGTTGGCGTGGTCGCCTAGATATGCGAATCGCACGTTGCCGCGCGCAAGACCCCAGGCGACGAACGCTTCCAGAGCCGGGCCGCGAAACTCCTGGCCAAAAATGATAACCAGCGACTCCTCGGCCATCACGGCCTTGGCGAAATCCGATGTGTTGCGATCGAGGATTGCGGTCAGATCCTTGTAACCATTCGGGGGGAGGCCCTGCACCGCCTTTGCCTGGCGCTCAAGCTTGATGGTCTTTGAATTGGCGATGTAAAGCCGCGCCTTGTTCAATCGAACGTTCGTGCGCAACTCCCACGCCAGCAGCGGATGCTCTTCAGTGGGATCTCCGCCAACCAGCAGAATCGCCGGAGCGGCCGCAATGTCGCGCAGGCTTGCGGCCTTGTCCTTGTGTCCCGCTAAAGCCCGCGCAAATGCTGCATAGTCCGTGGTGCGCTCGTGATCGATGTTGTTGGTGTGGAGAACCGTCCGCGCAAACTTCTGCAGCAGATAATTCTCTTCATTGGTGGTCTGGTTGGAGCCGATGACGCCAATCGCCGATCCACCGCGGTTGTTGCGCAGTTCCTTCAGCTTGCTTCCGGCCAGACGCAGCGCATGCTCCCATGTAGCCGGTTCCAACTTGCCCGCAGCGCTGCGGACCAGCGGCTTTGACAGGCGCTCGGGACTCTCGACAAAGTCAAAACCGAAGCGGCCCTTGGCACAGAGAAAATCGTTGTTGATGCCGCTCTTGTCGCGGTTGTCTGCGCGCACAATCTCCGAGCCGTCATTCACCTGGCGCACGCCGAGTGTTACTTTGCAGCCATCCGCGCAGTGCGTGCAAACAGTCGAAACGTGATTCATTTCCCAAGGCCGCGTCTTGTAGCGATAGCTGCCGCTGGTCAGCGCGCCCACCGGGCAGACATCGATGCACATGCCGCACTGCTCACAGTCGAGCTGGCCCGTCTGGCCGTCCGACGCGATGCCATTGGGCGCAATCACCGAAGCCACGCCGCGATTCTGCACGCCCAGCGCCCACACATCCATTCCCTCGCCGCACATGCGGATACACCGATAGCACAGTATGCAACGTGGCCTGTCGTAATAGACGGCCGGTGACCACTGCTGTTCTTCGCGGTGCGCTTTGGCCTCCGTGTAGAGGCTCTCGCCGGCACCGTACTTGAAGGTCATGTCCTGCAGTTCGCACTCGCCGCCGGCGTCGCAGACCGGGCAGTCAAGCGGATGATTGCCCAGCAGCAGTTGGATGGTGGACTTGCGCGCCTGGGCGATTTCTTCGCTCTCGGTAATGAAGACCTGGCCCTCGGCGACGGTGGTGGTGCAGGCCGTCTGCAGCTTGGGCACTTTCTCCTGGCGCACCACGCACATGCGACACGCCGCCTGCAAGCTGAGGCCGGGGTAATAACAAAACGCAGGAATCTCGATGCCCGCCTTGCGACAAGCATCAATCAGCAGCGTCCCCGCGGGAGCCGTCAGCTTCTTTCCATCGACTATGAAGGTTACGTCTGGCATTCAATTCCTATGCGGCACGAAAAGATTCGCCGCTCTGCTCGTGAACAGGAACTTCCACTTCGAGTTTCTGGATAACGAAATACTCCACATCCTCGAAATCTTCGTCCTTCAACTCGACGTCTGTCGTCGTGGGTTCTGGAATCATCTCGCCATCCTCCAGCATTCCAGAGAGGTGAAACTCGAGCGCCTCCCGCATCATGGCTTCCATCTCTTCCAGAGTATCGCCCGCGGAGACGCAGCCGGGCACGTCGGGCGCATGGCCAGAGAAGTTGCTGCCTTTGCACTTTGCGTAAACAACCAGATAGCGTTTCGTCATCTCAACCCCGCTTGTTTGAGGATACTGTGAACGTCGGGCTTCGACAGATCCTTGCTGCCGTGCATCGGAACCGTGACCCGCCCCGGCTTCACCGGGTGTTTGTACTGCGCGTGACTGCCCTTTTGCGAGTGAAAATACCACCCATCCATTTCGATGATGCGGATAATCTCTCGCGCTTTCAAATCATCCCCGATTCATCCGAACAAATGTGCCGCAACGACTCTGTCTCGTCCCTATCTAGATCACTGCCAACTCCACATGTTTTGCGAACGGGCAGGGCTTCCCGTTCAAATGCTCTTCAAACTCCTTGCGGAACTTCTTCACAAATCCCAGCGTAGGCATGGCCGCCGCATCGCCCAGCGGACAGAACGTCCGCCCCATCATGTTTTCCGCCAGGTATTGAATGTTGTCGATATCCTTGGCCACACCGTATCCTGCGTGGAAACGTGTCAGCGATTTCTTCAGCCAGTCAGTGCCTTCGCGGCAGGGAATGCACCAACCGCAACTCTCGTGCTGATAAAAGCTGATGGTCCGCAGCGCGAACTCGACGATGCATGTCTGGTCGTCAATCACCACAACACCGCCCGAGCCCAGCATGGAACCGGCCTTGCCTACCTGGTCGAAGTCCATGCCCAGGTTCTCAATCTCTTCCGGCAACAAAACCGGAGTCGAAGAACCGCCCGGCACAACAGCCTTCAGCTTGCGTCCGCCGCGAATGCCGCCGGCTACCTCGTAGATCATCTTCTTGAGGTTGTAGCCCATGGGCAACTCGTATACGCCGGGCCGCTGCACGTGGCCGCTGATCGAGAATAGCCTTGTTCCGCCGTTACGCGGTGTGCCAACAGTGGCGAAGTTCGCGCCGCCCATTTCGATCACATGCGGCACTGTGGCGATGGTCTCCGCATTGTTGATGACCGTGGGTCCGCCGTAAAGCCCAACCACAGCTGGGAACGGAGGTTTGATGCGCGGCACGCCCCGCTTGCCTTCGAGCGACTCCATCAGCGCCGACTCTTCGCCCACTTCATAAGCGCCTGCGCCGCTCTGCGTGACGATCTGGAATTCAGTATCGGAACCGAAAATCCTTTTGCCCAGAAAACCCTTGGCGTAAGCGTCCGCAACGGCCTTCTCCATGATCTCCAGAAGATAGCGATACTCGCCGCGCAGATAAATGAATCCCAGCTTCGATCCAATCGACAACCCCGCAATGATCGTCCCTTCAATCACTGCATGGGGATCGTGCAAGAAGATCAAGTGGTCCTTGCAGGTACCAGGTTCGCTCTCGTCACCGTTCACCAGAACGTATTTCGGCTTGGCCGATTGCTTGGGCACGAACGACCACTTCAGGCCTGTCGGGAATCCCGCGCCGCCGCGACCACGCAGGCTCGAAGCCTTTATCTCTTCGATGATCCACTCCGGGCCTTTCTCCAGGCATTTCTTTGCGGAAGCATAACCGCCGAGCTCGATGTAGCGCTCAATGTTAGCCGCACCTTGACCAAACCGCTTGCTGACAACTTTGACTTCATCGGGGTGGGAGACGAGTCTAGGCATTGGTTACCTTCCCCTCTGCCTTTGCCTTGCCACGATATGTTTCCAGAATGCCAGTTACATGCTGCGGCGTGAGATCGTCGTGAAAATCGTAGTTCACCTGGATGGCCGGCCCCCAGCAACACGCACCGATACACTCGACTTCTTCCAGTGAAAACAATCCATCTGCCGTAACGCCCTTGTGTCCGATACCCAGTTCCTCCTGGAAGCGCTCGTAGAGGTCGTACGCTCCGCGCAACATGCAACTGATATTGGTACAGACCTGCACGTTGTATTTGCCCGCCGGCTTGAATCGCAGCATGGAATAGTAGCTGGCCACATTGCGGACATCGAGTTCGGCAATGCCGATGCGCTCGGCCACTTCCGCAATCACTGCGTCGGAGAGGTAGCCAATCTCGTCCTGCGCGTAGAGCAGCATGGGCACCAGCGCCGAGCGGCGCACCGGATACTTCTCCACCAGCGCGTCGAAGCGGGCAGCCACCTTGGGCGAAAAGATGCTCATCGTCTCCGGGCTCATAGCATCAACTCCCGTGCCCATCGTTCAGCCGCCATATCCATCTCTTCCTCGCCTGTTGTATTCAATCCTGCCCCATCTATTTCCACTTCGCGCAACCGGCCGTGATCGGTGAACACCAGTTTTCCTTGCCTTCCATCTTCGCGCCGCCATAGGACTGTCGCTTCAATGCGCTTCAAATCCAGCCAATCGTCGCCGTGCCGCACCAGAATTCGATCTTCCCCCAACTCGACCGTTGCTTGCCTGTTTCCATTTAGCCCGTGTGCCGCGGTGTAGCTGCGGAGCAGGGAAGCGAGGGAGACCCAGAGCTCGACATATAGCTGACCCGAGTCGGTCGTCATGAGCTCGGTTTGTCCCAACTCGCATTCCCTCAGGGGCTAAAGCCCAACTTTGTTTTGCTGCCGATGCGGCACGACTAAAGTCGTGCCCTTTCAAAGCGATTCGTACGAACCCCACATTCCCTCAGGGGCTAAAGCCCAGGTTCCTTTTGCTGCATGTGCGGCACGACTAAAGTCATGCCCTTTCAAAGCGATTCGTGCGAACCCCACATTCCCTCAGGGGCTAAAGCCCAGGTTCCTTTTTACTGCATGTGTGGCACGACTAAAGTCATGCCCTGTTACAAAACCTTCGAAAAACCCTTCTGAAGTGACCACTTCCGCAACCTGTAAAGTCGTGCCCTGACACGGTCGCGTCTAACCACTAAGGCCTTGCTAGTCCCTAGTCCCTACCGATCAATCTCCCCCAGCACAATATCGATCGATCCAATCACCGCAACCAAATCGGCCAGCATGCGCCCCTTGCACATCGTTTCAAGCGCCTGCAATGTAGCGAACGACGGATACCGCATGTGTACTCGATACGGCTTTGCGGTGCCGTCCGAAACCACATAGTAGCCCATCTGCCCGTGGCCGCATTCAATGCTCTGAAACACCTCGCCCGCCGGCACCGCAAAGCCCTCAGTCACGATCTTGAAGTGATGGATCAGCGCCTCCATCTGTGTCTTCATCTTCTCGCGATCAGGCAGCACGATCTTCGGCGCATCGGCTTTCACAGGACCTTCAGGCATCCCGTCCAGCGCCTGCTGAATGATCTTGATGCTCTCGCGCATCTCGACGAGTCTTACTTCATACCGCGCCCAGCAATCGCCGTCGTTTGACACTGGCACCTGGAACTGAAACTTCTCATAGCTGGAGTAAGGCATGTCGCGGCGCAGATCGAAATCCACTCCAGACGCGCGCAGTGGAGGCCCTGTCACACCCAGCGCAATTGCATCCTCCCCCGACAGCAGTCCCACGCCCTTGAGCCGATTGCGGAAGATAGGATTGCCGGTCAGCAGGTTGGCATACTCGTCGATCTTCTCCGGCAATATGCGGATGAACGCCTGCACGCGGTCCAGAAAATCGAGCGGCGGCTCCAACGCAAGGCCGCCGATGCGGATGTAGCTGGTCATCATCCGCTGTCCGGCCACAGCCTCAAACAGCCGGAGAATATCTTCGCGTTCGCGGAATGTGTAAAGGAAAACAGTGAGCGCGCCAATGTCCATGGCGTGAGTGCCCAGCCAGATCAGGTGCGAGTTCAGCCGGCTCAACTCGGCCAGCAGCACACGCATCCACTGCGCCTTCGGGGGAATCTGCAAGCCCAGTAACTTCTCGACAGCCAGCGCATAACATAGGTTGTTGGCCAGCGGGTCGAGGTAGTTGATGCGGTCCGTCAGCGGGACCACCTGCTGATAAAACTTGGCCTCGCAGGTCTTCTCGATGCCGGTGTGCAGATACCCTATCTCGGGGTAGATGCGGACAATGATTTCGCCGTCGATCTCCAGCACCAGGCGCAGAACGCCATGGGTAGCCGGATGCTGCGGCCCCATGTTGATGACCATGTGCTGGTCTTTTGCGCCTTCCGCCGGCTCAAGGACGGGCATGACTCCCTGCTCGATCATTAGCGGTACCCCTCCACCGGATAGTCCTTGCGGAGAGGATGGCCCTGCCACTCCTCGGGCATCATGATGCGGCGCAGGTTGGGGTGTTCTTCAAATCGGATGCCGAACAGGTCGAAGACCTCGCGCTCGTAATAGTTAGCCCCGGACCATACAGGCGTAATGGAATCGATCACTGGACTAGCCTCCTCAAGAAGCACTCGCAGCCGAATCCTCTCTTTCATCCCGAACGAAAGAATGTGGTAACTCAGCTGGAAGCGGGGCGAGGCCGGGAACCAGTCGACCGCCGTCACGTCTTCAAAGAAGTTGTAGCCGGCCGCCTGCACGGTAGCCGCGGCAGCACGAATCTGTTCCGGAACAATGGTCAGTGTCAACTCATCGAAATCGAATTTCGCGTCAAGGAGCGCCTCGGCGTTCCAGGCCAGGATAGCCTTGACGGCCGGGTGATCGGGAAGCCCTTCCAGAACGGCCGCCTTGCCAAACAGTGGGTTCGTTTCGCTCATCCTAAAGGTCCGCCTTGTCCCGGCTCCAGTCGAGGATGCCCTTGCGCACTATATAGTAGAGCCCCACGGCCACAAAGCCCAGATAAACCACCATCTCCCAGAAGCCGAAGAGCCGGGGCACGCCCGCCAGCTCAGGCAGTTTGCGGTAGACAACCGCCCAAGGCATCATGAAGACCGCTTCCACGTCGAACAGGATGAACAGAACGGCCACCAGGTAAAAGCGCACGCTGAATCGTCCGCGTGCATCCCCGACGGCCTGGATGCCGCATTCGTAGGCGGAAAGCTTGGTCACGGTGTTGCGATGGCGCCCCACGAAATAGGAGCCAACCACCATCCCCACCCCGAGCAGGAAGACAGCCACAATCTGCATGAACAGCGGTAGATACTGCCAGGAATAATCGACCATCGACGCCCAGTCTCTGAAGAATCCGGAGGAATTACGCCTGTACCCCGCAACCAACCAGGGTTTCGAGCGAACAGCACGCTGGTTTGAGCTTAGGTATTCAGCCTCATCCCGTCAAGGCAGAGGCGGAGGGCAAAAATAGTTGAAGGACGAGCCCCGAACGAGAATCGTCCCGGAAGTCTTGGAGATGGGAACAATTGCAACTCATTTCCAGCTGTTTTGCGACGCTCGATCCACACAGCGAAGCTCCGGAAGCTGAAACCGATCACCGCTCGCCGCGTCCCCTGCAACGCGTGAGATAGGTGATTGCAGAGAGCCGGAAGCGATCTCCCGGGCTGCAAAAGTGGGATGTGCTGCCCGAAATGGGGGATTGCCGGTCTCGTCCAGCTTCGCGGTATCTTCATTGTGGGATTTGACCTTGCGGGGAACCGTTCGTGCTCCTTCCCAAGTGTTTGTGACATCCAATGTAATATCTCCGGCGCAGTGTCTCCGGAGCGGTGAGGTACGTCACACCAATTCCAAAAAGGGAACGGAACACTGTTCATTCTTTTTTCGGGACAGGTTACTTCGGTTATCTGAACAAACTTTCATCGTGGTCGAAGAAGAGACTGAGGATAAAGAACATGGCAACCTCCATGACCACCGATTTCGCGATTTCAGTTCCCGCACCGATGACGTCTACCGGCCCTGCCCGGCTCAACCGCCGTCGTCGCATTACTCCGCAGGCTGGGCACGCCCTCGAAATTCTCGGTCACGCCATTGAATACCTCACCGACGAGTTTGTGCACGACAACGCGGGAATGACTCCCAGGAACGGTCAACTCGAAGCAGTTCAGCTACTTATGGCGGTCAATCGCCAGATCTATTACGAGTGCCCTGAAGTGCAAACGGTGGGCGAGCGCCTGCGCGCGGCGCTGCATCTTCGCGCGGCGTAGGACTTCAAGCAAGACAGCCCTGAATACTGCCACATTGTCGTTCGGAAATCCCTGAAGACCTGTCTAAGAACTTCGCTTTGCGTGAAGGATACGGGCTTCAGCCCGTACATCGGGACCCACAAGTGACTGGGTTTTACAGGTTGCTGAAAAACTCAGGGTTTCGGGTGAAATTCAAAGAAGACGTCCCGCAGGGGCTGAAGCCCGCCTTTATTTTCAGCTATTTGCGGCACGACTGAAGTCATGCCCTGTTACAAAGCCATCGAAAGTCCGAGTTATATCGAGTTTTTCCGCAGCCTGTTTAGCCCCTGAGGGAGGGCTCCCAGGAGCTTGCACTCCCCCAATGGCTAAAGCCGAAACCTATTTCGTTATTTAATGAGCTTCTTGCAAAATTCCCCGGCCCCGGTGAGCGCGTCGGCATTCGAGGCATTTTGATGCTCTGAGAACTCGTTTTGGCGGTGTGGCCGCTGTTTTT
>Ga0302278_10001144_pt1 | contig 33098 bp, 23 predicted proteins | sample III_Bog_N3_2_FD_194543 | JGI IMG/M metagenome (GOLD analysis project Ga0302278, IMG submission 194543) | Peat permafrost microbial communities from Stordalen Mire near Abisko, Sweden - III_Bog_N3_2 | ecosystem: Environmental > Terrestrial > Soil > Wetlands > Peat | place: Sweden: Abisko... | reverse complement strand
AATCTGCTCAAACAAGACATATCCTGCAAGCTGGGCGTTCACGGAAAACGATTGCAGGCCGCTTGGGATCATGACTACCTGCTGCACCTGCTCGGCTGTAACGCATAAGATGCGTTTGCCCTGCAGGAGGCGGCTTGTCACTGTGCATTGGGCGCACTACAATGAAGCGTGGAATCGTCTCTACATCCTCCAACGGGACAACCGGACGGAAGCAAGAGAATAGAGAAGATTCTGCAATAACGATCCCAGGGTAGATCCTGCGGCAGATAGAGCGGAAACAGGAGTGTTGCGGGCTTATGAGATTACTGGGTGGATTGGTTCTGGGCGCGATGTTGTCTCCGATGTTGGCGGGGTGGGGCTCCGCGCAGGAGCAGCAGGCGACTCCGACAGGCAAGACTGCGGCCGATGGCGTAACACAGGCTCCGCCCGTAGTGGAGAAACCGAATCCACTGAAGCGTCGTCTGACGGACAAGGAACGCGTCCAGCAGCAGAAGGATCTGAAGCAGGAGCTGCGCGGCGACTTCAAGACGTGGCTCGATCAGGACGTGCGCTGGATCATCACCGACACCGAGTTGCAGGCCTTCAAGCACCTGACCAACGATGAAGAGCGAGAGCAGTTCATCGAGAACTTCTGGCAGCGGCGCAATCCCAGCCCCGACTCGCCGGAGAATGAGTATCGCGACGAGATCTATGCGCGCATCGCCTACGCCAACGAACACTTTGCGGCGGGCAAGCCGGGATGGATGACCGATCGTGGACACATCTACATTGCCTATGGCAAGCCGGACGACATCGATTCGCACCCCAGCGGCGGCGAGTATCAGAGGCCACAGGATGAGGGCGGCGGAAGCACGGCGACCTTCCCCTTCGAGGTATGGCACTACCGTTATCTCGAGGGCATCGGCGACAACATCAATCTGGAGTTTGTGGATACCTGCCAGTGCGGCGACTATCACTACACCATTGATCGCGGCGAGAAGGATGCTCTGAAGAATACCCCCAACGCTGGATTGACGCAGTCCGAAGAGAACGGTCAGTCGGAGAAGAAGGATCGGACGCAGGGCGGAATCGAGCAGTTGGGCGGAGACGCCGGATTCCAGCAGCAACAGCAGAACAAGCAGTTCGACCGACTGGAACTGTCGGCTAAAATCATGGCTCCGCCTGTGATCAAGTTTCAGGACATGATGGAGTTCATGGCGGACTCTAAGCTTCTAACCGGGCCGCCGTTCCTCTTTGATGTGCGCACCGACTATGTAAAGGTGACCAACGATACGGTGATTGTGCCAATCACGGTTCAGGTTCACAACTCGGACATCACCTTTAACACCAAGGACGGCGTCTCGGTGGGCAAGGTAAACATTTTGGGGCGTGTGTCGAATATGACGCACAAGATTGTGCCCAACGGAACGTTTGAGGACACCGTTGAAGTGAGCACTCCGAGCGAGTTGCTGGATGCTAAACAGAAGGCCGCGTCGGTCTACTGGAAGGCTCTGCCGCTGCGTCCCGGTCTGTACAAGATCGACATCGTCATCAAGGACGTGAACAACCCGGACCACATCGGACGGTGGACGCGCAGCATCAATGTGCCGAAGTTCGACGACGACACGCTGGCGCACTCTTCGCTGATTCTGGCCGACCAGATGGAACGCGTTCCGTCGAAGGAGATCGGCGGAGGAAACTTCGTGATTGGCAATACTCGGATTCGTCCGCGAGTTGCCGTCAACGGAGCCGTGTCTGCTCCGGCGAAGTTCAGCCGGGCGCAGAACTTGAACTTCTGGATGCAGGTCTACAATCTGGGAATCGACGAGAAGAGCAAGCAGAACGGCGCAACGATCAACTACCAGATCGTGAATCTGGCGACAAACAAGGCTGTATTGGATACGCAGGAGTCAACCACCAAGCTGAACCCGAATGCGGATCAGTTGACGCTGGCAAAGAGCCTTCCTCTGGCGAGATTGGATCCGGGACAGTATCAGTTGAAGATCAAGATCAACGACGCAGTTACCAAGCAGGAGACCGAGGAGTCTGCGAAGTTCTCAGTGGAGTAAGATTGCTCGGAAGAAGCAAGGTCGAAGCGCGGGAGTCTACAGCGCTCGGCTGAAGTAAGTTGAGGGCGAATGCGCAGTCAACGGGGCGACGGTTACGCGGATTGGATTGCGATAATCGCTCTCTGGCGCAGAGAGTCCAGACGGGCCACCTTTTCGGCGCGTCACTTGGGAGAAGGCCGTCGACGCACAGGGTGATGCCGACTGTGCAAGGTAGATGGACACGATTCGGGATGGGGCTCTGGCTCGGCGCGCTGCTTCTGCCGCTGACGACGGCGGTGTGCGCTGCCGCTACGACTGCGACGGTCTCCGGCGTGGTGCGCGATACGCAGGGCGTGGCCCAGATGGGCGCGTTGGTCGAGGTGCTGAGCGTCGGTTCGCAGTGTGTTGGAACGGCGTTCACCGATCTCTATGGGCAGTATCGAATTGCCAATCTGAGTCCGGGCAAGTATCAGGTGCGCGCATCCGCCGCGCTGTTTGTTCCCTCACTGCGAAATAATCTTCGACTCTCAACTGGGATGCGAGCGACCGTCAACCTGACGATGGGGATGCTGTCGGATCCGACAACCTGGCTGCCGGTCGAGCGACGCAGGCCGGATGAGCCGGGAGACGACTGGACCTGGACGCTGCGTTCAGCGGCAAATCGCCCGATTCTGCGAGTGTTGGGAGACGTGGTTCTGCTGTCGTCGAACGAACTGGAAGGCCCACATGGCGCATCGCTTCAGACGCGCGGCTCTGTCTCGGGCGGAGGAGGCTTTGGCCAGGGCGGAGTTGGCAGCGTGGTCGCGCTGGATCGAGCAGCGGGCGATGGATCGATCGCAATGCTGCGAGCCGAAGTTGCGGACGGCAACGCTGGTGGTGGGCCCGCATCGGAGATCGATGCGGGGTTTGAACGACGGACCGGTCTGGCGGGCGAGTCGCGAGTCGTAGTGAGCTATGCCTTGCATCCTGAGGTGGTGAGCGCAGTCAGCGGTGGCGAAGTCGCGGGACTACAGGTTCTGCGCATGGCCAGCGCGGAGAGAATTCCGCTGGGCGATGCCGTGGAGATGGAGGTCGGAGGCACAATCTACGCGATCCACACCACGGGAACGACGCTGACTGGGCAGCCATTTCTGCGCGTGACCGTGCATCCTGGCGAGGTCTGGGCCGTGCGCTACAGGCTGGCGACCGCGCGCGATCTGCAAGGCTTCAACGGTCTGGATTCGATTGCGGCGAAGCTGCCTGTAGCGGCGATCAGCGGCGGGCGGTTGCGTACGGAGCGCGGCAAGCATCAAGAGATTGCGTTGAGCCGGAGAGTTCGAAGCGGGTTGATTGAGGCTGCGGTTTATCACGATTCGATCAGCAATTCGACGATCGCTGGCGGCGGTGCAACAGACGCGCAAGAGTTAGCCGCGGACAGCAATACAGGCAGCGTCGTGGTGGACACGACGACCGGCAACTTCCGTCTTCTGAGCGCGGGATATGCCACCAACGGCCTGAGCCTGAAGCTCTCTGAGCCGCTGACTGAAGGTCTATGGGCGGAGTTGGAGTACCAGAGCGGTGCGGCGATGGCGAGTCGAAGTTCAGGTTCGACAGGCTTGTCCGAACTCACATCGGAGATGCACAGCGAGCCGTCCCAAGCGGCAACGATCGCGCTACAGGGCCGCGACGAGCGCACAGGAACGATGTTGCGCGCATCCTATCGCTGGCAGCCGCAGCAGATGATGACGGCGGTCGCGCCATACGAGGATCTCAGCGACCAAGGCTACCTGAGCTTCTATCTGCGGCAGTCCGTGCGCTGGGGAGATCGACTTCCGCCGGGAATCGAGGCCACGGTAGACGTGACAAACCTGCTGGCAGAGGGCTATCGACCGTTTCTCTCCGCCGACGGTCGAACGCTGTATCTGGCCGAGTCTCCACGAACGATTCAGGCTGGCTTGTCGTTTAAGTTCTAGCTAGGAATTTATCCCGAAAAGACGTTGAAAGTTCTGCGAGGTCAGCTCGGCGAGGGTCTCGGTCGAGACGCCGCGCACTTCGGCAAGAGCGGCTGCGGTGTGCGCCACGAAGGCGGGTTCGTTGCGTTGTCCACGCAGCGGAACCGGCGCAAGGAACGGAGCGTCCGTCTCGACCAGAATGCGGTCGGCGGGAGCGTAGGCGGCAGCCTCGCGCAGGTCAACAGCCTTGGGATAGGTCGAATTCCCCGCAAAGGAGAGGTAGAATCCTGCGTCAAGCGAGCGTCGCGCCTGCTCCAACGTGCCGGAGAAGCAGTGCAGAATTCCGCTCAATCCGGTCGGTTTCCAGTACTGCTCGATCAGTCCCAGCAAGTCCTCCCACGCGTCGGCCTCGGCAAATTTTTCCTTGGCTTGTGCAGTGGCCAGCTCCGAGGTGCGGCAGTGGATCAGAATCGGCTTGCGCGCAGCGGCGGCTAGCTGCATCTGCGCGATAAAGGCGAGCTTCTGCACGAAGATCGGAGGATTATCGACGTGGTAGTAGTCGAGGCCGATCTCGCCGATGGCGATGCAGCGCGGATTCGTCGCCAGCGAGGCCATCTGAGCCAGAGCCTCAGGAGTTGCGCTGCCCGCCTCCTGCGGATGGATTCCCACGCTGGCGTAGATAGTGGGCAGATCGGGCGATCCGGTCGCCTCAGCAATCTCCAGCGCGCGATGCATCGTCTCCGGTCCATCGCCAATGCCGATGGCGAGAATCGTGCGTACGCCGCTCTCTGCCGCGCGAGCCAGCACTGCGGGCAGATCCTCGTCGTACATGTCGAGATGTGCGTGAGAGTCGGTCAGCCGCATGGAAGAGGAAGAAGTCATAGAAGATACAGTGGTGGGCGAGGCGGGGCTTGAACCCACAACCCCCGGCTTAGAAGGCCGGTGCTCTATCCAGTTGAGCTACTCGCCCTGCGTAATGACAGAAAGAACGCAACCGAGCAGCGGCTCGGAGACAATTCGATCTATCCACATATCCAAAGTATAACCGACGCATAGCCCACTAAATCGGTACGGTTTGGCAAGACTATGGATCATCGCGCAACAAGGTAAAGCAGATTCCTACGCTTCGCTGCGGAATGACAAACAAATTGGTCTATAGCTATTCAAAATTCTCTAACTTTCGGAATAATAAATAAAGCTACGGAGGACAAATGCGAACGGGCGGAAGCCGACATCGCTTCCGCCCGTTCGTTGGGTCTACTGGTCTTCGTTCTACTGGAAGTTGAGGGACTCGATGCCGAGGAACTCGGCGCTCTCGCCGAGCTCTTCCTCGATGCGGAGGAGCTGGTTGTACTTGCAGATGCGGTCGGTGCGGCTGGCCGATCCGGTCTTGATCTGGCCGGCTCCGGTGGCAACTGCGAGGTCCGCGATGAAGGTGTCTTCGGTCTCGCCCGAACGGTGGCTGATGACCGAGGTATAGCCGTAGCGACGACCCAGCTCGATGGCCTCCAGAGTCTCCGAGACCGTTCCGATCTGGTTGACCTTGATGAGGATGGAGTTGGCGGCCTTCTGCTCGATGCCCTGCTGCAGACGCTCGGTGTTGGTGACGAAGAGATCGTCGCCAACGAGCTGGATGTGGCCGAGACGCTCGGTGAGAAGCTGCCAGCCGGACCAATCGTCCTCGGCAAGACCGTCTTCGATCGAGATGATGGGGTACTTCTTGGTCCAGGCCTCGTAGAAGTCAACCATCTCCGCGCTGGTCTTCTCGCTCTTGTCGGACTTCTTGAAGACGTAGAGCTGCTTTTCCTTGTCGTAGAACTCGCTGGAGGCGGGGTCAAGAGCAATGCCGATCTGCTCGCCGGGGGTGTAGCCAGCCTTCTCGATGGCCTCGATGATGAGTTCCAGAGCCTCTTCGTTGGACTTCAGGTTGGGAGCGAATCCGCCTTCGTCGCCGACTGCGGTGTTGTAGCCCTTCTTCTTCAGCACGCCCTTGAGGGTGTGGAAGACCTCGACGCCCCAGCGCAGCGCATCGGAGAAGCTCTCCGCGCCGACCGGCATGACCATGAACTCCTGAAAGTCGACGTTGGAGTCGGCATGGCTTCCGCCGTTGAGGATGTTCATCATCGGGGTAGGCAGAACGCAGGCATTGACGCCGCCCAGATAGCGATAGAGAGGCAGCTTCAGCGCTGTGGCCGAGGCGCGCGCGGCGGCCATCGAGACAGCGAGAATCGCGTTTGCGCCCAGCTTGCCCTTGTTCTCCGTGCCGTCGATGGCGATCATCGTGGCATCGAGCAGGCGCTGGTTGCTGGCGTCCATACCGATCAGTTCAGGGGCGATGATGCTCTCGACGTTCTCAACCGCGTTGAGTACGCCCTTGCCCATGTAATGATCCTTGTCGCCGTCCCGCAGTTCGACCGCTTCGTGCTCGCCGGTGCTGGCGCCCGAGGGAACCGCAGCGCGGCCCTTGGCTCCGCCGGAGAGGGTGACGTCGGCTTCGACGGTGGGGTTTCCGCGAGAGTCCAGAATTTCGCGGGCTGTAATGGCTACGATCTCAGTCATATTGCTCCTATCGAATGAAATGCTATGTAGTGATGCATTGAAAAAACTCTGCGGCTCGGAGTGGACACCGTTCTGCTTTGCGACAACCTGGTGATTCATGCGGTCGTTGAGTTTAGCGCGACGATCGACGGCAACCGCCTGTCCGTCAGCGGATCCAATGGCTGTGACGAGTTCGACTGGTGGTTGCTTCACCCATAGGATTCTAGCAAAGTACGGTTACTATGCGGAGTGATAGCGGCCACATCACATCTTTTCTATGTTTTGCCGCCGATTTTCGCGGAGGAATCTGCTTTTCGCTCACGCCACGGCACTCTACACCTTTGTTACAAAGGCTCTAGCAGCTAGCCTGGGGAAAACCGCCCATGCAAACTTGTACCGCGACCGCATAATGATGTACTCCGTGCTCTTTTAGTTTGTCATCCCCGAAGGAGATCTGCTTTTGTTTTTCTAACAACCTTTTCATTTGGTCAGCTACTGGATCATTTCCGGTAATGGTGTAGACCGCCGTGGAGCTATCAAGAAGCAGATTCCTTCGCTTCGCTGCGGAATGACAAACAAGAGATGCTGCGGAATGACAAACAGAAATGACAAACAGAATGGCTACGGAATAACAAACAGAATGGCTGCGGAAATTGGTCTATAGAAATCCCTAACAGCTCTAAAGTCCACGAAAGAGTCTGCGAACGTCGGCATCTATTAGCTCTCTCGATTCCCCATCGGCGATTTTGCAGCACAACACGCGCGCAAGACTCTACTCTGAGCATGGAGTAGATTGGCTGCAATCTGCGCAGGCGCAGCGTTTGCAAGCGACAGCCGAGCCACTGCAGATCAGGGAGAGTGCATCATGAGCGTTGCCAAACGAATTGCAAGAGTCACACCAAACGGCGAGATCAAGACCGCAGGAATCGCCTGCATGGCCGCAGCATGGATGCTGGCAGCAACGCCCTTGCTCGCTCAAAACAGCTCTGCACCGGCAGACGCGCAGCAGGCGGACTCAGCGCAGGACGCGCGCGTGGGAGTCTCCCGTCCCGACTCTTCGATCATCACGGCCACGCCCTACTCCGACGATGCGCCGGTGGTCGAGTCGATCCACACCGCAGCGGCCTCGACCGTTCCTGCGGCAACTTCCCCCGCGCCTCTCTCCGCAGCCCCAGGCTCGGACGCGAAGGTTTCGGTGGCTCCCGCCTACGGGGTGCAGACGGTCTACGGCTCCTACGTTCCCTATAGCGACGCGAGCGGTTCGCAGCCAAGTGCTTTGCAGAGAAGAAATACAACTGCTCCGATTGCCAACGCAACAATCGCGAGCAATAAAAAAGGCGTAGCGGCCTTCGATCCCGATGCCAACATCGTCACCGAAGAGACGGCGGGGCAGGCAGAGCGACGCGCTCTGGCGGAGCCAGCCAATGCAGACACTGCCAGCGATCTGAATGCCGGAATCGTGACCCATGTGCCATCGCTTCCCGGCGAAGTCCCCGACGGAACGCTGGTGAAGGTTAAGCTGCACGAAGATCTCTCCTCGCTGACCACCAAGGCTGGAACCAGCTTTACCGGAGAGGTGAGCGAGCCGGTGTTGCGCGATGGCCAGGTCGTCGTTCCCGCTGGATCGTTGCTGGAGGGACGCGTCACCTTTGTACGCGGTGGCAAGCGGATCGGCAATGCGGCGGCAATCCACCTTGAAGCGCGCACCATCACCCTACCTGATGGCTCGCAGTACGCACTGTGCGCCCGCGTCATCGACACCGATAGCTGGGACGACACCAAGGTCGATAGCGAAGGAACCATCCTGCGCAAGGATCACGGCAAGGCGACCGCGACGACCATCTCGACCGCGACGGGCGGAGGAATGGTCGCAGGAGCCGTGCTGGGAGGCATTCCCGGAGCGCTGATCGGCGCAGGAGTGGGCGCAGGAACCAGCGCTGTGGTCTGGGCGCGACAGGATCGCCAGGCCAATCTGCCCAAGGATCTCGGCATCATCTTCAGCCTCACCGAACCGATGCGCATCGCCCCCTTGAGCGCGCAACTGACCCAGCCCGCAGCCCCTTCGATCAGCCGACAGTAGCGTTTTGCTCCTCTCCTTATACAATGGTGAAATGGCATGGCAGAGTCATGCCGCGAGGGAGGAACGATGTTCAAGCTGGTGTTGGTGCGTCATGGGGAAAGCGAGTGGAATAAAGAGAATCGGTTTACCGGGTGGACCGATGTGGATCTCTCCGATAAGGGTCGGGTTGAGGCGCTCGAAGGCGGACGCCTTCTGAAGCAGGAGGGCTACACCTTCGATGTTGCCTACACCTCGCTGCTCAAGCGCGCCATTCGGACGCTCGGTATTATTCAGGACGAGATGGATCTGTTTTGGATTCCTGTTTACCGCGATTGGCGTCTCAACGAACGCCACTACGGCGCTCTGCAAGGGTTGAACAAGGCCGAGACAGCCGACAAGTTTGGTGAGGAGCAGGTAAAGATCTGGCGCCGCAGCTATGACACTCCTCCGCCGCCGCTGGATAAAGCTGATCCGCGCTGGCCGGGCCATGATCGTCGCTATGTAGAACTCAGCGAGGCTGAGGTTCCTCTGACCGAGTGCCTGAAAGACACCGTCAAGCGCTTCCTTCCGCTCTGGCACGAGACCATCGCCCCCGCAGTGAAGTCGGGCAAGCGAGTGATCGTTGCCGCGCATGGCAATAGTCTGCGCGCTCTGGTGAAGTATCTCGACAACATCTCGGACGACGAGATCGTCGGGTTGAATATTCCCACCGGAGTCCCGCTGGTCTATGAGCTGGACGAAGACCTCAAGCCGATCCGTCACTACTATCTGGGAGATCCAGAGGCGGTCGCAGCGGCGATGCAGGCCGTCGCAGCGCAAGGAAAAAAGAAGTAGTCATCGAATAGAATCCTCGATGCGTAGTCTTGACACGGCTGTAATTTGGCGACTCTTTCGAAGCCAAATTGCAGCCGTGTCAATTTTGTTTGCGTGAGGAAGGATTTATGCGTCCTGCCTGTTCATAACCTCAGCCAAACACGCCTAAACCTTGCGATAATGGGTGCATGAAACGTCGCACAATTGGACATTACGAATTATTGCGCAAGATCGGCGCAGGCGGATCGGGCGTTGTGTTTTTGGCTACGGACACTCTGCTGCAACGCCCTGTCGTCCTCAAGCTTCTGAAGCGCGGAGCGTTGTCACTGGAGCAAGTGCGCGCGACCCAACTCCGCGAGGCGCGTCTGGCCTCGGCCATCGACCACCCCAATGTTGCAGCGATCTACGATGTGGGCGAGGCCCCCAGTGAGACGGGAGGCGAAGACGAGGCCTACATCGTCATGCAGTACATCCCCGGCAAGTCGCTGGACAAGGTGATCGCCGAAGGCCCGGCCAGCCTACAGCTAGCGCTCTCCGCTGGCATTCAGATTGCCGACGGGCTCTCTGCCGCGCATCAGCTCGGCATCTTCCATCGCGACCTGAAGCCAGCCAACGTCATGCTCACCGACGGCGGTCTCATCAAGATTCTGGACTTCGGTCTGGCCCGTCGCCTCAACATGGACGAGGCAGACTTCGACCCCACCAGTACGGGTCCGCGCAAACCCATCCCCGCCGAGGCCACCTACACCGCGCGCGGTGGAACCATCGCCTACATGGCGCCGGAGCAGTTCGTAACCGGACGTTCCAGCGTGCAGTCGGACGTCTTCGCGCTGGGCCTGATTCTCTATGAGCTGGTCAGCGGGCGTCATCCCTTCCATCGTCAGGATGCGGCGGAGTTTCAGACCATTCGCGCCACGCAGTTCTCCGATCCTCCAAACCTGCGCGAGATCATTCCCGATCTTCCTGTTGAGTTGGAGTCGCTGATCCTGCGCTGTCTGGAGAAGCAGCCCTCGGCGCGCTTCTCCTCTGCGGCAGACGTTCGCGAGGGCCTGCGCACCATCATGAAGGCGTTGCAGCTCGACTCAGTGGGAATGCCCGGAGACTCCATCTCGCAGCTCCCCGCGCAGGGCAAGCTGGACGTCGAGATGCCCGAGGTGGAGAAGCGCGCCACCGGCATTCTCTCCATGCTGGCCGAGCGTTTTCGCGAGTCTGGAGCCACGGCTACGGCCAAGCATAACTCCATCGTTGTGCTTCCCTTCGTCAACTTCGGCAACACGGCCACGGTCGATCCCGCGAGGACTCCCTCGCCGCTCTACGGCTACGCACTGGCCGACGCCATCGCCGCGCGGCTGGCGCGAATGACCTCTCTGGTCGTCCGCCCGTCTAGCTCGTTGATGGCGATTCCGGCGCATCAGCTTGACCCGCTGGCCATCGGCAAAAAACTGCTGGTGCGCTTCGTCCTGGCGGGAAACTTTCTGCGCTCGGAGACGGGATTCGACCTCAACTGGCAACTGCTCGACATTCCTACGCAGTCGGTTCGCGCCGGAGGCTCCATCAACGTCGAGTCCTTCGACCTCATCAGCGTGCAGACCGAGATCTGCAACGAGGTCTTTTCCACCTTGCAGGGCTTCGGCGATCTGGAGAATCCCACAACTACGACCGAGGCGACACGCGACACCTTGCCCTCGCTCTCGCAGAATCTATCGGAGGAGTATCTACAGGCGCGCGCCGTGCTCTCGTCGTTCATGTCGCGCACCGGTTCGCTGGATGATCTGAACCGCGCCTGCGAGATGTTTGAGAGTGTGGTCAAGCAGGACGAAGACTACGCTCCCGCCTGGTCTGGTCTGGGCATCGCCCAACTACAGTACGCCCGCCACGGACTGGGCGGACAGATGCATGTCTTGGAAGCCCGCCGATCCTTCGACAAGGCTCTACAGATCGATCCCGGTTCAGTTGAGGCCAATCTTTATCGCGTCTACATGCTGCTCTCGCGCGGTGAAAAGGAGTCGGCCCGCCACGGCATCGAACACCTTCTCCAGTCCGCCGCCAACGATTGGAACGTCCATCAGGTCGCCGGAATGACGCTGCGCATCGACGGTCTCTACGAGGAGGCGCTTGACCAGTTCAACACCGCGCTACGCCTGAACCCCTCGAACGCCGCCATCATCTACAACCACCGCGCCCGCGTCTATCAGTATCAGAACCAGCTCGAACTCGCCGGCGAAGAGATCCAGAAGGGACTGACATTGGAGCCGCGCCAGCCGCTTCTGCGCATCTCGCTCGGCTACCAGCAGATGCGCATGGGCGATCTGCATCGCGCTGTCGAGACGCTGGAGCAGGTCGTCGCCGCCGAGCGCAGCCTGCGCATCGTCTTCCCCACCATCGCGCTCTGCTACTCGCAGCTTGGCGACCACGCCAAGGCCGCCAGCTTCATTCTGGAGGAGACGCTCTCAGCCGCCGAGGCCGACGGCGAGATGGCCTACCGCCTCGCAACCTACTTCGCCGTCGATGGCGACGAGTCCGAGGCGCTGCACTGGCTGCGTCGCGCCATCTATCTGGGCAACGAGAACTACCCATGGTTCTCCAAGAATCCGGCGTGGCGCAAGCTGAACGGCCACTCCGACTTCGAGCGCATTCTGGAAGACCTGAAGAAATCCTACCGCCGCAACCAAAAGAACTGGAAACGCCTGCTAGCTCAGGTCCACGACTAGGCAGTTCCTGAACTACTGTAGGCCGATTTATTTGTCATTCCGCAGCAAAGCGGAGGAATCTGCTTGTCGTTCGTTCGACAACGGCATACACCGTTACGCGAACCGACCTAGCCTTTTCACCGCTGCCGATTAACTTTTCACTAATGCCGATTAACTTTTCATCGCTGCCGATTAAGCGGAAGGGCACGCCTTCAGGCGTGCCGCAAGCAATCCCATTCCTCCTCGTTTACCCTTGATTACGCAGCAATCAAGGGTAAACGAAAAGACCACCCCTACCTCCGCAACAGTCCTTAGTGCGCCATAATGTCGGCGGCCTTCAGGAACCAAGGATCCAGCGGCTTCTTCCCCTTGACCACCACATCCAGCGGAGTGCAGGCCAGCGCGCCGTTGATGATTCCCACCAAAACTCCGGTATTACCCGCCACCAGTTGTTCGACGGCCTCATAGCCCAAGCGCGTACCCAGCAGTCTGTCCGAGCAGGTCGGCACTGCGCCGCGCTGCACATAGCCCAGAACGGTCGAGCGGAACTCGTATCCCAGCAGCAGGTCGTGCTCCTCGAAGTATCGGCACAGTCCCTCTGCGTTGTACTTGGCTCCCTCGGCCACCACTACGATCAGGTGTGGCTTGCCGCGCTCGTAGGCCTCCTGAATTCTCTCGGCCAGATGCTCTGGAACCACCTCGACCTCTGGGATCGCCACCACCTCCGCACCACCGGCAATCCCCGACATCAGCGCCAGATAGCCGCAGTTGCGTCCCATCACCTCAAGCAGCAGACACCGGCGATGCGATGCCGCCGTCACCTTCAGATTGTCAATCGCGTTCAGAGCGACGTTCAGAGCCGTATCCACGCCAATCGTCACATCCGATCCATACAGATCGTTGTCGATCGTCGAAGCCACGCCGACCACCGGAAAACCCAGCTTGTTCAATTCGTTGGCTCCGGTCTGCGAGCCGTTTCCGCCGATCACGACCAGCCCTTCGATCCCCGCCCCACGCATCCTGCGGATCGCCAGTTCCCGACCCTCTTCGGTCTGAAATTCATGGCATCGAGCGCTGCCCAGAATCGTTCCTCCGCGCTGGATGATGCTTCCCACGTCGCGAGTTCCGAAGCGCTTGAAGTTTCCCTCGATCAGCCCGGAGTATCCCTGATACACGCCCCACATGCTCAAACCGCGCCCCAGCCCAGTGCGCACTACTGCGCGAATCGCAGCGTTCATTCCAGGAGCGTCGCCCCCACTCGTCAAGACAGCAATATTCTTCATGCGATTCTTTCCTCTAATATGCAAGATCGGGTTAATTCTTCCACCGCAATAGAGTTCTTCCGATGTCGGTCAATCCTGTTTCATTCTGACATCGAGCGTAGTCTGATGCCGTCGCGCGGAACGGCATCATCGTTGTTCTAAACCAAGTACTGAGCCTGTATCTCTATTTTGTTTCGCCGTGCCCACTGTTTCGCGCTTTACTTTTAAATATCTCTTCCAGCATCGCATGTCCTACCACTTGCTGCCGTGACCAGAATCACAAATTAGCCGAGCCTGCAAAATTCGCTCAGAATCGCTTGATCTCAATCCTGTGCTTGCGCAGAGCATAGCCCATCTGTCGCTGGGTCAATCCGAGCAGACGCGCAGCCTTTGCCTGCACCCATCCCGCTCTTTCCATTGCATCGACCAGCCGCTGCGGCTCGCTGAGGACTGGCTGACCAACTCCACCTGCTGCGCCACTCTGTAACGAACCAACGGTGTTTAACTCTTGAAGACTCGAAGCCTCTACAATCTCCGCCGCAACCGGCAGAGCCGCTACAGCTTTACCAGAGATTCGTCGCACAGCCTTCCCCCCACCCGTCGGATGCCTCTCATTCCCCAGTTCGAAATCCTCAGCCTGTAGCAGCAGGTTTTTGGCCAGCGCCGCCGTGCGACGAATGCAGCTCTCCAACTCGCGCACATTGCCCGGAAAGGTATAACCACTCAGCGCCTGCATGGCCCCCGGCGAGATGCTCAGCGCAACGCCATGCTCCTTATTGAATCGCCCGAGAAACTCCCGCGCCAGCAGGGGAATATCCTCCCGCCGTTCGCGCAGTGCAGGCAGAAAGATCGGAACCACGCTGATGCGGTAGTACAGATCCGAGCGGAAGTCGCCAGAGATGACCGCCGCCTCCAGATTGCGATTGGTCGCCGTCACCAGCCGCACGTCCACCTTGATCGTGCGATTGCCTCCGACCCGCTCGAACTCGCCCTCCTGCAAGACGCGCAGCAGCTTGGCTTGAAAGGTCGGCGAAATCTCGCCAATCTCGTCGAGAAACAGCGTGCCTCCATCGGCCATCTCGAAGCGCCCTTTGCGCATTCCGATCGCTCCTGTAAAGGCTCCTTTGTCGTGGCCGAAGAGTTCGCTCTCCAGAACCGTCTCCGACAGAGCCGCGCAGTTCAGGCGAATATATGGCTGTTCCTTGCGCGGAGAGTATTCATGGATCGCCCGTGCGAACAGCTCTTTGCCGGTTCCCGACTCTCCACACAGCAGCACCGGAAGATTACAGCGCGCCACCAACTGGGCCTTCTCGCCCACCTCGCGGATCGCCGCGCTCTCGCCAATAATCCACGAGATCGCCGCTGGTCTGGCCGCATTTCTCTGCTCCAACTCCTGCTCCAGACGATTGCGGTCGGCCAGCAACCGCTCACGATCCCGCTCCATCATCGTCTGTAGAGCCACCGTCTGCCCCACCAGATTTGCGATCATCGTCAGGTAGCGAACATCCTCGTCCAGCGTACCGGGCGAAGACTGCCCGCCCACTCGCAGAATAGTGATCGTACCAATCGTGCGGCTCTCGCCCTTGATCGGCACTCCCACAAACGAATGAAGCTCCGACGAGTCCCCGCCTCTCAGCCCGATCCACTCCGCGAAGATCGGACTACGCGCCAGATCATAGACCACCAGCGGCATTCCAGAGACGACAATCTGCCCTACCGCCTGCTCCGGCAGCCGCTCAAAGTGTTCCCTTGCCTGCGTCTCGCTCCACCCTGCTCCGACCACCGTCGTCGTGCGATACTCCTCGTCCATCAGGGCGATCAACCCGCCACTCATATCGAGGAAGCTGTCCAGAATATTGACCACGCCAGAGAGCGCAGCCTCCAGCCGCGCTGGCCGCGTCAGCACCTTCGAGATCTCGTAGATCCCCATCAAGGCCGCATGGGTGCGCACAGAAGCTGGCTCAACCAACCTCTGCGGCGCAACATTCTCGGTATCGATCAACACGGCCATATTCTCATCAATAAAACTCTCTACTCATAACATATTAGTAGCTTTTCACTACTATCGTAGAGTTAAAACTATGACCTTGCCCTCAGAACACGTACCCCATATACGCTGGGTTATGGGGTACGTGTTCTGAGGGCAAGGTCAGTAACATCAACAAAATAATACCTAATAACCTATCTAACCCCGATAAAAATCATCAATCCTAAGCCGCTGCATTTGTCTCTGAGATAGGTTCGGATTTTAGAGCGTTTTACGAATTGCTATAAACCAATCTGTTTGTCATGCCGCAGCGAAGCGGAGGAATCTGCTTTTCTCGTCGCAGCATGGTCTATACCAGTGTCTAAAATGCTTTAGTCGGGGGTTTACCAGATTTCTATATGAAGCGAGGAAAGTGTCTCCTCGTGCCTGGTAGGTAGCCTGATAGTTCCTACGATCCGGTTCCGCTGAAGACGACTCCGACGGTGCGCGCCAGAATCTTGAGGTCGAGCCAGAGAGTCCAGTTCTCGACGTAGGCGGTGTCGAGCGAGATATAGCTGTCGAAGGAGGGATCCTGGCGCGCCTCGACCTGCCAGAGACCGGTCATTCCGGGCAGCACGTCGAGCCGACGAAGGTGGGCGAGGTCGTACTGTTCCACCTCGCTGGCCACCGGTGGGCGCGGTCCAACCATGCTCATGTCGCCAAGCAAGACGTTGTAGAACTGCGGCAGTTCGTCGATCGAGTACTTGCGCAGGAAACGTCCGACGCGAGTAACGCGGGGGTCGTCGGTGATCTTGAACAGGACGCCATTGCGCTCGTTCTTTTCCGCGAGACTCTCTTTCAGTCTGTCTGCGTCGGCGCACATGGTGCGGAACTTGAAGCATTTGAAGGTGCGGCCCTTGTGTCCGACACGGTTCGCACTATAGAAGGCCGGGCCTTTGGAATCGAGCTTGATCGCAGCAATAATCAGCAGAATCAGTGGCCATCCCAGCAGTATGGAAAAGCTTGCACCGAGGATGTCCATAGCGCGCTTGAGCAAATAAGTTCCGAGGGGTAAGTCGCGGTGATGCAGCGGGATCGTGGGAAACTGACCAATGTACTCGACCGGTGCGTTCCATGCCAGACCGTCGTAGAGATCCGGCACGACGCGCACATCAATGCCCATGCCGCGCGCCTCTTCAACGATGCCAACGACAAGATCTTTGTCTGCTGGAGTCGAGAAGAAAATCTCGTCAACAAAAAGGGAGCGGGCCAGCGAGAGGCAGTTGCGCACGTCTCCGATGACATCGGCATCGCCCAGTTCGGCCTCGTGCTCAGTGAGCGCGACAAAGCCCTTGAAGCGGAAGCCTAAATGACGCAGGCTCAACAGATGGTTGCGCAGTGCGTGAGCGACGCGCCCAGCGCCAACAATCAACACGTTACGCGTCTCCAGCCCCTTGCGATAGCGACTGTAGACTACCTTGCGCCAGATCGCTCGACGGATGCTTACAAGGATCGCGGTGAAGCACACCATCAGCACCACGACGATACGCGAGACCATCTCGGCGCGCGTCAGGTAGAGCGTACCGCAGAGTAAAAGGCCTGAGTTCAGCACGGATTGAACCGCCATACGCTGTTCGTGCAGGCCGCTTCGAATGTGGACAAAGCCGTATAGACCGTAGGAACGCGCAATCAGAATCAGCAACAGAGCGAACCATGCAACATAGACCAGAAAAATCGGAGGAGTGGAGTGAAAGGTAAAGCGGAGTAGCGATGTCCCGTGTACGCTACTGGGCAGCGTGACTCGAAAACACAAAGCCACCATCGCGGCAACCATCACTGTCAGAAGATCAATCGTAGCCATAATGAGGCTAGCGACAGAGGGACGGTGAAAGAGGCCAACACGCACCGAGGATGCCTTGTCCGACATGAATTGCTCTCGGCTCGCAGCAACCACATATTCCTGATAATTCAGTAGCGCCATAGGGAGTAGTTTCTCAATTAAATCTGCGCCTCTTTGTGCGCTCGATAATATCCCTGACTAAAGTACCCTGTCACGCTCAGTAAGAAGATTACCCTTTACAGATCATAAAACAGCAGCGGGTAGACTGTAGCAATCTGGAACAATCCACAGACTATACCGTCGCAACTACAACTATATAGTTATTCGCGATATTTAATGCAATAGAACCTGACGCCTAATCTCTGCGGTTAACAGAGGACGAGAAGAGCTGCATCAAATAGCTGTTTCGTAGGGCTTTACTTGATTTTCTCGGAAAATGTGTGAATCCCACACTCCAGCTTCTTGCCGCCCCAGCGTCCTGCGCGCGGATTCGCCGGATCGTCGGGAATCGCCGTGCAGGGTTCGCAGCCGATGCTGGTGTACCCGCGCGCATACAGCTTCAGCTTGGGAATCCCATGAGCCTCGGCGTATGCGTCGACCTGCGCCATCGTCCAGTCGGCCAACACGCTGACCTTCTTCATTCGCTTGCCAGTCGGGGTCTTGTGGTCTTCAATCTTTTTGAGTCCTGCGCGGGTCGGAGACTGCTCCCGCCGCAGCCCAGTGAACCACCAATCAAACGGCTCCAGCGAGCGCATCAGCGGCTCAACCTTGCGAATCTTGCAGCACTCCGTCGGCTGAACGATATATAGCAGTCCGAAGTTGGCCTCGTGCTCTTTGAGTGTCGTCAGCGGCAACGCGTTGATAAGATTCAGCCCCCACTCCGCCGTCATCCGGTCGCGATAGGCCAGCAACTCCTTGAAATGATAGCCTGTCTCCAGAAAAATCACCGGAACGTTGGGCAGATGCTGGCGCAGCATGTGCAGCACCACCATGTCCTCGGTCTGAAAGCTGCTGGTCAGGCAGACGGGCGCGCCCGCCGCCTCGCGCACCACCTGCGCAACCAGTTCCTCCGCCGTCAACGCCTCGTAGTTCATCACCGCTTCTGTCGCACTCATCGTTGCTCCGTCAGGCTGTTTAGAATCGCCTCGTCGTCCGCGCTCTCTTCCACGCGCACGGCTCCTGGCGCAAAACTCTCAATCGCAGCAAGAGCCTCCGCCGTCAGTTTGCGCGAAGAGATCGCAATCACTCCCGCTAGATCCAGCGCGCGAACCACAGCCGCCACAGCCGAGTCGGGAATCAGAGCGTCGTCGATGACCACGGCCCGCTCGCCGCACGATCCCAGCGCATCCTGCACCCGCTCGGCAAGCTCCGCCCGTCCCGGAAGCAAAACCAGCGCAGTCCGCCGCGTCTCGCCCGTCGAAGTATCCGCAATCGGCGCAACGATCATCGCCGCTCCCACCGTCGCGTTGCTCAGTGCGTCGATCAGGATCAGCGAGCCGGTCCAGCGGCAAGCCTTGTAGCTATCAAAGAAGAGTGGGAGATTCGTCTCAAACTCCACTTCGGCGATCTCGTTCATCGCAATCGCATCGGACTGGCCATGCTCCAGCGAGTTCACGTCCACGCGATAGTCGATCTTGCGCACCGTCGCCCGAACCGTGCGCGTTGTGTGCTTTGCAATGTACGTCCGCCCGACGACCAGCGGATCCTCATGCATCCAGACCACCATGGCGCGAAAGCGATTGCTTACGTCGGGCAGCGTGGCTGCGTCGGAGTTCTCTTCGACCAGCATCTCGCCGCGGCTCAGGTCGATCTCGTCGGCCAGCTCCACCGTAACGCTCTGCGGATAAGACGCCGCAGCAAGGTCGCCATCATAAGTCACAATTCGCCGCACCGTCGACTCGCGCCGCGAGGGCAGAGCCATCACGCGGTCGCCTGCGCGCAACGTTCCCCGCGCCACTTGTCCGGCAAATCCGCGAAAGTTTGCATCGGGACGCAGCACAAGCTGCACCGGAAAGCGCATCGGGCCGGACGTCTCGGCTCGCGCCAGAGGAACCGTCTCCAGGTACTCCAGCAACGTCGGCCCGGAGTACCACGGCATCCGCGCGCTCGGGGTGACGACGTTGTCGCCCTCCAGCGCGCTGACCGGAATCATCTCCACGCCCTCCAGCCCAAGCTGCGCGCACAGCGCCTCGAACTCATGGCGAATTGCGTTGAAGGCCTCCTCGGAGTAGTCAACAATGTCCATCTTGTTGACCGCCGCAACGACATGCGGAATCCCCAGCAACGACGCGATGTAGGTGTGCCGACGCGACTGCGGCAACAGACCTCCCGCCTTGGCAAAGGCCTTGGTGTCGATCAGAATAATCGCGACGTCGGCGGTCGAGGCTCCGGTCGCCATGTTGCGCGTGTACTGCTCGTGCCCCGGCGTGTCGGCGATGATGAACTTCCTCCGCGCGGTGGAGAAGTAGCGATAGGCTACGTCAATCGTGATTCCCTGCTCACGCTCGGCCTTCAGTCCGTCGGTCAGCAGCGAGAAGTCCACATGCCCGTTGGCCGCGCGATTCACGCGACTCTTCTGCACCGCCGCAAGCTGATCCTCGTAGACGCTCTTGGTGTCATGCAGCAGTCGCCCGATCAGCGTCGATTTGCCGTCATCCACGCTTCCTGCGGTGGTGAAGCGCAGCATCTCCTGCTCCAGATGCGCCTCCAGGAACGCCTCAAACGTCCGCGTCACGCCAGTCCCCACAATCCCCGTCTCTTCTGTCTGTACTTCCATCTGTGACCTCAATCGAAAACCTCAAATCCAAAGTCTGTTTTGAAAGGGATGGGCTTCAGCCCATCCGTTAGTCCCGCGAGAGAAACGGGGTTTTACAGGTTGCGGAAAAACTCCCGTTTTGAAATAGAACAGCTTTGCTTTGAAAGGGAGCGGCTTTAGCCGCTCCGTAACTAGCCTATTTTCAACTGGGCTTTAGCCCCCGAGGAAATATTGGAACGTCAAAACCGAGTTTTCCGCAACCTGTTTAGCCCCGGAGGGAGTGCTGAAGACTAATTCAACTCTTCCTTAGAAGTATCCCTCTCGCTTCTTCACTTCCATCGAGCCTTCTTCGTCGTGGTCGATGGCGCGGTTCTCTCGCTCACTGCGGCGAAACGTAATCAACTCTTCGATAATCTTCGGCAGCGTGTCGGCCTCGCTGCGCATAGCTCCCGTGCAAGGCAGGCAGCCTAGCGAGCGCATCCGCACCTTGATCTGCTCGACCTTCTCGCCGGGAAAGAGCTGCATCCCCTCATGTACCAGCGTCATGGCTCCGCCACGCATCACGATGGGCCGCGTCTTGGCGAAGTACAGCGGAACAATCGGAATCTTCTCCGCATACAGATAGAGCCACACGTCAAGTTCCGTCCAGTTTGACAGCGGAAAGACGCGAATGCTCTCGCCCTTGCGCAGACGCGAGTTGTACAGGCTCCACAGCTCCGGCCGCTGATTCTTCGGATCCCACTGCCCCGCCGCGTCGCGGAAGGAGTACACACGCTCCTTGGCGCGACTCTTCTCCTCGTCGCGGCGGGCCCCGCCGAAGGCCGCGTCGAAACCGCCCTCTTCCAGCGCATCCAGCAAACTGCGCGTCTTCAACAGCCCGCAGCAGTTCTGCGTTCCCAGCTTGTAAGGACTCGCGCCCGCCGCAATCGCCTCTTCGTTGCGATGCACCAGCAACTTTGCGCCAATCTCGCGCGTGTACTCATCGCGAAACGTGATCATCTCGGGAAATTTGTAGCTCGTATCTACATGGAGCAGAGGAAACGGTATCTTGCCCGGATAGAACGCCTTCTGCGCCAGCCGCAACATCACCGACGAGTCCTTGCCGATTGAGTAGAGCATCACTGGCCGCGCAAACTCCGCCACCGCCTCGCGCAGGATCGTAATGCTCTCGGCCTCCAGCGCCTGTAGATGGTTCAGTCGCGCTGCGTGAATCTCGTTAATAACAGGTTCTGTCGCTGTCAGCGTCGTCATCGAGGTAAGTTCTCCATTGCATCCACGTCATCGCGTACTACAGATACAGATGCTGGCCGCAATCGTCAGGAATCAAAAGTTTAAATGTAGGGGGGAGTTAGAAGAGCAAGTCTGCTAGCGCCGACAGCGGTTGCCAGAGGTCATCCGACAATAATTCACGCGCATTCGACAGAGACTCGTCATGCCTCAATTATATCCACTGCTATAGCGCACTGCAACGCGCACACAGCACCAAATCTCTGCTAAACTACTCAAGTCGGCACAACAAACCAGCGCGCCTCACGGCTCGCAGGTTGTACCGATACCCACTCAGTATCACGTTCGGGGCGTAGCGCAGTCTGGTAGCGCACCTGGTTCGGGACCAGGGGGTCGGAGGTTCGAATCCTCTCGCCCCGACCATTTATTCTGAGTGCGGAGTACAGCATCCTCCCCGGATGCTGGAGCATTTTCACTATCTCAGGATAGATTCTCTCCCAGCTTCAGTCCGAGCATGGTCTTCGGAGCCGCTCGCAAGCCTAGAACCTGAAAGTCCTTCAACTTATTCTTCAGCACATAGATCAGCCAGTTGTTTCCCTCGGGATCAGTCGGCGACATATAGAATCCAGGGTTGACGACATAGCTATGGGTATTGTGGATCAGACCCTCGATCACCTCGCCATCCGCAAACGTCGCGCGCACCCACAGACACTCCTGCGTCGGCAGATGGTCATGAAAGCGCAGATCGTCGTGCCACTTTCCATCAAACGATTTCACAAAAAAAACAGCCTTGACGCCCTCAAGCGAGACCTCTTCGGCGCGCTCCGTTCCCAGCGGTCGAATCATCGTCGTCTCAAGCCTGTTGCCGAGCCCATCAGCGGCGAGCCACTGCTCTCTCTCGGCGTGGCCTTTTATCGTGCGCCCGCCGAACTGTAGCACAACCATGACCAGATCCACTTCCCCTTTGCATGCGGCTACATCCCGACGGGCCACTCCTATATTGATATTACTCATGGCTGCACTCGCCGATCTGGGCTCAGATCGTACTGTTTAATTTTGTACAGCAGAGCCTTATAGCTGATTTGTAGATCGTTTGCAGCGGCCTTGCGATTCCATCCCGTCTCCTCCAGCACTCCTGCAATCACCGAGGATTCAGTCTCCCCCTTCAGGCCCCGCACCAGTTTCTTCAGCCCCCCAGCCTCCACATAACCCTGCGCCTTCTCGGTCGACGCAGCGGGCACACCACACGCCTGAGCCAACTCGTCGATCACCGTCTGCTCATCCTGCAAGATCAAGTAACGATTGATGATGTTTTCCAACTCGCGCAGGTTTCCCGGCCATGGATACTTCATCAGGGATTCCAGCAGCACAGGAGAGATCGGTTGCGGCTCCAGATCGTACTTCTTGGCACCCTTGCGCATGAAGTGGGCCGCCATCGCGGGAATCTCATCCAGCCGTTCTCGCAGCGGAGGCAGCGACAGAGTCAGCCCATTCAGTCGATAGTAAAGATCCTCGCGAAAGACCTTCGCAGCCATCGCCTCTTTCATGTTGATGTTGGTCGCAGCCATGATGCGCACGTCCACACGGGTAGGGCCACGCCCGCCCAGCCGAGAGAAGGTTCCATCCTGCAACACATGCAGCAACTTGGCCTGTAGCGCTGCTGGCATCTCGCCAATCTCGTCCAGAAAGATCGTTCCCCCGTCGCAGATCTCGAACTTTCCCGGCTTTCCCTTGGTCGCGCCCGTGAAGGCTCCCTGTTCGTAGCCAAAGAGTTCGCTCTCCAGCAGATCGGCCGGCATCGCTGCGCAGTTGACCTTCAGAAACATCTTGCCAGAGCGGCGCGACATCTGGTGGGTATACATCGCGAGAATCTCTTTTCCCGTCCCACTCTCGCCCAGAATCAGTACCGGAATATCGGAGCGAGCAACCAGCTTCGCCTGCGCCTCGATCTCGCGCATCCGCTTGCTGGAGCGCACAAACGAGTTGCCCCCCTCCAACGGTATCTCGATCGCCTCGCCAACCTCGCCAGACTCTTCCTTGTGAGCCAGCAGGTGTTTGGCAATGGCCACCTCAAGAGCGTCATCAGCAAAGGGCTTCAGAACCACGCCGCTCACGCCCAGACGCGTAAAGGCCTCATAATCAGAAACCTCCACATTGGTCGCCATAATTAGCACGGGAAGTTCTGGCCAACTGACGCGCACTTGCGAGAACAGGTTCATCGACAGCGCAATACCGTCCCACGCCAGCAGGATCAGACTGGGCCGCGACGACATCGCCTCCAGATCGCGCAGAAACTCCATCTTTTCCGAGAAGAGCCGAAGGTCGTACAGCTCCGAAAAAGTCCTCTTCAGATAGTTCAGAACCAGTAGATTCGGTTCAAACACGAAGAGACACGGACGGACAGGACGGCCTTTTTTTTCAGCAAATATGGATGAATTAGCTGCCATCATTGAACTCCATTGCGTCGACGCCGATCAACTTGGCGTCTGCTGTTGTTTTTCCAGATGACTCACCCTAAAACCAATCGCTCAATTCAAATAGACAATTCATCTCTGGGAGGATCACGGCGTAACCTGAACGCTGCAACGATCTCCACCCCACTAAAATGTCAAATCACCTTGCTCAAAAAAAAGTCGAGCAGAATGATCAGATGCCACTTCTTCGAACCACGTGACGCTACATTACACCAAACAGGAGAAAGTTTGCGACAAAAGTGGAAATAATGTTCCTAGTTCTGTGCAGAAAGTTTACATCACTCCAAAGGAAAAGACATGATCTTATTTAATGCTTTCATGAATAATACGACAAAAGTCTAAATCGCTTATAGCCGTTGGCAAAACATCTTTCAATTGCCAGCTTTGGCCCTCAACGTGCTCCTCACTTAACTACATGGACTGTAGGGCCGATGATCGCCAAAGAATCAGCATCTATAATCCATAGTCTGTATCCAGGTCGAAAACACTATGACTACCGCACACTTTTCGATCCAGGAAACCCAAACCGATCTTCCTCCCATTGAGGTCTTCTTTGGCCACACTAAGGAGATGCTTGCTATCCGCCAAAAGTTGGAAATGGTCGCAAGAACCAACGTTCCGGTTCTGATTCAAGGCGAGAGTGGCACTGGCAAGGAGATCTTTGCGCGGCTGATTCACGGCACATCGGAGCGCGCCACAGGAGAACTGGTCAAGGTATGCTGTCCTGCCATCCCGCAAGGCCTCATCGAAACCGAACTCTTCGGTTACGAAAAGGGAGCCTTCACCGGAGCCAATACCACCAAACGCGGTCGTCTGGAACAGGCCAACAACGGAACCCTCCTTCTGGACGAGGTTGGCAGTCTCGATATCGGAGTCCAATCCAAGCTTCTGCAAGTCCTACAGGACGGCTCCTATATGCGGGTCGGCGGACACCAGACCCGCACGATTCAGACTCGTATCCTCTCGGTCGCCAACCGCGATCTCCGCGAGCAGGTCGCCGAAGGAACCTTCCGTCTCGACTTTCTCTACCGCATCAACGCCATCACCTTCAATCTTCCTCCGCTGCGGAATCGCGCTGAAGACATTCCCCAGATCGCCAACTACCTTATCGGCCAGCACGCTAGAATCTTCTGCACCCAACCGCAACCGCTCTCGCGCAGAGTTCTTCGCCTGATGCAGAAGTTCGATTGGCCAGGAAACATTCGCCAGCTTGACAATCTCATCCGCAGCTACGTTCTGATGGGCAACGAGGACGCACTTATCACCGAGTTGCTTGACGATGAGCGCCCCACTCCCCACGACTTTGCGGACATCGACGTAAGTCAGCCTCTCAGCCTCAAACAGATCACCAAACAGGCCACCCACGAACTGGAACACCAGATCATTCTCAAGGTACTCAAGGCCCACAACTGGAACCGGCAGAAGACCGCCAAATGGCTGAAGATCAGCTATCGTTCCCTGCTCTACAAAATCAACGAAGTCGAAACCTCCGAGCATTCAGCGCACAGTGCAGTGCATGCCAGACCAAACACTCCCCTCGATCCCTCCACCGGCCACTCCAGCCTCCTTCAATAATAGCCAGACATAGCTGTAGAAGGAAGATTGGATGGTGCCATCGGAAGGCCAGAAGTTTCCTTGTGCCGCAAACGCCTTCTTTTGCAGCTAGTTCATCCATGATTGCCGCGCAATCATGGATAAGCCCTGCTGTCGACAAACGCCATCGGCCACAGCGGTTTAGAATAGCTTTTGGCTCATTGTGTTCGCATCGCTCTCGCAGAGCGAGTCATCGAAGCAAGGAGTTCTACAGGCGTTCGCGCCGGAAAGCGTTCTCACACTGCACATGCATCGTTGGTCGCAACTCTTCATTCCTACTCTTCGTGAGGCGCCGACAGACGCCGAGGTCGCCAGCCATAAGCTCCTGCTCCGCGCGGGCTACATCCGCCAGTTGGGCGCGGGCCTGTACTCGCAGCTCTTTCTCGGCAATCGCGCCATCAATAAGATCGTCGCCATCGTGCGCGAGGAGATGGACGCCATCGGCCAGGAGATGCATCTGCCCGCGCTGAACCCGCGCGAGGCATGGGAGGCCAGCGGCCGCTGGTCCACCATGGGCGACAACATGTTTCGCCTGAAGGATCGCAAGGGTGCCGAGCTATGCCTCGCCATGACCCACGAAGAGATCATGACCAAGATCGCCTGCGACGAGTTGCGCAGCTACAAGCAGCTTCCCCAGATCTGGTACCAGATTCAGACCAAGTTCCGCGACGAGCCGCGCCCCAAGTCCGGCCTGCTGCGTGTGCGCCAGTTCCTGATGAAGGACGCCTACTCGTTCGACATCGACGAAGCGGGACTCGACGCCAGCTACGCCAAGCACGAGGCGGTCTACCGCCGCATCTTCACCCGCTGCGGTCTTGAGTTTGTCGGCGTCGAAGCCGACTCCGGCTCGATGGGCGGCTCGGCCTCGCAGGAGTTCATGGTCTACACCGACGCTGGCGAGGATCTGATCGCTAGCTCTAGTTCCGGCTACGCCGCCAACGTCGAGAAGGCCACATCGAAGCTCGCGCCTGTCGCTGACCTCGCCCCCACCGGCGACGGCCAGCCCGAGCTTGTCCCCACGCCAAACCAGAAGACCATCGACGAGGTATCCACCTTCCTCGGCGTCGAAAAAACGCAGCAGATCAAGACGATGGCCTACATTGTCGAGCATCCCGACGCGGACGAGAAGCAGATCAAGAACGTCGGCAAGACTCGCGCTGTGGTTGCCTTCCTGCGCGGGGATCACCAGCTCAACGAGACCAAGCTCTCAGCCATCGCTGGCGGCGAACTGCGCCCGATGCAGCCAGAAGAGATCGCCGCAACCTTCAACGCTCCCGCCGGATTCCTCGGGCCGATTGGCCTAACGGCAGCGCCACATCCGAAGAAGCCGGGAGTTCTGGTCGTCCTCGACGCAGCCCTTGAAGGCCGCAGCAACCTCATCGCCGGAGCCAACAAGGAGCAGTACCACCTGCGCAACGTCACGCCCATGCGCGACTTCAAGCCAACGCTGGTCGCCGACATTCGCAGCGTCAACGAGGGCGAACTCGACCCCCTCGGCGGCGAACCGCTGCGCATCGGCAAGGCGGTTGAGATCGGCCACATCTTCAAGCTCGGCTACAAGTATTCCAAGGCGCTGGGCGCGTCTGTGCTCAACCGCGACGGCAAGGAGACGACGCCGATCATGGGCAGCTATGGCATCGGCATCGAGCGCATCCTGACCGCCGCCATCGAGCAGTCCGCCGCGAAGTTTGCTGCCGCAAACGCAGGCGATCCCAAGGCCTCCGAGACCTACGCCCTGCCGCCCAGCATCGCGCCGTTTCAGGTCGTTGTGACGATCACCAACGTCCGCGAGGCCGAGCTACTGGCTGCGGGCGAGAAGATCGCGCTCGCCCTCGAACAAGCTGGTATCGACGTACTTCTCGATGACCGCGACGAGCGCGCTGGAGTCAAGTTCAAGGACGCCGAATTGATTGGAGTTCCCTTCCGCATCGCCATCGGCAAAAAGCTAGCCGAGGGCAAGGTCGAGTTGCTCAACCGCCTCACCAACCAGTCCATCGACGTTCCCACCGACGAAGTCGTTCAACACCTCACCGCAGCACTCGTTGACTAGCAACTGGCACTCTCTCCTATGGCCATTAAATTAAAATTCGGAAACTCAGGCGTCGCGAACGGCTTCAAGAATCGCTTTCTGCGCGGCCTTCTCATCACGGTTCTTGCCTTCCTGTTCGTCGGCACCTGCGTCTTCGGCATCTGCTACTTCAGATACCAGTCGATCGTGGACGACCGCATCGCCGCAGGGCCTCTCTTCGCCAACTCCGCGCAGGTCTACGCTGCGCCGCGGGAGATTCGTCCCGGCCAGCATCTCACGGTCTCCTTCATCGCGCAGGAGCTGCGCAGTGCGGGCTACAACACCAATCCGCAGATGGGCAGCTTCTCCCTCAGCGGCAACAGCATCCAGATCAAGCCCGGCCCGCAGAGCTATCACTCAGCCGACAGCGCCACCATCACCACCGGGCAATCCAGCGACGGCGACACCAGCACCGGCTACGGCCCGGTCGTTCAGTCAATCACCGCCGCCAACGGCGCGCCTCTGGCCGCCTACCAGCTTGAACCGCAGCTCATCACTGCGCTCTCTCAGGACAAGGATCGCTCCAAGCGCCGCCTCGTAACCTACGACGAGATCCCGCCCCACATGGTGCAGGCCGTCCTCGCCATCGAGGATCGCCGCTTCTTCGAGCACGGCGGCATCAACTACGTCCGCATCGCCAAGTGCGCGGTCGAGGACACGCTCAGCCACCACAAGGAATGCGGCGGCTCGACCCTGACCATGCAGCTCGCCCGCGGATTCTTCCTCTCGCCGGAGAAGAAGTTCACCCGCAAGGTGGCCGAGATCATGATTACCCTGCAACTCGAAGCCCGCTTCAACAAGAAGCAGATCTTCGAGATGTACGCCAACCAGATTAACATTGGACAACGCGGCAGCTTCGGCATCAACGGTTTTGGCGAGGCGGCGCAGGCCTACTTCGGCAAGGATATTCATCAGCTCGATCTGGCCGAATCCGCGCTGATAGCCGGAATGATTCAGCGGCCAAACTATTTCAATCCGTACCACCACCCCGACCGCGCCATGGAGCGGCGCAACCTCGTTCTCGACTCGATGGTGGAGACCGACGCCATCACGGCCTCCGAGGCCGAGCGCGCCAAGGCCGAGCCGATCAAGCTCTCCACCCCCAACATCGACGCATCCGAGGCCCCCTACTTCGTCGACCTCGTCCACGACCAGCTTACCCAGCGCGTCGGAGATCAGGAACTGGGCCACGACGCCCTGCGCATCTACACCTCGCTCGATCCCGAGCTGCAACGCGCCGCCTCCGAGGCCGTCGACGTTGGCATGAAGAACATCGACGACATTGTCAACAAGCAGCACAAGAAGGGCGACACCAACATCACTTATCCGCAGGTCGCCCTCGTCGCTCTGAACCCGCACACTGGGCAGATTCTGGCGCTGGTCGGCGGTCGCAACTACGGCAACTCGCAGTTGAACCACGCCACCTCCAAGCGACCCACCGGATCGATCTTCAAGCCCTTTGTCTACGCTGCGGCCTTCAACACCAGCCTGAACGGAAACAGTCTCGGCGGCAACGGAACCTTCACCGCGCTCACCCGGCTCAACGACGTCGAAACCACCTTCAGCTTCGACGGCAAGGAATACACTCCGGGCAACTACAAGGACGAGTACCACGGCTCGGTGACGGCCATCTACGCGTTGGCTCACTCGCTGAACAACGCGACGATCTCACTGGCCCAGCAGGTTGGCTTTGAGAACGTAGCCGCGCTCGGTCGCGCCTCGGGCATCACCGACGCGCGCGGCACTCCATCGGTCGCCATCGGCACCTACAGCGCCACGCCCATCGACATGGCGGGAGCCTACACCGTCTTCGCCAACAACGGAGTCCACCTCAAGCCCTGGATTCTGGCCAGCGTTCGCAACGCCAACGGAGATGTCGTCGCCGACTTCGCCCCCGAGGCCAAGCAGGTGATGGATCCGCGCTCGGCCTACCTCACGCAGAGCCTACTCGAAGGCGTCATGAACTTCGGCTACGGCGTCACCGCGCGCCAGCACGGCTTCACCGCTCCCGCCGCCGGCAAGACCGGAACCAGCCACGACGCATGGTTCGCCGGCTACTCGTCGAACCTCATCTGCATCGTCTGGGTGGGTAACGACGACTATACCGACGTCAAACTCTCCGGCGCTCTGGCCGCCGCACCCATCTGGACCGAGTTCATGAACCGCGCCATCAAGCTGCCGCAGTACTCCGACATGCACTCCTTCAGCCCTCCCGAGGGAGTTCATACAGTCCGCGTCGACAAGAGTACCTGGCTCCCCGCCGACGACTCCTGCACCGACGACTACACCATCGCCTTCCTCGATGGCACCGTCCCCGGCAGCACATGTAGCCACATGGGCAACGAGGCCCCGCAGACCCTCATCCAGAAGATCCTCGGCATTGGAGAACACAAATCCCAGCCCGACCAACCCACCCAGTAGAGCAAGTTAGGCCAGAAACTCTGGGTGGATCCAACTGATACCCCCCCGTCCGTGCAATTGACCTGTATTAATTGGTCGTCAAGGCCTCGCTAGTGGTAACATCGTTATGCAGAGGTATTCGACGCGGCAAGGTTTGGGTTCACCCTCCACTCGCGTCAGATCCCCTTCCCCCTCGGAATGGTTCAATGCCGGGACGCCAGATTTTTTCGACCGTCCCGATGTGCCGAGTGAAGGTCTCTGCAATTCAAGATTGGAGTTTCACCATGGCAGCCAAATGTGATCTCTGCGGCAAGGGCCCGCAGTTCGGAAACAACGTATCTCACGCCAACAACACCACGCGTCGCCGTTGGAACGTCAACCTGCGACCGGTGAGAGCCAAGGTTGCCGGAGCCAGCAAGCGCATTCGCGTCTGCACCGGATGCATCAAGACCGGCAAAGTCGTCAAAGGCTAAGCCCACAGATTTCAGATTCACAAAGATCCCCAGGCGACGACCTCGCGACTGGGGATTTTCGTGTTTGCCCAGAACATTTCAGATCACCATAATCCAGAATAATCTTCACCTTTGCCAGAAACCCAAACGCAAGCCTTGTGGATCGTGCGCGTCATAGCCCACAATGGTCTGTGTAGAAGCACTCTGCATGGAGGACTCGGTTTGCAGAAATATCTCTGGATCGCGATCGGCGGAGCGCTTGGCTCCATCGCCCGCTACTGGGTCGGATCGACGGTCGCCAGCCGTCTGGGCACGAAGTTTCCCTACGGAACCTTCGTCATCAACCTGACAGCCTGCCTGATCATCGGCTTCTCGCTCACCCTGCTGGCGCGGCGCACGACGATCAATCCCGCGTGGCGCTTTCTGATCCCCATCGGCTTCGTCGGAGCCTACAGCACCTTCTCCACCTACGAGTGGGAGACGCTCTCGATCCTGCGCGGCGGAGCGTTCATGGAGGCCTCGCTCTACGCCTTCGCCAGCCTCTTTCTCGGCCTCGTCGCAACCTGGCTGGGCGTTCTGCTCGCCGAGGCCGTCTAATGCATCTCAGACAGGCAGAGCTTGCAGCGCAAGCCCATCAACGCGGAACCAATCCTTGAAGGAGGACGTATGTTGAGCGCAGGAAAGGCAGTAAAGGTCTCCATCTACTTGAGCGAGGGATCGACCCATCACGGGGTTCCGACCTACTCCAGCATTCTCGACTTCCTCTTTTATCGCGGCGTCTCCGGCGCGACGGTTCTGAAGGGCGTGGCCGGCTTTGGCGCGGATCACCACATGCATTCGGCCAGCTTCGTCGAGATCTCCGACCAGCTTCCGCTGAAGGTCGAGTTCATCGAGAGCCGCGAGAAGGTCGATGAACTGCTCGGCAAGCTGGAAGAGTTGGCCGGTACCGGCATGATCGAGATGCAAGAGACGACCGTGGCCAAGCCCGCGCAACTCTCCAAACCTGCGCCACAGCCGCTGCCAGCCCATCTGAAGATCGAGGGCAAGGCCCAACTGGTGCGCATCTACGTCGGCGAGAGCGATCGCTGGCGGGGCAAGCCGCTGCACGAGGCTCTGGTGGAGGCCATGCGCGCCAACGACATCGCCGGAGTCACGGTCTATCGCGGCATCCTCGGCTACGGAGCGCACCGCCGCGCCCATCAGGAGAAGCCGCTGGCGCTCTCCCGCGACGCCTCCATACTGCTCTCGGTCGTCGATACCGCCGAGAAGCTACAGGCCTTTCTGCCGCTGGTCGAGCAGATGGTCGAAGAGGGTTTGGTCGTCCTCTCCGACGTCGACATCATCAAGTACTCCCACCGCGCGCTGGATGCAGACAAGACTTCCAGCAACTCAGCCAGCGCCTCGGCGTAGACGGAGACCTCTCATGAAAGAACAATTTCCAGCCCGCATGATTCGCATCCATTTCGGCGAAGACGACCGCTGGCAGGGCAAGCCCCTGCACGAAGCAATTCTGGCCAAGGCGCAGGAGCTGGGTCTGGCCGAAGCGCTGGTCTTTCGCGGCATCGAGGGCTTCGGCTCCAGCACGCGTATTCGCCACTCCAGCCACTGGACCTTCTCCAGCGACGCGCCGATCATGGTGAGCCTGATCGACAGCGAGGCCCAGATCGCCCGCCTGATTCCCCACCTCGACGCCATGGTCGAAGAGGGCTTAATCGCTATCTCCAACGTCGAGGTCATACGCTACTCGCGCAACCCGCTGGTATGATGCATGTCAGGTATAGGTACCCCCCCGTGTATATATCTATATTACTGATTATGAATACTTTATTTATACGTATATACGTATTAGTATATATAAACCATACTCCGGTTTCAGGTTCTGGATTCACAAGATCAGAGAAAGGCCCACTGTAATTGTCGGGCCTTTTTCTGATCTACTCTTTAATTATATGATTCTGAGCATAACTCAATTGCCAACTAATTTTTCGCGATAAGTTGCTGATGCAATTAGCTTTGCCGCAAAACGCTCGAACACGGAAGCTTGACATGCGGGTTTGCTGCGGGTTTTCTTATTTTAGGCAGAAAGTACAAAACAAGGGAAAAGCAGATTCATCCATTTTGCTGCGGAATGACAAAGAATTGTAGTTATAGCAATTATGTAAAAGCAATAAATTCAATTTCCAAAATGCTTTAAACTATTAGAGATTGCAGCAGTTCGCATCCCCCTGACTGCTGCACTTGCACTTCAAACCGCTTCACAGCCAGAGGATCCCATGAAGAACGCCATCGAAGCCATGCAGAGCCGTCGCAGTATTCGCACCTATAACACCGGGCTGACGGTCGAGCGCAGCACAATCGAAGAGATCGTCGACTGCGCGCGTCTGGCTCCGACGGCGATGAACGATCAGCCCTGGGAGTTCGTCGTCGTCACCGAGAAGTTGTCGCTTGCCAAGATCCCGACGTTGCTAGGGCACGCCGAGTTCATCGCCAATGCAGCCTTCTGTGTTCTTGTCTTTACGCGCGAGAGCGGCTGCGCTCTGGAGGATTGCTGTGCCGCCACCGAGAATCTGCTGATCGCCGCCGAGTCGCATGGGCTGGGAGCCTGCTGGGTCGCCGGAGCAAACCAGTCCTACGCGCCCGCCGTCGCACAGGCCTTTGGCGCGCCAGCCAGCCACCGGCTCATCAGCCTAGTCAGCGTCGGCCACCCAGCAGAGCAGCCCACAATAGAAAAACGCCCCCTGGCCGAAGTCCTGCACTGGGAGCGATTCTAAACATTTTCGGTAATGGTGTTGACCGTTGCGGAGTGAACAAAAACAGATTCCTACGTTTCGCTGCGGAATGACAAACAAATTGGGCTACAGTAATTCGAGACAGACTCTAAGAGCCTGTTTACGATCTTCTGAGCAGTAGTCTGAGAACGGCCAAGTGGATCATTTGTAGGCTGGTATTGAGTTTTCGCTCGCAGTTCTTCCAGAGTCTGCGGTACTTTTCCAGCCACGCGAA
>Ga0302278_10001141_pt1 | contig 33114 bp, 31 predicted proteins | sample III_Bog_N3_2_FD_194543 | JGI IMG/M metagenome (GOLD analysis project Ga0302278, IMG submission 194543) | Peat permafrost microbial communities from Stordalen Mire near Abisko, Sweden - III_Bog_N3_2 | ecosystem: Environmental > Terrestrial > Soil > Wetlands > Peat | place: Sweden: Abisko... | reverse complement strand
GCCAACATGAACATCGGGCCCAACCTCACCGCGCAACAACTGGCGTATCGATGCAAGCTGACCGACTCCTCCTGATGCCTGCCCCATCCAAGGGCTCGCAAAGATGTGATCGCACGTCTCGGCCCACCGGTGTCTTCAGTGCGAAGTTGCGACCTAATAACCGATTCTTGCATGCACGTAGTTCACGAAATCACTCGTCCCTGAGAGATCTATCTCCCGTGCCGCCTTATCCAGCCAGAGTTTTCCAGCCTCTTTGTCCCATCCATCGAAGCCAATTCTCGCCTCTAGCTCCATAGCAGCGCCCACCACTCCCAGCGCCTTCCTTCAAGTCCCCTTATCGAAAATGCCTCGGAGCATCTCTTGCTCACCTACCATCCTGCCCCGAGCCATTTCCGATCGAGGCTAACGACTATTCGGTCATGTGGATCGCATTCTATTGTCGGTGAGTGAGTTGACGACTTCGCGCTCTTCGAAAGCGAGGGAAGAGATCACACAGTCAAGAACCACTTGGAAAGAGTATTGACACTCCTAGACTGTCATAGACAATCGCTCATCAGCTCAGCCGAAATTTCCAACACGTCTTGGCTGAATCTTCCGGGACGGGTCAAGACATCGGTTCACCATTTCTTAACTGGCTGGGTTTTTCGGAGGCGGTCACATGGTCCCGAAGCAGATCGGGCCGTTTACGGAAACTTATTGAAATTGGTGGAAATTAAGTGCTTTCGGTTGACATGTTTACCGCGCTGGCACCAAATTCTGTTGAACCCTGGGGCTTTTGGGTGCTCTGACAGCTACAAAATCGACTACACGGCGCAGGGGAACCGCTGTTTTAAGAAACCGTTCTACCGGCTCCCTGCCAAGTATCACAAAGCTATCTGTATCACTTTGTAGGGCTAGTCCTCACCTGATTCCTGATAAGTTTTCTTCACAGATTCATCCAAGGCGATCGATGATTTCGCCGAACCGGGTCTTCCTCAGATCTGGATGGAGTTTTGGCGAGGAGCCGGTCTGTGGCGGGTTGACGAAGAAAGTGCTTGCACTTCCTTAGTGGATTCGTAGTACAGTCATCTTCGGCACCTACGAACTAGAGCACTCAGCCTGCTTCCCCGCCTTCACGTGCGCGCCAGGCCATGTGCCTGCAATACTCTCCTCTTTTCCCCGGTTAGCGTTCGTCCCGCTTGCGTTGGACATTCTACGAACGAAGACTATCTTCGCGAGGAGAGCCATGGAACTTGAAGTCGCAGTAGTTGGCGGCGGCGTGTCGGGTGCTTACAGCGCCTGGCGCTTGCAAGAGGCGCAGGGACAGACCGATCGAATCGCCCTGTTTGAATACAGCAACCGAATCGGGGGCCGGCTGTTCAGTGTGACCATGCAGGGCCTTCCGAATGTGAAGGCCGAAGTCGGCGGCATGCGCTACATCGACAAAGCGCATCCGGTAGTGACCAGCATTGTGAATCACCTGGGCCTGGCCACGCGAGACTTTCCGATGGGTTCGAAGCAGAACGGGGCTAACTGCAATCTGTTCTACCTGCGGGGCAAGCATCTCAGGCTCCACGAGCTCGCCGATCCGGCCAAGGTTCCGTACAACATGGGGTGGCCGGAGCGGGGCATGGGACCGACGCAACTCCAGGTGCAGGTGATGAACAACCTCTATCCGAACTTCGGCAGCCTGAGCCTGTGCGATCAGATGAAGGTCCATGTCTTCGGGCAGCCGATGTACAAGTTCGGCTTCTGGAACCTCCTCTATCGGGTACTGAGCAACGAAGGCTACCAGTTCATGAAAGACGCTGGAGGCTATGAGGCCAACGTGGCCAACGCCAGTGCCGTCACCCAACTTCCCGCGACCGAGTACGGTGACGACACGCCGTTCCTGACGCTCGTGGATGGCTACGATCAGCTTCCCATCACGCTGGTGAATCAGTTTGTGGAGATGCCGGGAAAGCTGGCCGGAAACGAGCGGCTCTTCATGAATCACCGGCTGGCGCGGATCGAGTTGGGTACGGGTGATTACCCGTACACGCTGTATTTTGAGCCGACGCTGACCCAGAAGCACAAGACCGCACTGCGGCACGGGGCACAGTCGCTGGTGGTACGTGCGAAGAAGGTAATTCTGGCCATGCCGCGGCGGTCGCTGGAATTGATCGAGAGTGAGTTCTTCCAGGACGAATGGCTGCAGGAGAACATTCCATCGGTGCTGATTCAAAGCGCATTCAAGTTGTTCCTGGCGTACGAGCGTCCATGGTGGCGGGCGCTGGGGCTGGTGGCGGGGCGGTCGGTGACGGATTTGCCGGTGCGGCAGGTGTACTACTTCGGCACGGAGGCGGAGCAGCCGGGCGGCAAGCCGTGGTTCAACTCGCTGCTGATGGCCTCGTATAACGACATAGGCACGGTGCCGTTCTGGAAGGGCCTGGAGCAGGGCGATCCGTATGTGGGATTTCGTCCGTCGTGCGGAGCGCAGGAGCAGGGAAATGCGCTCGACCCGGGTGACATGCCGGCCAGTGACCAGATGGTGCGCGTGGCCCATAAGCAGGTGGAAGAGGTGCACGGGTTGCCTGAGATTCCCCTGCCCTATGCCGCCGCTTATCACTCGTGGAACGAAGACCCGTATGGCGGAGGGTGGCACGAATGGAAGGCGGGAGTGCGGCTGGACCAGGTGATGTGTCAGATGAGGAAGCCTGTTGCCAAACACGATATTTACATTGTGGGCGAAGCGTACTCTTTCGGGCAGGGCTGGGTGGAAGGCGCGCTCGACACGGCCGAATCGACGCTGCAGGAGTACTTCGGGCTGAAGCAGCCGCAATGGCTGAACATGTACGGCAACACGCTGCTGCCGAATCCGTGCCCACAGGGTTATCCGGCGCAGGGTTGTGGCAATATTCATGAGCATCAGGCGACGTGCGTGCCGGTGAGCACGCAGACCGGCGACCTGATTGACATTACTCCAAATTGCCTGAAGGAAGGGCCGATCCAATAGCCATGAGCGCAGAGAAGAAGACTCCTTTTACAGTGGCGGCCTATCTCACAGCAAGGCTAATCGAGATTGGCATCGAGCACGTGTTCACGATCCCGGGGGACTACTGCGCGCCGTTTTTGGACGTGCTGGATGCGACACCGGGAATCGAGCGCGTGCCAAACATAAACGAGCTGGGCTGCGGATACGCCGCCGACGGCTATGCGCGGCTCAAAGGCGCGGGAGCGGCATGCGTGCAGTATGGCGTGGGCACGTTCTCGCTCTTGAACTGCGTAGCCGGGTCGTATGTGGAGTTTGCGCCGGTCGCCATCATCTCGTCGAGCCCGAATGCGTCCAGCCGGCTATTGGAGGAGCATCAGAATATTCTCTTCCACCACTCCACGGGCGACCTTCGAGCGGATCAGAAGGTCTTTGAAGAAGTCACCGTGAAGTCGGTGGTGATTACAAATGCGGGCGCAGCGCCGGCGGAGATCGATTCTGCACTGACGGCAATGCTGACCGAGCGCAGGCCGGTTTATATCGAGGTAATCAACAACGTCTGGACTCAAGCGTGTCGCGAGCCTGCGGGGAAGTTGGAACCCATCCGCGCGTACAGCGATCCCAACTCGCTGGCAGCTGCGGTGGCCGCGGCGCACCGGATGATCGTGTCTGCTGCGTCCCCGGTGTTTTTCTTTGGCGTGGAGCTGCAGCGGTTCGAACTGCAGGCAGGTGCGCAGCGGCTTGTGGATCTAACCTGCATTCCATTTACCACCACATCGCTGGCCAAGACCGTTCTGGACGAGACGCAACCGCTCTTTGCCGGCACATACGCCGGCCCCGCGTCGCCGCCGTCGACAGATGCACTGGTCACTGGCAGCGACTGCGTAATCGCGCTGGGAACCATAATCACAGACGACTACCTTGCTCTGATGGCCTCGAGCTTTCAGAATATGATTCGTGTGAGCCGAGGGGAGACTCGCGTGGGCCTCTCGTACTTTCCTACCGTCGAGCTAGCCGACTTTCTGCCGGCTTTTTATGCTGCGCTCGTGAAGAATCCCCCGCCGCCGAGACCGTATCCGCCCGACCCGTCCTATGCGCCCATGCTGCCGATACCCGAACCCGGTACAAAGCTGACCTACGAGACGTTTTATCAAACGCTGGGCTCGTTCCTACTTGGAAATCCGCTACGCGAAAACAGCGTGCTGATTCTCGGGGAAAGCACATCGTTGTATGTCTTCGGCAATCTCTTCGGCCTCCCCGCCAACAGCTTTGTTTCGCAGGCAGCGTGGGGATCGCTGGGGCACGAGACCGGCTCGGCCCTGGGAGTCGGGCTGGCTACAGGCAAGCGTCCACTCGTGGTTGCCGGCGACGGCGGATTCATGATGGTGTGCCAGGAGGTTTCGAGCCTGGTCCGCGCCAATAGCAATGCCGTGGTCTTTGTCATGAGTAACCAGGGCTACGCGATTGAGCAGGCATTTGTGAATCTCAAGGCATTTGAGCCAGGCGGAGAGTTTGCGCCGTACGACATCCTGCCAAAGTGGGATTATATGGCGCTGGCACAAGCCTTCGGCGCTCAAGGCGTACGCATTACCACAACCACCGAGTTGCTGGACTTCCTCCGCACGCTCTCGAATCCGTCGCAGAGGCCGGCACTGGTCGAGGTTGTGATTCCGGAGCACGATCTGGCTCCACAACTGAAGCGTCTCGCGGAACCGCCGCCTACGTTGCGCCGGTATGGCCGCGCAGAGAGCGTCATTCCTGTCGTGGGCAACCCCGGTCTTCTTTAACAGTTGGGATGGAGGTCATCGATGCGTGTTTCGCAAGCGGCTGCCGTTGCGTATTGTGTGCTGTTCAGTTGCTGTGCCGTAAGCCGCGCGCAGCACACCATGGTGATGCACGCACATGAATCGATCGAGTCAGACTGCGTGAGCGCATGGCAGGACAAGATCGAATTGTTCCCGCCGGAGTTGATCGGAAAGCTGCATCATCGGGTGACCACAGGCGTGACCGATGCTCAACGCTACTTCGATCAGGGACTAACCTTCTACTACGGATTCGACACGGTCTCGGCGATGCGCTCGTTCCATATGGCGACGGTGCTGGATCCGTCCCTGGCAATGGGTTATTGGGGTGTGGCGCTGTCTGCGGGCGGTGACCTCAATATTCCCATCGACGATCCCTGCATGGTATTGGCGGTGGCGCAAACCAAGCTGGCGGCGCAGTACGGTGGCAAGGCACTCCCCTCGGAACAGACTTACATCGACGCCATCATCAAGCGGTATGGACTGAATGAGTCGACCGCGCCGGCGCATCGCGATCCGGCGCAACTAAGCGTGCCATATATGCTGGCAATGCGGGCTGCGTACGAAAAGTACTTTCTGAATGCGCAGGATCCCGATCCCGACGTGGCCGCATTGTATGTTGTATCGCTGATGAACCTGCGTCCGTGGCTGTGGTGGACCATATGGGGGCAAAAGTCGAACGAAATCGATCTCGCCATCCAGGTTCTTGAGAATGGGCTCCGTGACAAGCGATTCGCACGCCACCTTGGACTGAATCACTTTTACATTCACGCATTGGAAGAAGGTCCGCAAGCCGATGCCGTAAAGGCTCTGCCTTCGGCTCAGGTGCTCGTGGAAGATGCGCCGATGCGTACCCCGCATCTGCGCCACATGCCTGCGCACGCATTTCTGCGAGCTGGGGATTGGCCGAACGTGGTTGCCGCGAACCAGCGCGCAGTGGACGCGGACCAGTGGTGGGCGGCGCAATGCACGGCGGCCAACGATCTGAATGCCTGCAATTCTCTGCTGGTTGGCCACTACATGAGCCACGACATGTTGTTCCTGGGAGTGGGTTACACGAACCAGGGACGCTGGGACGACGCGCGCGCCATAGCCGAGCGGGCAGAAGACAACGCCAGGCGTTTTATCGCGACCCAGCCCGGCCTCGAACACTACCTCACGACGCGAGCGATGTTCGCCATCCGCTTTGGGAAGTGGGACTATTTGGCCAGCATTCCACCGCCGCAGCAAACCATGCCCGACCCGCACTCCCCCACGTTTTGCAGCGATCTCAAGTTCAAGCTGGCTGGCGCGGTGTGGTATGCGGGCCAGACGATGGTGGATGCACAGAGAGGCCAACCGGCGAACGAGCACCTCTATGCGTACAACATGGCTGCGGATTGCGCGGTGGGAGCGAATGTGGGCTGGGGCAACAATTCGGCGGGAGCCATTCTGTCGATCGTTCATTGGCGGGTGCTATCGCGGATCGCGCTGCGGCAAGGCCGGACGGACCAGGCGGTCGAATTCGCGCGGCTGGCCGTAGAGATGGAGGATCTGCTGAACTACGATGAGCCGCCGGGCTGGTATGTGTATTCGCGGCTGACGCTGGGCGCGGCGCTGATGCTGAATAACAAACCGTTCGACGCGCTCAATGTATTTTCGGATAACCTGAAACTCCATCCGAATGATTCGCTCTCGCTCTTTGGCGCCTGGCAGGCCTTGAAGGCGCTGGGCCGGACGGCAGAAGCCGCGCGGGCCTACGAGGACTTTCACCGGCAATGGCTGGATCAAAGCCAGATGCCAAGCCTGGACAATATGTGAGTTCTGCGACTCGCCGATACGCAATTTGGGGCTGTGCCTTCCTTCATCGTCTTTGCTGACCCGGAGCTTTCATCGCTTCTGGGGATCGCTCGAAGGAACGATCTCGCGGCCAAGTTAATGAAGCTCTACGGATTTCCGGGAGCAGCGTTTGACGACGACGAGATCGTAAGACAATTGAGGGCGAGCGGGAGAGCTGATGACGCAAACCAATACTCCGTGCTCAAGCACGAAGCTAAGGGACTCATTGCTAAGCAACACGACACCTCTCCACTGCTTCTCAGTCAAATTACAGATTCAGTTGATTGGGCGAGGAGATTTAATCCAATCCGTCTTGCTCTAGAACACGCTTCGCTGCGCGATGAAGTTATCGATCGTCAAGGAAGTGTCGCTGAGTTGCCGGCTATCTCTGTCACGAATCCAGATACAATGAGTTTGGAAGCTGATGATCTCCAGGGAAGAGCAGATCATACAGCGGGCGTTTCGCGATACCTAGGTCTTTTCGGTTTCGACGAGATGGTTCTCACCAAAGGCTTGGATAAGCCACCTCATCTTGCACGTGCCCAAATTCATCGGCGACCCTTCGCGATCCGTTGCGACCGGGAAGATCATCTGCATGAGTTCCGTGCATCAGGTGATTTCTTGGGCGGGGCACTGCAACTATGCGACGTCCAAAGGTGGCATCCAGCTCTTCATGGAGAGCATCGCGCAAGAGGTGGCCTCGCACAAGATTCGAGTCAACGCGATCGGACCAGGAGCAATCAAGGCACCCATCAACCGAGTTGCCTGGGAGACACCGGCTGCCGCAGCGGCACTACGAACTCTGATTCCATACGACCGGGTCGGAGTTCCAGAAGATATCGCAAAGGGGCCGTATGGCTGGCCTCCGACGAGTCGGACTACCTGACCGGGACCACGCTCTTCGTCGACAGCGGCATGACCTTGTATCCGGGGTTTGCGACAGGGGGATACCTGTGCCCGCGGCACGAGATCATCAACTTCTGCGACGGTATGCGGAATGTGTTCCGAACTGCAAACTACGGGTCTTTCTGCGGACTCGCTGAGGAGCGCAACTTGGAAGTTGTTTTCTCGTTCGACTTGCGTGGGAACGTATGAACCGGTCTGCTTAAGGACGCCCAAGCGCCACAGCCTGGCCGAGATGCGGCACATGGGCCGCAAGGAATGGCGGAAGCTCCTTCCTGGGCCAACGTTCTTCATCACCGCAAAGACAAAGGCAAGCTGAGTTACTTCTGGGAGCACGTCTATCTCAAGGCAAAGTCCGATCCGAATCTGGGCGGCGTCGTCAATCCGGATTCCGGCGTTGCCATTCTCGATTCGGAGATGCAGAATGATAATCAGAGTGCCCCAGTTCGGTGAGTACAACGTCTTCTCGCGTCAGTGGGGAATTACTCCGAGTCCTCCGTCTTCCATTTTGGATTATTGCGACTCATTCACCAGCTTGATCTAAAGGCCGTCAGTTTACAGACATGGCGTCGTAGAGTCGATGAAGAGCATAGCAGGCAGTGTTCAGGTGCGCCTGGAAAGCGGAGATAGAAAGGGAATGCAACGAAGGGCATTCGCTAAGGAGATGGGAGTTGCATTCGGCTAAGTGATTTTGCAAGTGTTTGGCTTGCTTATGACGCCGATGTCTTCAGCTCAGGCGAAGTACCATCGCTTGAGCCATAGAAGGACTGGCAAGAAACCCAAGACGGCCCGTAGAATGCACTATCCCCCTCACGCGTCCAAAACGCCGTGTGCTATCCTCCCCCCGTCATGAGAAACCATCTCTTAGCGTTCCCTATTCTGCAACTCTCGTATTCGCTTTTCGCGCCAACCCTATTTGCCCAGACCTCGGCCGCTCCTCACCTCGAAAAGCGCGGCGCGGCCACCCAACTCATCGTCGACGGCCAGCCTTTCCTCATGCTCTCGGGCGAACTGCATAACTCGTCTTCTTCGAGCCTGGAATACATGAAGCCGATCTGGCCGCAGTTGAAAGCGATGGGTCTGAACTCGGTGATCACACCCTTGAGCTGGGAATTGATTGAGCCCGAAGAAGGCAAGTTCGACTTCGCGCTGGTTGACGGCTTGCTGGCCCAGGCGCGCGAAAACCAGCTGCGCATCGTCTTCCTGTGGCTCGCGAGCTGGAAGAACGGCATGTCCAGTTATCCGCCAGTTTGGGTCAAGCAGAATACGCGCCGATTTCCACGCGTTGTCCTGCACGGAACCGAAGTCGAGGTCCTGACGCCGCTTGCCACCTCTACACGCAGTGCAGACGCCAACGCCTTTTCGGCCCTGATGCGCCACATCAATGAGGTCGACAGCCACGACCATACCGTCCTCATGATGCAGGTCGAAAATGAGGTTGGTGTCCTCGGCGACACCCGCGACCGCTCCGACGCCGCCAACAAGGCCTTCGCCTCGGCCGTGCCAGCCGACCTTGCCAGCTACCTCCAATCTCATCGCGACGCGCTCTATCCCGATCTGCGGACACTGTGGGAGCACAACGGAGCAAAGACCACGGGCACATGGACGGAGATATTTGGCGACACGCCCCGCGCCGATGAGATCTTCATGGCCTGGAACTATGCGCGCTACATCCAGGTTGTCACCGCTGCCGGAAAGGCTGCCTACGGAATTCCCATGTATGTGAATGCGTGGCTCGGCGGAGACAAAGACGCACCGGGTAGTTACCCCAGCGGCTGCCCCGAACCCTGGGTCGTCGACGTCTGGAAGGCCGCCGGCTCAAGCATCGACATTTATGCCCCCGATCTCTACGACGCGCGATTCGGCGTCTGGGCGCAGCGTTACCATCGCAATGGCAACCCGCTCTACATCCCCGAGACCAACGGTGGTGCGACGGGCGCAGCCAACATCTTCTACGCATTTGCAGAGGAGTCCGCCCTCGGCTTCTCGCCTTTCGGAATCGACAGCCAGATGGATCCCAAAGGGCCGCTCTCCGAGAGCTACAACTTGCTCGCAACGCTCTCGCCGCTCATCCTTGCACATCAGGCCGCGGGCGAGGTCCATGGCTTTCTCGTCGATAAGAACACCCCGCCGGTCGACTTCGATATCAATGGCTATACCCTCCACGTCACTGTCGACCAAATATTCGGCCATCAGTCCGAGTCGGGCTTCGGTCTCATTCTGCCAATCGGCCCCGACGAGTTCCTCGGCGCAGGCAAAGGCTTCCGCGTGGCCATTACTGCGCGGACAGGGGAGAGGGTCGGTATCGCCTCCGTCGAAGAGGGCACGTTTGACGGAGGCAAATGGGTTACCGGCCGTCACCTCAACGGCGACGAAAATGATCAGGGCCAGGGCTGGCGCTTCGGATCCCGCCAACTCACCATCGAAAAGGTGAAGTTGTATCGGTTTGAGTAGAAGAGTCTTGACCGGCATCATGACACTTTTTTCTTAGGTTTTGAAGAAGTCACCCGGAGTCTCAGGACTGGCTGCCTGGAAAGCGCGTCACCGGGGAAGTTGCAACGGACTCTCTTTCCCTTTCGAGGGCCATCCGAAGCATCTGGTTCTTTAACAAGAGTTCGCACACGGTTCGCTGCAAGTTCTCCACGGATGCCCGCAAGTAGTCGACTGTCTGTTCTGGATCTCGGACAGGATTGCGACCTCGAAGCTCGCGCTCTACGGCTGGAAATTGGCAGGCACGCTCAGGTGCGGCGATAAAGCAGACTTTCTGATGGATCGGCATGTCCGTCCGTCCCTTCTGTTCCGTACAATTGTGGCTGTTTCACCTCTATGACGAACGGTGGGCTTTGCAACGGACACCTTTTTATAAGTTTCAAGAGAGCCTGACGATGGTGCTGTTCATCTCCAATCGCAAGAGACACTCACCAGCCTGAGAACCAGACCCTGTCGTTTTCGGTTTGCCCTGCTCCGGCCTTCTTCATCCGGCGATTGATTCGGGACCCGGGGGATCTCCTTCTCGAATCGCTGAGACTCCTTCAGAGTCCCGGAGCATCTGATCGCCTGTCTTCCATTTCTGGAACGCGTATGTCAATTTAGCCGCAGTTGGAAGACGGGGCCGGGGGCGGGACCATCAATCCTGCCTGGGTTGTCATGGGAATCATCAAGCAGACATTCCAGACTCAATCCATCGGCGGAAGAGATCCGCGATCCCCATTCGAGATACGCGACAAACGCCCAGCGAAATTCCGGGTCGCTCGGCAGCATGGCGTCGACGGCACTTTCGCAAAGCATTTTTACCCAGCGCGCTCGTTGTTCATCGGTAATGCGCTTCCCAACCTGCTGCGAGATCCTGCGTGAGTAGCCCCCGAACCGTTCGGAGTAGAACCTGGGTCCGCCGAACACTTCGCTTAGCCACGCGGCCACTCGCTCCGTATGATCCGATGACATATCCGCAAAGAGCGGACCGACGAGCTGATCCTCTGGCACATACTTGCTGTAAAAGATCCGCGTCATGCGCAGCAACGCGGGAAAGCCGCCTGCCCACTCGAAGAGTGTTGGTTCATGCGCGGGATCGGGTACGGGATCAGCAAACTTTACATACCAGTGCATCCCGCTACAAAACGGCTTGTTCTGCGAGTGTCCACACCGGCACAGGCTGAAGTGCTCCAGAGATGAGCCCTCGGCCATTGGTACTTCTTTGCCCTGCTCGTCGACGACCCTGACGCCTCCCGTAACCCTGTAGGGACCATCCTTGGAAACCTCGATCGATGCAGTCCGAGGCTGATCGATCTGGTCGCGGGCTTCCACGCCGCCGATTCCGTAACTGAGGGCTCCCGACGGGCAAGCCCGGACAGCCTGGATGACTTCGTCGAGCCTGCCTCCGCTTGGAGTGATGAAGGGCTCCTTCCCCGCATGGAAGACTGACGCTAGCCGGTCAGTTCAGAATCCCGAATGAGCACAGATCCCGCGATGTCGAAGATCTCCGCCTGCTGACCCTCGTAGGCGTCGCGTTTGTCGGGGACTCTCTTAGGGTCCTTTGCCCCCGAGAAATTCGCCCGAGCATGAGAGCCATTGCAGTGCAGCTTGTTTGAAGGTTGGCCGCAACGGCAAAGCGCCATTTCCGACTGAAGCGGGAGTTCCTCAACAAGCCAGTTCCTCAACTCCAAAACGTTTGAAATTCGGTATGGGCCGTCAAGCGAAACTTTGATTTCCGGCCCCGACTCAGATTGCCCGGATGGTAAAACCTCGGGGTCTGGATCATGAGATACCTTCATTCGCCGCCTTAGCGAATTGCTCCAGAATGGAGACCCAGGCGCCGGGACCGTCGAAGACTTCCCGCAACTTTTCGTAGCCTTTGCCGTGACGCTCCAATTTGCTGTGTTCCAGCTGCACCAGGGTTGTCCCCGGCCCTTCGGAAGTGAACCGAATCTCCACCTCACTTGCCTTGGCTATGTCTGGATCGCATACCCAGTCCGACTGATCGTGTCCCGGACCAGCGTGCCATGAAAAGGTCACTCGACGTGGCGGGTCCCAAGCCAACACTTTGCCCCAATCAACCGTGTTGCCTTCAACGTCTCTTTCGTACCACCGACCGCCAACACGCGGTTCCACAAAAATCGTCTCAAATGGCGTCTTGCCGATATGGTGGGTTGCCGGCCACCAAGTCTCCATTTGCTCCACAAACACACTGAATGCGCGCTCGATTGGTACATTCACCCGCACTTCTTTACGAACGGCGGCTGGTTCTGCGAGGTTTGGCATCTTTCTCTCCGATCGGCCCCTTCTCCGCAATTTCCTGAAACGCACTCAGCGCCTTCGTCCACATCTGGTCAAAGTGAGCCCGAAGTCGCGTCACTCCCTCGGGATCCAACTGGTAAAGCCTTCGAGTCCCGGATTTGCTGTCGGTGACTAATCCTGCATCCTTCAGCACACGAAGATGCTGCGACACCGCAGGGCGAGAGACGGGCAGGGTCCGAGCCAATTCATTCACAGGAACTGGTCCGTTCGTGAGTCTTTGAAAGATTGCCATGCGCGTTGGATCGCCAAGCGCCTCGAGTCCGGCTTGTAGGTAAGCATCCACTAACGGTAAATATCAATGCACTGAACAATCGAAGTCAAGAGGGGAATATCCCATCCAACTTGTATGTCAATTAGGGCCTGAAGCTTGGCTGATTCAGGCATCTTCCGATCTTCGTTCACTTTGGGCTTTCAGGGCCGTCGCCATCTTAGTTTGTATTCAGAGACTCGCCGTGTCACAGAAAATCTCGAAAGATCCTCTTGACAGCAATATAGGTAAGCCATATCTTACGGTTAGTCGTAGCTTACGCATGTCAATGGCGCGGCCGAAATGGAGGGATCACAATATGGCAACGACAGAGGTTTTAGGCGGGCTTTCCGCAGGAAGCGGAGTCCAAGAGCACAAGGCCACAGAGCCAGTGCACAAGAGCGTCCGTGTGCGTGTCACGCCAACGCGAGCGTTCGAAGTGTTTACCAACGAGATTGATACCTGGTGGCCGGCCATGTACCACATTGGCAGTTCACCCGCAAAGAAGGTTGTTTTCGAAGGCCGGGAGGGAGGGTCGATTCACACCGAACAGGAGGATGGAACCAATAGCCCGTGGGCGAAGGTGCTGTCGTGGGAGCCTCCGCATCGGCTCGTCTTTGCCTGGCAGGTTTCGCCCGCATTCCAATATGAGCCAGACCTCGCAAAATGCAGCGAAGTCGAGGTTTCATTCGCAAGAGTCGACGGCGACATCACCGAGGTGACGTTGGAGCACAGGGACTTCAACCGCCATGGCGACGGACATGAAGGCGTTCGTGCGATGGTCGATGCGGCGGATGGATGGGGCGCTTTGCTCTCGCTTTTCGCGGCCAAGGCCGGCGGGCAAGCATAACCAAATCTTGGGCGAGATTGAACCGATCCCGGAGATCATGGAGTCACCGGTCTTCATGATCTCCGATTCGCTCAGAGGTCGCTCAAGCAGCCTGGCAAAATCTTTAAGCTCAATTGGGTGAGCTTGGTGGAGTCTACAGCCGAATTCCCCAAAAGCCGCAGTTTGAAAGGAGCGGAAGGATATATGAATGCAACCTTGTTGTACCGAATCGCAGCAGTTCTATTCTTTCTCTTTGGGGTCGGGCATCTGTATGGATCTCTAACTTTCTTGCCGTCTACCGCGGAAGGCCGGGCGGTTTTCCAGGCAATGCAAGATGTGCATTTTACCGAAAAAGGCGCAAGTCTGAGTTACGGTGGGTTCTTCCGCGGGTTTACGATTTCGCTCGGCATTCAGTTGTTCTTTTCCTCGTATCTGGCGTGGCACCTCGGCAACGTCGCGAAAAGTGCTCCAGAAACTTTAGGCCTGATCGGCTGGGTCTTCTGCGCGGCACAACTTGTGGGGTTGGCTTTCAATTACAGGTTGTTTGCTCCTCCGGCGATCATCCCTGGCCTGGTGTTGGCGGTCTGTTTGGGATGGGCTGCCTTTCTCGCAGGAAGGAATATTGCCGTACATGTCTCTCGATGAACGTGCGTCCGGGATCCTCGGCACTGATCGGTAGACATTCGGGGAAGATTCTTAGAACCGCAATAGACGCGTCAATGCGGATCCGTTGAAATGCGTCGGAATCGGCTTGGCTTGTCAACCAAATTCACAACCAGCAGCGCGCCCTCACGGCGCGCAGCAGGAGGTGGCTATGGAAAAATCAGGCAGGCGGAACGAGACAATGCCGGAGCTTGCCTCGCGATGACGAGAACCGAGGTTGTCGATGCCATCAAAGGTTTCAATCAAGATCAGCTTGAATTCAATCCCAACCCCCAACGGTGGTCCATTGCTGAAACCGTCCATCATCTTGCGATCGTGGAAAATCTGGTGTTGGGAATCGCTGCAAACGCTATCTCCGCGGGGGCGACCCGGGAAAACGCGTGGAAAGATCGAGACGAGGTACTCTTGAGCCAGGTGCGCGACCGAAGAAAGAAGTTGCAAGCGCCTGACATCGGATCGCCATCGAGTGAACTGAGCCCAAGCGCGGTCATCTTAGCGTTCGAGACAGGACGCGAAGCCCTGATCCAGTTCATCCGGGACACCGAGATTACGCGCCGTTCCCCTGGGTTCAGGCCATCTTTAATGTTGGCGGATTGGTTCCGGGGCGTGGCCCGCAAGTCCGGCTGTAGACTCTGTACCGTGGTATAGAGTTCAAAATGAATTATGAGAATTGGTGAACTCGCAGCGCGGGCAGCGGTCAATATCCAGACATTGCGCTTTTACGAGCGCGAGGGACTTCTTCGTCCCCCTATCCGCACGGCATCCGGATATCGAAAGTATTCGAACAGCGATCTTGAGCGCGTCCGCTTCATTCGGCTCTGCCAGGGGCTTGGCTTCACGCTGCGAGAGATTCACGAATTGCTTCAACTGCACCGGGAGCTTTCAGAATTTAACGGAAAGACTGTGATGAAGGCTGCTGCAGTGAGAGAAGTCGTTGAAATGACGAATGAGCGTTTGGCGGTGATTGACGAAAAGCTGGCGACACTTACCGCTATGCGCGCGGAGCTGACCGCTTTGGTGAAGACTCTCACCGATGGCGGACCTGCGGTTTGCCCGGTTTCACGCTGAATATTCTTAAGAAACTTACGCCAGGGCCTTGACCTTATACCTGGGAACAGGCTTCACACTGGCTCTTGAAGGCACGATTCGTCAAGTCGCGCCAGGAGAGCCCCGAATGCAAAATCGTAGATCAGTCATCGAATCACCGATTGTGAAGTGGTGTTCCTTTTCCCTTCTGCTCATCGTTGTCATGACTTGGGCCGGGAGAGGTGTCCGGCTTCGCGCGGAGCGGATGAAAGCAGCGGACACGCAAGCGTCCGCGTTCCTTGCGATGAAGGCTGGCACTGAGACGAGCGCCGTTGTCCTTCTTGATGGGGTTGCTGGGAAACATCTCAACGGCAGACTACTTGAGCGAGAAACCGATACAGTCTACAGAAACACCAACGCCACCGGTTCCACAATCGATGCGGTCCTCATGCCTGAAACATCCGTCGTTATGGGGAAGCCGGAGGACATTGTTCCGAGCGCGATCGTTCAGGTCTCGGGAACCTTGGACGCGAATCACTCCTTGCAAGCCAATGAGATCGTGATTCTCACCCGCTATGTCCGTCTGTCAGAAACGGCGAGGTGACAGGCAATGAACGGGTACTTGGAAAATGCGTTAAGCGGCTGGGCCGGGGTCATTCTCTTCGGGTCGGGGCTTCTGATGCCTTACCTCTTGCGTCGGGTGTCCGGAGCGAAGACCCCTTATCTGCGACGCCTGTGGCCGCACTATTGGCTTGGATACCTGGCATTGTTCGTCTCATCTGCGCATGCATGGGTGGCGATGCGCAGTGGAAACATGCGGGACATCAACTCGTCTGGCGTATGGATCGCAACCATCGCGCTGCTGATCATGCTTTGGCAGGTCGCGGTGGGGCTCATGTTGCGCGATCCAACTCAATCCAATCGCCGAATGCTTCGGCGGACTCACTTCTGGACGATGACCTTAGTGGCCGGACTCATCGTCGCGCATATCGCGCTCAACAGGCCGTAGCAAAAGGAGAGGCTTCGATGAAGAAACGAATCATGGCATTGGTTGTATTCCTGACGGCTGTCGTCGCTTATGCGGCTACGGCACCGGCGAACTTTTCGGGCACCTGGACATTCACCCCGGCGCAGAGCAAGAACGTTGGAATGATGGCCCAGGGAACGATTCAGACGGTCATCACCCAGTCGAAACTCCAACTCGCGGTGGATGACAATTCGGTCTTTAATGGGCAAAAGGATACGCAGCACACCGTCTATGACCTTACCGGCAAGCCAGCCACAAACACATCGATGATGGCAGGCCAGGCCACTACCCGAAGTCGCTGGGAAGGGGCGCAGTTGGTCACCGAGTGGGAAAGCGCCGGCGCAATCGCGGGAACTCAAACGAAGCGGACGGAGAAGCGCTATCTTTCGGCCGACGGCAACACAATGTTTGTCGAGTCCGCAAGGGCGGGCAAAGACGCAATTCTGATGGTGTTTCTCAAGGGCAAGTAGCCATGGCGACGATCACTGTGACGACTCCAACAACAAAGACGGAATCGCATCGCACACGGCGCGGCCTGTGGATCTTATCGCTGTGCCTCGTTGCGGCTGCGGCCGGTGCTTTGTGGTGGGATTTGCGTCTGAAATCGTCCGCGGAATCGAAATCGAATCAGGTTCAATGGGTCCGACCGGAGGCCAGCGATATCGCTACGGACGTCAATGCAACCGGCACGGTCAAGCTCAAGACCGGTGCGGAGGTCAGGGTAGGGGCGCAGCTCTCAGGAATTGTTCGACGCCTGAATGTGACCGTGGGCTCCCATGTCCGGCAGGGGGAAGTGATCGCCGAGATCGACTCTCGAACCATCATGGCCAGAATCGATCAAGCAAAGGCACAACTGGCTCAAGCAGAGGTCACGCTCGCAAAATCACAGGCGGACCATACGCGGACGCAGAAGCTGTTCGAAGCTGGTATTGTGCCGGCGCAGCAATTCGATGACGCAAAGGCCACGCTCGAGGCGTCGAAGGCTGGCGTCGCGGCCGCCCAAAGCGGACTTGCCGCTGCCGAAGTCGACCTGGCCTACGTAGAGATTCGAGCGCCGATCAACGGCACGGTTGCCTCGATATCGACACAGCAGGGCGAGACGGTAGCCGCCTCCTTCGCGACTCCAACATTCATGACGATTATCCAGGAGGCAGCGCTCGAAGTGATCGCAATGGTGGATGAGGCGGATATTGGCAGCGTCAGACGTGGTCAAAGAGTCACCTTTACAACCGAGACATATCCGGATCATGAATTTGAAGGTATGGTCATCCGTATTGCACCGGTCGCCACCATCTTGTCGGGAGTAGTCAACTATGAAGTTGCGATTTCAATTGATAGGGACATCTCGATGCTCAGGCCGGACATGACAGCAAATGTCAATATTCACACCGCCGTGCACCACGCATTGCTTGTTCCTGATAACTCGGTACATTGGGACGGCGGCCAGTCATTCGTTTATATTCAGTCGGCCCAGGGTGTGCCACTCAAGCGCGTCGTTTCGGTGGCCGCACGGGGAGCCGGTGGCATCGAAATCGTTCGCGGTATCGGACCCGACGACCAAGTTCAGTTGGAGACAGGAGTCGTGACACCATGATCCAGATTGACAAGATATCCAAAACATACTCTCGCGACGGGCTCCCGGTAACCGCGCTCCGGGAAGTGAGTTTCGATATAGCAGCGGGCGATTTTGTTGTGATTCGAGGCGTCTCGGGCTCGGGGAAGTCGACACTCCTTAATCTTCTTGGCTGCCTCGATTCGCCGAGCACAGGAACTTACCTACTCGATGGTGCGGATGTCTCGCACAAGAACGACGCCGAACTATCGCACATTCGCTCACGAAAGATTGGATTCATCTTTCAGTCCTTCAATCTCTTGCCACGTACGACGGCTATCGAAAATGTCGAGCTCCCGATGATCTATGCAGACCAGCCCATCGACAGGTCTCGTGCAGTCCGGGCCCTCGAACGCGTCGGTCTATCTCATCGCGAGCGTCACTTCGCCACGGAGCTATCAGGAGGCGAACAGCAGCGCGTTGCTATCGCCCGCTCGCTTATCAATGACCCGGCACTTATCCTTGCCGATGAACCCACGGGGAATCTGGACGAAGAAGCGGCGGAAGCCGTTATGAAAATCCTGCATGAACTGAATGGAGAGGGCCGAACGATCGTTCTTGTAACCCACGACGATGCGGTCGCCGCCAACGCTCGGAGGATCCTGCTCATACGCGATGGTGTTTTGCGCGAGTCGGAGGTGAGGGCATGAACTTGCTTAGGCTGTTTCGCCCTGTTGTGCGGATGTTGACACGCAACAGGGCTCGAGCCGTCTTTATGATGGCCGGCGTGACCATCGGGATCGCCTCGCTCATGATCCTATCCTCGATTGGCGAGAGCACGCGCCGCGAAACAATGAAGCGCTTTAAGAATATGCTCGGAACCTACGACACTGTCATCATTCGCCCCGGCTCGAGTAAGAATCGCGGCATGGTCTCCCTCACCAACGTCGAGCCAAGTCTCAAGTTTGACGACGCCGGTGCGATTGCATCACAGATTCCGGAGATTCGCCAAGTTGCGCAGCTTCAAAATGCGTTCGACATTGACGTAAAGTATCAGGATCGCAGTGGAACCCCCGCGATCTTTGGCGTCTCCTCTAACTGGCTCGAACTTCGTGGCGATGAAGTGGCGGAAGGCGAGTTCTTCTCCGAGGACGATTGCCGTTCGCTATCACGAGTCGCCATCCTGGGAGCAGACGCCCAAAAGCAGCTTTTTCCCGACGTAGATCCTATCGGAAAGACGATTCGCATCGGCGACGTCCCATTTGTCGTCCGGGGAGTCATGGTTGCGCGCGGCGCAGGGCCGGCAGGTGGCAGTCTCGACAACCTCATCTTTATCCCCGTCACCACCGCGTCGAAGAGGTTATTCAACCGCGACTTTCTCACCATGTTGATTGCCCAACTGAAAGATCCAGCGCAGGGCCAGGTCGCGATCGACCATATTCAGACGCTCCTTCGCGGAAGGCACCACATCGCCCAGGGCGCGCTCGATGATTTCAATCTGACGAATCCAGGCGCGGTGATGGCGCAGGTCAATACGTTGGGCTCGACGCTTCACAAGCTGTTGGTGGTCGTAGCGATCGCGGCGACAGGAATTGGCGGAATCGTGATCATGAGCGTAACGCTGATAGGCGTCTCCGAGCGGCGCACGGAAATTGGAGTTCGCCGGGCCGTTGGCGCGAGTCGCAATGCGATCTTGCTGCAATTCTTGCTCGAAGCTGTGCTGCTATCGTTCGCTGGAGGAATTCTTGGAATTCTGATCGGGGTGGGCGGAACGCAAATCGTGGCGCGACTCCAGCATCTGCCGTTCCTGTTACTGCCGATGGCGATCTTCGCCGCTTCATTGCTGTCGATCGTATTGGGCCTGCTGTTTGGTGTCTACCCGGCATGGAAGGCGTCGATGACAGACCCAATCGATGCACTGCGGGGCTGAGGCGATGCCGATTCAGCGGTTTCGGCAACTGTTGCAAGTCGCCCTGAGAAACTTCTGGCGCTTCCGGCTGCAGGCCGTCCTCATCACCGCTGCCGCAATGACAGGAACCTCCGGAGTTATCGTCTCTACAGGATATGCGGCAGGAGGACGACAGAAGATCCTCGATCAATTCTCACGGCTTGGAAGCAACGTCATAGTCGTTACGCCAAAACAAAGCAAGGCAGTTGGCGGTCGTGCCCGTACTGGCGCATTGGTAACGACATTGAACGCCGCGGATTTGAATACTATCCGGCATTCCGTTGCAGGCATCTCCTCGTCCTCTGCAACCGTTGCCAGTGTTCTGCGAATTCGGGCCGGCGATCTGACCAAGAAGACAACTGTTGTTGGGTGCGACCCCGACTACTTCTCGATTAAGCACTGGCCCGCGGTCATGGGAGCTCCATTCGACGAAAAGGCGGAACAACAACAGGCGCGCGTCGCACTGCTCGGCTCAACGGCGGTCCGCGATCTCTTTGGTTCGAGCGATCCCACCGGAAGTCACATCACGATCAATCAAGTTCCGTTTACTGTTGTTGGCGTGCTCGCCGAGCGAGGACAAGGCCTTGATGCGTCGAACGAAGATGATCAGGTCTATGTTCCATTGGATACCGCGATGCATCGCCTCATGAACATCGACTACTTCAACGCGATCCTCATCGACATCGCAGATCTTTCACGGATGGATACCGCCGCTGCTGAGGTCAGTGACTTGCTTGCACTTCGCCACAGGCACACGGCCTTCGCCGAGAATGACTTTCTCGTACAGAATCGAAAGAGCTTGATCGACACCCAACTGTCTGCTTTTGCGCGGCTGACGTTTCTGGTCCAATGGATCGCCGCGAGTGCGTTCTTCGTATCTTCCTTGGGTGTTTTCGCTGTCACGTGGATCGGGATACGCAATCGAACCCGCGAGATAGGCACCCGCCGAGCGATTGGAGCCACGCGATCCGATATCTTGATTCAGTTCTTCGCAGAGGAAACGCTCGGTGCGTTAGTTGGTGGCGTTGGGGGCATTGTTGTGGGCAATATTGCGTTGCATGTCGTCGATGCGCGCCTCAGTCAGCCGTTCCTGTTTTCAGCTACTGAATCTTTTGTCGAAGTCATGCTATCAATGATCATCTATTCCACATTCACGTTCATTTCGAGTCTACGAGCCATACACATTCAGCCCCTCGTCGCACTTCGAGCGGAGTAACGCTGGCCCGCGATTTGACGGTGCGTCAACTCGCTTGCTCCCGCGACTAGATACGCGTGGCGAAACTGTGTCTCAGCGTATGGGGAGATACGTGCTTTTTGATGCCAGCCTGCTTTGCTGCTTCAGCCATAGCCGCCCAGACGATCTTCTCCGTGATCGGCACGTCAGCCCGCCAATTGTTCACCATGCCTGGGAACAAGTAGGTCTTGGGCCTCATCGAGCGCCATACTCTCGCAGAGTGTCCGGAAGCTTGGGAGTTAACAGTACATCGCGATCGCGGTTGCCCTGGCCCTGGTGGACATGAATAACCATGCGTTCGCTGTCGATCTCGGTGATCTTCAGGTGACACAACTAGGCTCTTCTCAGCCCGGTTGCATACAGGGTCATCAGCATCGCGCGATGCACCAGATTCCGAGCCGAATCAATCAGCCGTGCAACTTACTCCAGCGTTCTGCATGAAGTCCCGATGGTTCGCGCGGTCTTCTGCGATGCAGCGGCCTACATCAAGGTACATGGCACCAGATGCAATTGCGGACTGTGTCCAGGTAAAGGGTCGGCGAGGAACCCCGCTGATACCCCCGGTCAAATCTGGACTCACGTGCAATGATGCGGATGGGTGGGGAGAGTCAACTGAATATTTTCAATGATTTACGATTTTGACCGGACGGGTATGGACGGGAATGGACGGCTATGGAGAGGAACTGGCGGAGGGAGAGGGATTCGAACCCCCGGTACCCTTTCAGGCACAACGGTTTTCAAGACCGCCGGTATCAACCGCTCACCCATCCCTCCGCGGGTGTAGGGCTCTTTCGATTGTAAAGCCAAAGGGCGAGGATTTCCGGCGAGGGTGCCGCGAACTTCCAGTGCGCCGCAATCCGGCAGGGGCCGTTCGGGGGGGCTAGGGGCAGCCTTCAATTCGCCCGGGGAAACGCCATCTGCCAGGCAAGAAACCAATCAAGGTCTCTCAAAATCACGGCAAACCCCATGTGAAGAGTGTTAAAACTGTTGTGCATGCCCAAGCGAACAAAATCGGGTGCCGAGCCGCTGCCCGGCCAACCCATCAGTCTGCGCACGTTGGGTGAGTATCTCAACCTCTCGCCGGCCACCATCTCCCTGGTGCTGAACAATGCGCCGGGAGTGCGTTCCATCCCGCAGGATACGCGCGACCGCGTGACGGAGGCGGCGGCCAAATTCGACTACCGGCCGAGCTTTTACGCCCGATCGCTGCGCAAGCGACAAACGTTTTCAGTGGGCGTGCTGACTCCCGATCTGAATGACAACTATGCGACGCAGGTTCTGACCGGGGTCGAGGACCACCTGATTGAAGAGGGCTACTTCTACCTGGTCGCCAGCCATCGTCGCAAGCCCGACCTGATTGAGGAATACCCGCGGCTGCTTCTGGATCGATGCGTGGAGGGGTTCATCCTGATCGATACGGTGTTGCAGCACAGCATGAAGCTGCCGGTGGTGTCGGTGGCAGGGCACAAGCAGATTGAGGGCGTGACAAACGTGGTGCTGGATCAGCGACGCGCGGCGGATTTGCTGTTGCGCCACCTGTACCAACTGGGCCACCGCAAGATCGCTTTCATGCGTGGCGGCAGCCACAGTTCCGACGCCGATGAACGCTGGGAATGCATGATGGCCGTAGCTCGGGAACTGAAGCTGGAGGTTCCAGCCGAACTGAAAGTGGGGATCCAAACCACGGTTTCCACGCCGGAGATGGGCTTTGGCCCGGCCGCTGAGCTGGTGAGCCGCGGAGCCGACTTTACCGCCCTCGTCTCTTATAACGACTTGTCGGCCATCGGAGCGATTCGGGCATTGAAGGACCATGGGTTGCGTGTGCCGGAAGATGTTTCCGTGGTGGGGTTCGACGATGTTCTGGCTGCTGCCTACTATAATCCAAGCCTGACCACGATCCGGCAGCCGCTGCAGCAGATGGGCATTGTTGCCGCGCGAATCTTGCTGCAGAGGATTCGAGGCCAGGTGGATTTTCCGACCTCGGTGCCGATTCTGCCGGAACTCGTCATCCGCGAGTCGACGTGTCCGCCAAATCCGAAACGCATCCGCAGCAGGCGTGGATAAGGCTGTCTCCCTGTGGCCTTTGATCGCTCCTTTGATTGCTCCTTTAGGCCGCGCGTGTTACAAGCTAAATAACAGGGTTCAAGCGGGATGAGCTCGAAAGGCTCGAGTCTTCTGGTTGTTGCCGCTCTGTCCGCGAACCGAATTGATTCGCCCCGGCGCCCTGAATCTGCAGTGAAGGAAACCCAAAGTCTTTATGAGCGCCGGCCTTCCAGTTGAAATGGAAACGCTTTTCGGAGACTACCCGCTCGACCAGGCATTCGATGAGATGCGGGAGCGGGGCGGGGAACTGCGCCCTCATTACAAGGCGCTGGCCGAGACACTGGCGAGGCTGCCGGAAGATGAACTTCAGCGGCGCAAGCAGTCAGCGGATCTGTCCTTTCTGACCCAGGGAATTACCTTCACGGTGTACGGCCGCGACGAGGGAACGGAACGAATCTTCCCTTACGATTTGCTGCCCCGCCTGATTACGGCGGCGGAGTGGGACAGGATTGAGCGCGGACTAACCCAGCGCATTACCGCGCTGAACATGTTTTTGCGTGACGTATACTCCGACGCAAAAATCCTGAACGACCGCGTGATTCCCCGCGAACTGGTCTACAGTTGCAAACATTACCGGCGCCAGATGCGAGGCCTCCAGGTCCCGCGCAATGTCTATATCGCCGTCGTTGGTTCTGACCTGCTGCGCCTGAACACCGGCGAATACGTGGTGCTTGAGGATAACCTGCGTGTGCCCTCCGGCGTCAGCTACATGCTCACCAACCGGCGCGTCATGAAGCGCACCTTCCCGCAGCTCTTCCACAGCTACGGCGTGCGGCCCATTGAGCATTATCCGCAACTGCTGCTGGCCACGCTGCGTTCGCTCGCGCCTGAAGGCCGGCCCGAGCCGAATATCGTTCTCCTCACTCCCGGCGTTTTCAACTCTGCGTACTTTGAGCACACCTACCTCGCGCGGCAGATGGGAATCGACCTGGTCGAAGGCCGCGACCTTGTCACCCACGACAACATCGTCTACATGCGGACGACGGATGGGCTGAAGCGCGTGGACGTGATTTATCGCCGCGTCGACGATGACTTCAGTGACCCGCTGATTTTTCGCGGCGACTCGATCCTCGGCTGCGGCGGCTTGTTCAATGCCTATCGCGCCGGAAACGTCACGGTGACCAATGCATTCGGCACCGGCCTCGCTGACGACAAGGCGGTCTATGCGTATGTGCCAGACATGATCCGCTACTACCTGAGCGAAGATGCGATTCTGCCCAACGTAAAAACATTCCTGCTGGGCGAGGAAAAGCACCGGAAGCATGTGCTGGCCAATTTGGACAAGCTGGTGGTGAAGGCCGTAGGCGAAAGCGGCGGCTACGGCATGCTGATTGGACCGCAATCAACCGCACGCCAGCGAGAAGAGTTTGCGCGGCAGATTGAAGCGAATCCACGGAACTACATTGCGCAGCCCACGCTGGATTTCTCCCGTGCGCCGTGTTTGATCGGCAATCATCTGGAGCCTCGCCACGTGGACCTGCGTCCTTACGTTCTCTTCGGCGACAAGGTAAATATTGTGCCCGGCGGCCTGACGCGCGTAGCTCTCGAAAAAGGGTCGCTCGTGGTCAATTCCTCGCAGGGCGGCGGCAGCAAAGACACATGGGTTCTTGAACAGTAATCAGGAACGGATTTCGGGAGAGTCCGAAGATGTTATCGCGCGTTGCCGACAGTCTCTATTGGATGAGCCGCTATCTGGAGCGGGCGGAGAATACTGTCCGTCAACTCGACGTGACTATGAGCTTGATGCTCGACACCAGCGACACCAGCGCGGCAAAGCGCTGGCAGCGCATGATGGCCTCGCTGGGCAAGCCGCCAGGCATGGAGTGGAACGACGATCTCGACGCGATGGCGCGGATGCTGGTGTTCGACACCCTCAACCATGCTGCGGTCACGTTCTGCGTTAATGGCGCGCGCGAGAATGCCCGCCAGGTGCGCGAAGAAATCTCCAGCGAGCAATGGGCGCGGCTCAATCGGCTCTATCACCAGATGCACTCGCCCCACGCGCAGTCCCAGTTTCGCGTGAATATCAACGATGCGCTTGCCTCAGTTGTGGATGGTATTCATCTCTTCAAGGGCGTCAGCGATACCACCATGATCCACGGGCAAGGTTGGCAGTTTATCCGGCTTGGCCGCTACCTCGAACGTGCCTATGCCACTGCGACGCTGCTTGAGGTTTACCAGCCCGACCTGTTCCAGCCCAATGAGCAGGATCACTCGGGCTACCAGTATCTTGAGCTCGTTGGGCTCCTACGCTGTTGCACCTCATTCGAAGCCTATTGCCAGGTGTACACCGCTGATATTTCTTCCGACCGCATCCTCGAATTCCTCCTGCTGAACCGTGACTTTCCCCATGCCATTCGCTACACCGTTGACGGCATGCGCGATGCTATTGATTCCATCCAACGCTCGGGCGGACGACGTCCCCCGGACGAGTTAGTAGCGGTGATTGGGCGCCTTCAGGCGATGCTCGGCTATACCACTATTCAGGAGATTCTGGCCGGCGATGTCGGGAAGTTCCTTCACTCCATTCGTGAACAGTGCATGCGCATTCACGAGCTCATCTACCGATACTACGTGCACTATTCCATCCAATCCGCGCTGGCGACTTAGGAGAGTGTGGTCTTGAACTTTTATTCCATCCGGCATCTCACGCGATTCCGATATTCCAAGCCGATCAGCGAAAGCATTATGGAGACGCGCATGCATCCGCGCTCCGATGCGAATCAGCACTGCCTCACGTTTTCGCTGTCGGTAAGCCCGCGCTGCCGCGTCTTCAGCTATCGCGACCATCAGGGAAATACAGTGCAGCACTTCGACATCCCGGGCGAACATAACCAGCTGGTTATCATCGCCGAATCGGTTGTGGAGCAGCAGATTCTGCCCGATGTGCCATCGTTCCTTTCGCCCGACGCGTGGGGCGCACTCGACGACATGATCGAGGCCGGTGATTACTGGGAGATGCTATTGCCCAGTACGTTCGCTTTGGAAACGCCTGCAGTTGTATTGCTCGCCAAACAGATGGGCGTGACCCGCCGCGATGACCCGCTGATGCTGGTGCAGGAGCTTAATCAGAGGCTCTTCGATTACTTCAAGTATGTGCCCCGCTCCACGCGCGTAGACTCGCCCATTGACGAGGCCATCATCAGCGGCGAGGGCGTGTGCCAGGATTTTGCGCATACCATGATTGCCCTGTTGCGGCATGTCAAGATTCCTGCGCGCTACGTCTCTGGCTATCTCTATCGCGGCCGCGAAGATCACGACCGCTCCACGCCCGATGCGACGCATGCATGGGTCGATGTGCTGCTGCCGCACCTCGGCTGGGTGGGCTTCGACCCCACCAATAACCTGGTCGCGCATCACCGTCATATCCGCACCGCTGTTGGCCGGGACTATGCGGACGTGCCGCCCACACACGGCATCTTCCGCGGCAAGACGGACAGCGAGCTCTATGTAGCGGTGCATGTACAGGCCGGAGATCAGCCGCCGGCGTTGGATCAGCAATTGCCCATCCCAGAAGATTGGAGCGTCCTGGTGGAGCGTGCGCAACAGCCCCCAGAGGCCGCCATTCCCTTCGTTGATCTGCAGCAGATGCAGCAACAACAACAACAGCAATAACGTAGGGAATAGGGAGCGATGCGCCGACATGTCCTAGCGTGTGAGGGGCACGAGTGAAGGCTGACTGGTTGACCGCGACTTTAGGGCCTCAATCGTTTCGCTATCGAAGTGGTCCGGCAGCGCGGTAAGGAACTTGATGTCATCCTTTTGTCGCTGCAGCTCTTGCAGCATGAGGGGATGCGAAGCAATCCGATCCTCTATTTCTTTTGTCATCACAAAGCCGGGCTCCAAATCGGCCAAATACCCGTCAACCGAATCCGTCGCTAGTGCAGAAACACCGGCTATGTGATCGAAGCGGCCGTCCAGCATGAATTCCATTATATGGATCATTGTTATGAAGGCATCCAGAGCGTCAGATGTCATCTCATGAGTGAAATCCTCAGTATCGGGCGCATTTTTCAGGCAAGATTCATTTAGCGACTGATAAAGGTTAGGGCGCCTTCTCCCAGCTTCCATGTCGCTCCAGGCAACATCCTTTGCTTGCAAACAGCACGCGCATTCAACGCCGGTATCCTTGCAAAAGGCGACCATGCGTGGCAGCATCCTCTCAAAGATCAGCAGCGAAAAAGCGAGCTGCTTCGTCTGCGAAAGCTGCGAAGCTAGAACCGGGGACTCTTCTTGGGACGTCATCATCTTCCCTCGCAGTATACCGAGGTCTCAATCTTGAGACTTTGGAGACGATAAATCTTAGCCTGATTTCCGCGCCTCAGCCGCAATCTTTCTCAACTCCGGCAACACACGCCCAAGCGGCGCAGGTTCCGCATTGCGCCTGCCCAACGCAAAGTAAACATCGCGGTACAGTCGGTAAAGCTGCTCATAAACAACGGCAGCCTGCACGTCCGGTTCCACGGTACGCAACGGCAGGCAAACCGCGGCCTGCGCCTCTTCAATGGTCCTATATGCGCCTGCGGCCAGCAGCGCGAAGATGCCCGACCCAAGGCTAGTCGGAATCCCTGCAGGCACAAGCACCGGCTTGTTCAGCACGTTGGCATACACGCGATTCAGCACTTCGCTCTTCTGCGGAATGCCCCCGGCGTTGATCACGCGATCAATGCGCACACCGTGCTCGGCCATGCGCTCCAGTATCAGCCGGGTATGAAACGCCGTGCCTTCAATCGCTGCGAAAAGCTCGTCCTGCGCGGTGTGCATCAGGTTCCATCCCAGCGTCACGCCGCCCAGATCGGGGTTCACCAGCACTGTCCGGTCGCCGTTATCCCATGACAGGCGCAGCAGCCCCGTCTGCCCCGCCTTGTAGGCATCGAGGCCATCTGAAAGCGCAGAGACGCTGGTGTTCGCGCGGCGGGCAATCGCGTCGAAAATGTCTCCGGTTGCGGACAGGCCCGCTTCAATCCCGGTAAAGCCGGGATAAACGCTGCCGGGAACCACGCCGCACACGCCGGGAACAAGCTGCGCCTCATGCGCCATGGCAATGATGCAGGTAGACGTGCCCACCACGTTCACCGCATCCCCTTCGCGGATATTCGAGCCGATGGCGTCCCAGTGCGCGTCAAACGCACCCACGGGAATCGGAATCCCGGCGCGCAGACCAAGCGCCTCGGCCCACTTCGGCGAGAGATGCCCCGCAAGATGGTCGCTAGTGAGGTATTCGCCGCCGAGCTTGGCGCGAACCCCAGCAAACAGCGGATCTACGGCAACAAGGAAAGACTCCGACGGCAACCCATCCCACCGCGGGTTCCACATCCACTTGTGTCCCATGGCGCAAACGCTTCGCTTCAAATCGTCGACCCTGGTGATTCCGCACAGCGTCGCCGCCACCATGTCGCAATGTTCAAGGGCAGTCACGAAGCGGGAACGCTTGTCAGGGTTATGACGCAGCCAGTGCAGGAGCTTTGAGAAACCCCACTCCGATGAATAAACACCGCCGCACCACTCAATGCCTTCAAAGCCCAACTCATGCGCTTTCGCCGTGATCTCTTCGGCTTCGGCATGTGCGCGATGATCGCACCACAAGTAATACTCGTCGAGTGGCTCAAGATTCTCGCCAACGGGAATCACACTTGAACCGGTAGTGTCGAGCGCAACAGCAGCCACATCGTTGCCATCAACGCCAGTCACCCGCAGTGCATCACGCGTAGCCGCAGCCAGCGCCGTCATCTGGTCGTTGTGCGATTGCGTAGCAAAGTCCGGGTCTTCGCGCCGCCGGTGCAGTGGATACGAGGCCGACGCCGTGCCGATGGGCCCGCTCTGGCTGTCGACAAGAGTGACGCGAACGCTGAGTGTTCCGAAGTCGACACCGGCAACGATGGTCATGAGTGAAATCTCCAGTAAACGCTTTCCAATACGCAGACCAGAGTACTACAGCCGAGTGGTCAGTGATCAGTTTTCAGTGGTCAGAAGTCGCGTGCCATACGGTGTTGGTCGATGATGCTCCGCTACTTCTTCCCACCCGGCAACATGGCCTTGATTTTGTCGAACATTCCGGCTTTTACGGCTGCGGTTCCGGCAGCAGGCTTGGCTGCAGGCGCAGCGGCCGTTGCCGCGGGAGGCGCCTTGGCCTGCTGCGTCGTTTGCGGAGCGGTCGGCGGTGCGGTCTTCGGCGCAGCGGGCAGAGCCGCAGTCGCGGGCTTATCCAGCGGGCGATCAACCGCCTTGGCGCCGGCAAGCTCCGGAACCGGCGGCCCGTCGCTATTTTTTACCAGAATCGAAATTCTGCGGTTCGATGGATCCTCAGGGTTGCTTTTAACGCGCAGAAGTTGGTCCGCATATCCCCGCACCTGGGTCACCTGGTCCGAGCGCACACCATGGTCCTGCAGCAGTCGGCGCGCAGAGTTGGCCCGGTCCGCGGAGAGCTCCCAATTGCTGTAGCCGGCATCGGTGGAGTACGGTGTGGCGTCCGTATGGCCCTCAATGAGCAATGCGTTGGGCAGCGTCTGCAACTCCCCGGCCAGCAGGCCCAGCAATTCCTGCCCGCTATCACTAAGCCGCGCACTACCGCTCTGGTAGAAGGTTCCGTTCTTGTCTTCCAGTAACTCAATGCGCAGACCCTCAGGAGTAATGGTGATCTCAATCTGCTTGGAAAGTTTTTGCAATTCCTTGCGCGCCTTGATCTCCTCTTCGAGCTTTTCTTTGAGCTTCTGCAGGTTGTCGTTCACCACCTGGGAAACAGTCGCCCCGGTGCCAGTCATGGTGGTTCCGAGCTGAGAGCTTGTTCCCTTGGGATCGTTGAAGTAACCAGCCACAGCGCGCTTCACCTTATCGCTCGAGCCCATCAGCCAGAGCACAATAAACAGCGACATCATGGCGGTCACAAAATCGGCGTAGGCCACCTTCCACGCGCCACCATGATGTCCCGAATGGCCGCCCTTCCTCTTGATCACGATGATGGGTTGACTCTTAGCTGTCATAACGCTGCCGCTTCCGGCGGGGCGCCCTTACAGCCCTTCTCCATCTCGTCGAAGCTTGGCCGCACATGCGAAGGTATGGCGCGGCGACCCATTTCAATCGCGATCATGGGCGCCGAGCCTTTCAGAAATGCAAGCAGAAGCACGCGCAGCACGTGCAGGTACTCATCTTCCGCATCGGCGGATTTGGCCATGCTGGAGCTGAGAGGCCCGGCCACGCCGTAGCAGGCAAGGATGCCGAGGAACGTACCTACCAGCGCCGCGGCCACCTTCTCTCCAATCTCTTCCGGAGGACCGCCCAGCGCGCCCATGGTGATGACCACTCCCAGAACCGCCGCCACAATGCCGAGTCCAGGAAGCGCATCGGCCACCGTCGTCAGTGCGTCGACCGGCTGCGTAGCCTCGTGATGATGCACTTCCATATCGAGCTCCATCATCTGGTCCATGTCGAACGGCTCCACGCCGCCCGTGATAGCTGTGCGCAGCGTATCGCAGACAAAATCTTTCGCATGATGGTCGTTGAGGAATTCGGGATAGTTCTTGAAGATCGAGCTTTCCTTCGGCTTCTCAACATCGTTTTCGACACTCAGCAAGCCTTCCTTGCGCACCTTGTTCAGGAACTGGTACATCATTTTCAGTGTGCTCAGATAGCGCGCCTTTCCAAACGGCGACCCCTTCAGCACGCCCATCAATCCCGCTCCAATTCCCTTCAGAATGTGGATGGGATTGGCCACCAAAAGAGTTCCAATCGCAGCGCCGCCCAGGATCAGCAGTTCCGCGGGCTGAATCAGTACTTGTATGTGTCCCTTCTCCATCAAAAAGCCGCCGATAACCGCCCCAATGACGACAACAATGCCTATGATGGCGAACATGAAAGCCTCCCCGATGCCGATGTAATCTTGTTTCCCCCTGCGTGAAGACTTGTGAGCATGGCAATCTGCGCGCGCTCCAGCAGTTGTGCCAGGGTTTCCGATGAGTCAGCCTGCGCTGCGCCAATGCTCACGGTGAGTGATACGCGGTCTCCCCACCAGCGGAAATCCGCGGTTCTGGCCAACCCCGCGAGCGTCTGCGCATGTGCAGCCAGCATCTCCGAAGTGCGTTCATGGGAAACAATGAGAAACTCGTCATCGCCCCATCGGCCTAACTCGTCGCTGGGACGCAGTCCTCCCGCAAGCGCGCGTTCTACACGCTCGAACATGGCATCGCAAGCCTGGGGGCCATGCGTCTTTCGCAGGCACTCCGCCTGGTCCACGTTGATCCACAGAATGCCGAAGGGCGGCGCGCCCTGCGTAAAATCCTCAAAGTCTCTTTGCAACCGTTCCTGGATATTGGTCACGCTCTCTTCCAACCGCGGGTTTTCGTGCACTGACCCGTGAGGCAACGCGTCCAGACTATGGGCGGGATGAAAGACGACCAGGTTCCCAATCCGCTCACCCAGTTCGTTGCGGAGAACGCGGACGCGCACGATGGCCGGAAGCTGGTGGCCAAGGCGATGCCGCAGCGGTATGAGAATGCCAAGGTCGGGACGGGGACTTGAAGAAGCGTGAACTGACCATCGGCGCGCTCCGCCAACAATCAAGGTGTCCAGCGCTTCCTCCACCCGGCGGCCTACAACAGTGGCGCGAGGGTGCCCCGTGATGGCCTCCGCTGCGCTGCTCCAGAAGGAAACACAGCCGTTGGCGTCAGCCAGGGCGATACCTTCGGGAAGAATATCCAAAGCGGCTTCCAGCATTGCCAGACGATCCATCGTTGAAGCCTCCCGAGGGTTTCATCGGCGGGAATAGCGACAACTTGATGGACTTGCTGTGGAGAAGGTGCTGGAAAAGGAATTCGTTATCGTGGATCTTGACGGGCGCGAGGATCGCGGTCCAGTTGATCGCTCAGCTTCTGCGCCTTCGCATTGCCGGGGTCAAGACGAAGTGCCATTCCCACGGCTTCATGCGCCTCATCGAAATGCGCTTCTATCGCCAGTTCCGCTGCCAGGCTGATCCAGGCATCTGTCCACGCCGGAGCTGCACGGACGGCCAATCGTAAATGCTCAACAGCCCCGGTAGTATCGCCGCTGTGTGCAAGCAAGTGGCCCAACTGCTTCTGCGCGCGCGCCAGGTTGGGATCGAGCCTGATTGCCTCCTCCAGCAGCTTGCGCGCCCCATCTATGTCTCCGGACTTTTGCAGCGCAACGGCCAGCTTGTACTTGAAGCCCGCATTGTCTGGGACCTTATCGCTCGCCTCGCGATAATGCGCGATTGCCTCCTCAACTTTGCCCCCCGCAAAATCCTCGTCACCCTGCGAAGCGTCCGCGTCGGCTTCGAGTCCGTCTTCTTCAGCCTGCTTCAGATCCTTGTATTGCTTGAACTCATCATTTGCTTTGCCGTTCTCGCCCAGTCCGTGTAGCGCCATTCCCAATTCGTAATGAACCTTACCTTCGCCGTCGCCCAGAGCGATGGCTTTCTCCAGGTGCTCCCTGGCTTCCTTCCATTCCCGAAAATGGACCAGCACCACGCCCAGGTAATAGCGGGAGTAGAAGAAATCCGGTACTTGGCTTACCGCCTCTTCCAGGTGGGCTTTGGCATCGGCATAATTCCCCACCGCGTAGTCCAGCACACCATTCAGATACAGCACTTCCGGGTCACGCGGGGTTTGTGCCAGCAGCTTCAGTCCAATCGGCCGGGCAATGTCATTGTGCTGTGTCAGCACCAATATGCGCAGAAACTGCAATTGCGCCCCGCGGTCATCGGGATGCTGTGCCGACATATACCCCAATAGCTTTACTGCTTCAAGATAAGATCGCTTCCTGATCAGAATTGCTGCTTCAGCGTTGGCCAGGGGCAGTGAGTCCGGGGCCAGTTTCATTGCTTCCGTCAGAACATCACTGGCCCCGTCAAGGTAATTCAGTGCCTGCAACGCCGATGCGAGACGAAGCGTCACCCCCTCGGTCCTTGGAGCGTGATGCAACAGGCCAATCACGTCGACAAAGTCGTTGCGCGCAAGCAAGGCGCTACTGAAGGCTTCCAAGGCCGGTTCCGATTGTGGATCGATGGCCAGCGCCTGCTTCCACTGCTCATCGGCCTGCTCGTGCTGGCCGGCTTGCTCGAAAAGAGTAGCCAGCAACAGGTGCGGGGGAATCACGTCCGGTTGCAGGCGCACCGCGTCCTGCAACGGTTCGATCGCCGATTGAGGCCGCCCGGATCCTGCAACCGCAAGCCCTTCAAGATAGTGAAGCTGTGCTGATTGAGGGTCG